>ERZ1673741.2012-NODE-2012-length-15339-cov-9.152774_pt1 | contig 15339 bp, 10 predicted proteins | sample MGYA00580209_ERZ1673741 | MGnify/ENA primary metagenome ERZ1673741 (study PRJEB41218, sample SAMN15661754) | gut metagenome | host: Homo sapiens | place: Canada: London | collected 2015-08-20/2019-03-30 | study: EMG produced TPA metagenomics assembly of... | reverse complement strand
CAAGGTCAAAGTGCTCAATGTTACCGAGCACGCAACCAAAGAGACTGCCGCTGATAATTACACGGTCATCGACTGAGTTCCCGAATCAATCCTGAGAAATATGATTCTCAGGATTTTTTATTGCACGAAAAAGCGCCCCGATTCTCTATCGGAGCGCCGCAAATTATTTTGTATTATGAATATCCCAGCGGAACGAAGTGAGCTTCGCCGCTCTTGTGTTGTCAAGCATATTGTTGTACTCAAGCTTTGCAAGATCGAGATAGCGGTAATTGGTCTTTTCTTCCTTATTTCCGCCGAAAATCCCCTTGATCTTGGAGAAAGCTCCGCCCGGCGACTTCTGAATTACAGCACCGAGACGATGATGTTCACGCATAAATGCGATGATATCAGCAGCCGTTGTGAGCAACTTGTCGCTTACGTTGTAGATTCCCGCATAAGACATATCGTCCGCATTCTTTGCAAAGCAGAGAATGAAGTCAACGAGGTTGTGGACGCAGCACATCTGGAATCCGTACTGACCCTTACCGTAGACGAATTTTGTGCCGTCTCTCGGGTCGGTGATCTTTGAAACGAGATTATCCGTGAAATTGAGAGTGTACACGGGTGCAGATCTCGTAATGCAAACCATGACCTTCTTGTGGTGAGCCATTTCCGCAATGAGAGCTTTTTCCGACTCATGCTTCATCTTTGCGTAATTGGTAACTATTTTAAGGTCGCTGTCCTCGCGGAGTGGTTCGCGGGTCTTGGGGAAGTCATACACCTGATCTGTGCTGAGAAGAATAACCTTCTTGACATTTTCTGTCATTGCATAGCGATAAATGAACTTATCGCACTGCGCGGACTCGTTTACCTCTTTATCGGTAACTATCGGGCCGAGATCATTATCAACTGTGCAGGCGGCATGAATAAAAACGTCTATCTGATTATTCTCAAAAATTTCGGCAATTGTATTCTTATCGGTCGGTGCAGCCTGAATGAAGGAATAGTGAAGCTTACCCTGATTATAAATTCCCTCTTCTCTGTCAACGGCAATGACCTCAAAACCCTTTTTGAGAAGTCCGGAGCAGATATGCTGACCAATGAGTCCGCAGCCTCCGGTTACAAGAACTGTTTCCATAACATAACCTCCTTTCTATATATTACTATTTACTAACTATAGTATTATACCATAAAATCACAAATAAAGCAATAGGCGCGCTGTATCTTTTTTGCTGAAATGCAAAATATCCGCGCACTATTGCTTGTGTAATTTATCGGTAAGATTTATTCTGAGACTTTACCGCTGTTTATTTCATCAAGGTAAGTCTGAACAGTAGCGGCGATAGAATCGTATGTCTCGCTCCACGGTGTACCTCTTGTTGTAAGACGCAGGCTGCTGTCAAGGAGGTCGCTGCAGTCGGTGGAAACGCCCTTGGAGATATCAATAACAGGATTTGCGTCAGCAAGTTCCTGCATACTGTTCTTCATCTCGACCATTTCGTCAGTCCAGCCATAGTCCTCTAACATCTGCTCATCGGCGATCTTTCTTGTATCCTCGTCAATAAGAACGAATCTCTTGCAGTCGAGATACTTTGCAACTCCCTCGGGGTTGCTGCCGCCTGCTACGAACATATAAGCCTCCATTCCCGTAGGAATGTAGTACTCGTCAGCCTCGGGATCCTTCGGCATCGGAACAAAGAATGCGTCCTCGCCGTATGTCTTTGTCCACTGTTCCTTTTCAGTGTAGAACGTATACAGACCAACGGGGTAGAACAGGAGCTTTCCTTCGCCGATAAACGAGGGCTTGGCCTCCCAGCCGTAGTCGCCTACGCCGATCGCAATGCAATTATTGGTGTAGAGGTCGTACATCCAGTTCTGAACGCGCTCCATTTCGGGAGTACCGATATTGCTTACGAGTTTGCCGTCCTCAAGGCTTACAGGGGGAATACCGATAGTGTTCATGAGTCCGAACTCAAACCACCAGCCGTCAATACCGTATTTCTGATTATCGGGATCAACGAACTTTTCAAGCATATCCTGGAAAGTGTCCCATGTCCAGTTGCCGTCAGCATAAAGCTGAGCGGGGTCTTCAAGGCCTGCCTCCGCAACAGTCTTTCTGTTGTAAACGACTGCAACATTGTCGCCGGTAGCCTGAACTGCGCAAACATAATGCTTGCCGTCCCAGATAAAGCTGTCGTTGAGATCCTCAACGTCCTCCCAAAGTTCCGAGCTGAAGTCGATATAATCATCAACAGGAGCAAACATACCTCTTACCGCGCCCTTCGGGAACGCGTCGAGGTTTCCGCCGTAGAAGAAATCAATTCCCTCGTCAGAACTGATATACTCGGCAAGCTTGTCGTAGCGGTTTGCGTAAGTACACTGGTAGAACTTTACCGAGCCGCCGTAACGCTCCTGAAAAACTGCAAGGTCGGTGGGAACATTCTTACCGGAAGCATCGGGGTTGATATCCCAGTCAGAGAGCCACTTGATCTCGCCATTTTCGAGCTTATCGCCTGTAAGAAGGTCGCTTTCGGCAGCGTTGTTGTGGATCTCCTCACGCTTTGAGGAATCAAGTTCCTTGTAGGAAATGCTTTCGGAACTGCTCTTACTGCTTCCACAGCCTATAAAAGATACCGACATCGCAGCAATAAGCAATGCGGAAATGAATGCTCTTGTTTTTTTCATCTGTAAACTCCTTTTGACCGCTTGAGGAAACGGAAATTGAATTAGGTCGTGTTGACGCTAAGCCTAACAACGCATCTTTTCGGCAAAATTTCACGCATCCTGCGTTAAAAAGTCTTGACAGGCGACAGCCTGCCTGCGACTTTTTGCCTTGTCTACGTAAAATTTATGCTCGAAAATCTGCATATTATCTTAGTGTCAACACTCCCTAAATTGATTCATACGTTATTAAAATAATTATAGCATTTTAGTGCTATATGTGTCAATGCTCATTTTACATAGAAATTCAAGCCAAAATCGGTCATATTGCCAAAAAGCGGAAAGTGAAAATATAACAATATATAATCTCACCTGCGGCTTCCACAGGAGTTTTTTGTGTATGCAAAGGCACAGCTCTCGCGCATATTGCAGATCGCACAGCCCCTTGCTCCGCGGTTAAGCTTTGAATCGGATATGCCGATTATCGCTGTAACCGACTTTGACGGCAGCAGGAGCATACTATCGGTAAGCGTCAGGCCTATCCTTCGCTGAGCGTTCAGAGCGCGCAGGATATCCTCTTGCAGCGTGATCGGCAGATCTCCGTATCCGGGGCTGAATCTCCACGTTCTGTACGGAGCGTCAATACGCTGAAAAATCTCGTCCTCCGCATTGTTGCAGACCTGTTCGATAGCCGCGCTGCAAAGGCAGTCCGCCGCGAGAGACTCCGCCATGTCCGTTACAGCAGTCTGACGGATAAGCTTATCCGCCTCCCCCGACAGAGTTGCCGCGAGGATCACGGCTTTTGTGCAGCCACTCAGATGCCTTCTGATCGACTCCCCTGTAAAAAGTGACGGAATGCTGCCTAAGCGCACTCCGCCCTCCTCAAAGGAAATATCCGTAACAATGTAAACGTAGTTCGGACGAACCGTCCTGCGCACTATCGGCTCTACCCTGTCAAGAAGCTCCAGTACCGCACCGTCCGGCGCGCCATTTACGCCCATGTAGCGAGCCGCCTCGTCCTTGTCGATCGGTCTTAGCTCCATTATTCACCCAGTACGCCCGACACGGCTTCGCTGATCTTCCGCGCAACATAGGCATTATTCATCGAGTAGAGGTGGATTCCGTCAACGTCGCTTGCCGCAAGGTCTACTATCTGATTGATAGCGTAGGCAATTCCCGCATCGCGCATAGCTTCGGGATTCTGACCGTACTTCTGCATGATTTTCACAAACTTGTGCGGCAGGCTTGCTCCGCAGGTAGTGACCATTCTCTCGATCTGGTTCTTGTTGACCACGGGCATGATACCCGCTTCGATTGGCACATTTATTCCAGCCTTGACCGCCTTGTCGCGGAAATTGTAGAAATATTCATTATCGAAGAAAAGCTGTGTTATCAGGTGATCTGCGCCCGAATCCACCTTTTTTCTGAGGTTCTCGATATCCTCGTCAAGCGTTTCGGAGTCCGGATGTCCCTCGGGGTAGCAAGCGCCTGCAACGTCAAAGTCTCCCCTCGTCTTTATGTAGGGAATAAGGTCGCTTGCGTGGCTGAATTGCTTTACCGGCGTAATATCGGGGTTGATGTCGCCTCTAAGAGCGAGGATATTCTCAATCCCGCGGCTTTTTGCCTCATCGAGAGCCGAATCTATCTCCTCCTTGGTAAAATTAATGCACGGGAGGTGGAGCATCGGTATAATGCCGTTTTCACTGATCTTGGAGGCAATATCGAGTGCATAGCGGCTGTTTCCGCTGCCGCCTGCGCCGAATGTAACGCTGATGAAGTCGGGGTGGATATCGCCCAACTCCTCAAGTGTCTTGTATATCACGTCAACTGAACTGGTCTTTTTCGGAGGGAACACCTCAAGCGAAAATATGGTTCTCTTGTCAAATAATTCTCTGATTTTCATAAATTAACTCCTTGATATTTAATCTATCGACCAATCTATCTCACTCATTCCGTTTGCGCGCAGAAACGCATTGCACTGAGAGAAATGCCGACATCCGAAAAATCCGTTGTATGCCGAGAGCGGACTCGGGTGAGCCGATTTGAGCACGAGGTGTGCCTTGTTGGTTATGAACTGCTGCTTTGACTTGGCGTCTCCGCCCCAAAGCATGAACACCATCGGCTTTTCGCGCTCGTTAAGCAGCTTTATTACATCGGTAGTGAAGTTTTCCCAGCCGAGACCGTGGTGGCTGCGTGCGCAGTTAGCTCTCACGGTCAGGACGGAATTGAGCAGCAGAACGCCTTCCTGCGCCCATTTCGTGAGATCACCATGCTTGCCAAGATTATCAATGCCTACATCGTCGCGGATCTCCTTGAAAATATTCACGAGTGACGGCGGCGGAGCAACTCCCTTACGCACTGAAAAACTTAGCCCGTGAGCCTGACCCTCGCCGTGATATGGATCCTGACCGATTATAACGCACTTTACATCATTATATGACGTAAGTTTCATTGCGTTAAAAATATCGTACATTCCGGGAAATATCCGCTGTGTGCGGTATTCGTTAATGAGATTCTGCCTAAGTCGCAGGTAGTAATCTTTCTTGAATTCGTCTTTCAGCAGTTCGTCCCAATCATTATTAAAATTAACCATAACAACCTCTGAATTTACAAAATAGGGCGGCATACAGCCGCCCGTGAACTTTAGTTATAAACCGTGTCCTCGTAAAATTTGAACTTTACAAGCGTATTTCTCTTATATGTAAGTGAACCCTGCTGATTGAACGGAACCTTGTTGTAAGCTTCGGGCGAACACTCTATTTTCAGCTTCTGTCCCTTGCGCGTAACAAAAACAAGCTCATAGTACGCGTCAACAAGCTTTTCCTGACCCGTACTCTCGATTATGCGGAGTCGGTCGTCACTCTTACGGATAAGTGTAGCCATTTCAACAATAGGCTCGGAGGTTCTCTTTTGCACAAACTCTTTTTCAGCATTGTGCTGTCTGTCCGTCTGTCGCTGAGTACCCGAAGGCGACTCTCCGTCCTCGTCAGATTGTTCCTCAAGGAAAAATGACAATAATTTTCTGAACGGACTCTTTCCGCTAAAAATGATGATTACCAGTATCAGTATTACTGCAATCGCAGCGAGAAGAATCAGCAGATTTTTTAGTGGTTCTGACATTAATGTCTATTTTCCTTTCTTAGTTAATACCATCGGGATTGAGCTTTGTGAAATTCCAACTGTCCTCACACATCTCATCAATTCCGAGTTTGGCTGTCCAGCCGAAAAGCTCCTTAGCTCTGGAAGCGTCAGCGAAACAGGTTGCAATATCACCAGCACGGCGGGGAGCGATCCTATACGGGATTGGCTTTCCGCAAGCCTTTTCGTAAGCCGCAACAACTTCAAGCACGCTCGAACCGTTGCCTGTTCCAAGATTTACAGCCTCAAAGCCCTTGTGCTTTGCAGCGTAGTCGATAGCGCATACATGACCTGCCGCAAGGTCACAGACGTGAATGTAGTCTCTCACACCTGTTCCGTCAGGAGTATCATAGTCGTTGCCGAAAACATTTAGCTGTTCAAGCTTACCCGAAGCGACCTGAGCAATATAAGGAACAAGGTTGTTCGGAATACCGTTGGGGTCTTCGCCAAGGAGTCCGCTCTTGTGCGCACCGATGGGGTTGAAATAGCGGAGCGCAACTGCACCGAACTCGCTGTCAGCCACGCAAACGTCGCGCAAGATCTGCTCGATCATAACCTTAGTATAACCATAGGGGTTCGTTGCAGAAGTAGGCATATCCTCGGTGTACGGAGCCTTGTTATTCATTCCGTAAACTGTCGCAGAGGACGAGAAAACAATTTTCTTACAGCCGTGCTCGCGCATGACCCTAAGCAGGATCAAAGTACCGTAAATGTTGTTTGTGTAATATTCAAGCGGTTTCTGGACGGATTCACCGACAGCCTTAAGGCCTGCAAAGTGAATCACCGCGTCTATTTCGTTCTCGTCAAAAATTTTCGTTGAAGCCTCATAATCGCAGATGTCCGCCTTGTAAAACTGTACGGATCTTCCGCTGATCTTCTCAATTCTTCTTACTGCTGCTTCCTTGGAGTTACTGAGATTATCCATGATAATAACCTCATAGCCGTTTGCAAGCAGCTCAACGCAAGTATGGCTTCCAATAAATCCGGAACCGCCGGTTACAAGTATTTTTCCCATATGGACCTCCAAAAAATTTTTTTCAATGCTATTATAACACAAAAGAATGAATAAATCAACAATACAGAGAAAAAATTTTCGGGTCGGGAGCTTTTCTTGCAAAATCGCCAAATTTATGCTATACTGATAGTGCTGATTTCAGATTTTCAGGAGGCTGTTATGCAAAAAATTCTTGGATATTTACGAAAAGCCGTTCAAAGATACGATATGCTCAGTGACGACGACCGCGTCTGTGTCGGAGTTTCCGGCGGCAAGGACAGCGTTGTTCTTCTCTATGGGCTGACACTGATGAAGCGTTTTATAGGGATCGATTATCAGGTTGTCGGTCTCACTCTTGACCCGAATTTTGGCGGAGTTCAGACAGATTATTCGCCCGTTGCAGACTTTTGCGCAACTCATGACATTGAGTATCACGTCGTGCAAACGCAAATCGGTGAAATAGTTTTCGATATTCGCAAAGAGCCGAATCCTTGCAGTCTCTGCGCAAGAATGCGCCGCGGAGCTTTACACAATTACGCCGTGGAACTTGGCTGCAATAAGATCGCGCTCGGACATAACTACGACGACGCTGTTGAAACTTTCATCATGAATCTTTTCACCGAAGGAAGGATCGGCTGTTTTTCGCCGACTAATCCGCTCGAAAACATGGGACTCGAATTAATTCGTCCGCTTGTCCTCGCGCCGGAACGTGAAATACGAAAGGCTGCACGAAAGAATGAACTGCCAATAGTTAAGTCAAAATGTCCCACAGACGGTCACACCAACCGACAGCGAACCAAGGAGTTCCTTGCGGAAATGGAACGAAAAGACCGCGGCTTCAAGGACAGGATATTCGGGGCGATGTGCCGCGGAAATATCGACGGCTGGGGCGGCTCAGAAAATCAAACATAAAAAAATCCCCTCCTTACGGAGAGGATTTTTTATTTATTGAAGCAATTTGGAATAATTAATTATTCCTCGTCCTTTCTTCTGAGAACGAATGCAGTACCAACTGCAACTGCAAGACCTGCAACTGCAACGCCTACGCCTGCAACGCCTGTCTTAGGTGAGTTACCAGCGGGCTTAGCTGTTGTAGTGGGCTTAGCTGTTGTAGTGGGCTTAGCTGTAGTTGTTGTGCCGGGCTTAGCTGTTGTAGTTGTGCCGGGCTTAGCTGTTGTAGCTGCTGTAGTAGTTGTTGTAGTTGTTGTCTCAGGAGCAGCTGGTGTAGTTGTTGTTGTCTCAGGCTCCTCTTCCTTGATGTAGATGTAGCCGTCAGCCTCAGGGTGATCAGCAAGCTTAGGATCGGGATTTGTGTTTGTTGAGTTGTAGATACCCTTTGTGAAAAGGTAAGCTTCGTTGTTCTTAGAATCAGCTGTCTCAGCAAGAGCGTTGTCGTTCTCGTCGTTACCAGCCATTCTGAAGATATCGCCATCCTGTGCCTCAACATCGAGGTAGTAAACATCGCCAGGCTGAGCATCAGCAGGAACAGTTACATCAAATGTAAGGAATGTACCATTCTTACCCTTGTTGCGATCGCCAGCAGTTGTAATAACAAAACCGCTGCCGTTCTCAACGAGAGCATAACCAAGCTTGCTTGTTGCAGAGCCGAGTGTAGCAACTTCGGCATCCTCGTTAGGAACGAGTTTAAGACGTGAGTCAAAGTTGAAATGCATACCTGTTGATGCAAAGAAAGCCTCAGCAGAATTACTGTTAAGCTCTACAGATACTGTAACTGTATCGCCAGCCTTTGCCTCGTAGTTAGCAATTGTGAGTGTAGGCTTAGCTGTTGAAGCATCAGCATCAAAGCCATCCTTGATTGTGTAATCACCAGCAAAAGCTGACATAGAAGCTGCAGAAAGTGCAACAGCAGAAACTGCAACTGCAGAAAGAGCCTTCATTAAAGAATTCTTCTTCATAATGATTTATTTCCTTTCAAAAAATTAATTTATTTTATCTGCCGCCGTTGTGACGGCAGATAGAATGCGTTTTAATAATTACTTGTTGCCAAGAACAAGCTCCCAAAGTTCCTTGTCTGTAAGAGTGTTGTACTTCTCGTTTTCAGTAGCAGCTCTGTCAGCGGCAAATGTAAGGATGTAAGAAGAGTCAATTGAATTGAGTTCTGTGCCTCTGTCTTCCTTAGTCTTTGCTCTATCGCTAAGAGGAGCATTTACATCTGCAAGAAATGCAGCGAACTGTTCATAAGCAGGATCATTCTTAGCTAGCTGGCTTGTTGAAAGAACTGTTTCCTCAGCAGACTGACCTGTAAGAAGGGTTGCATAGTAAGTAAGGATCGCAGATGCGTCAACAGCGTCAACCTTATTGTCGAGGTTTGCATCGCCCTTTACGCCGATGTATGCCTTAACAGTGATCTTCTCTCCAGCCTCGTTTGCAAGAGCAGCACCGTTTGCAAGGAGAACTGTGCCGTCAGGAGCAGTGATGTCCTCGCCCTCGTAAGTAAGGGTTACATCATAATCAAAGCCGTCTGTTCTGTCTGCAACATATGTGTTTTCAGGAGTTGCATCGCCAAAACCAATGTTTGCGATATCAATATCTTCCTCTACAGGATCGCCAACAGAAACAACGTTGCCTTCCTCATCTGTAGTAACATCAACGTAAGAAACGTGAACCTTAGCGTTCTTAACCTGTTCCTCGCTGAATGTCTCCTCAGTGTTGAGGTAGAAAGCATAATCTGTATCAGCTGTTACATAGTAAGTACTTACACTTGTAACTACATTAGTAGTTGTTGTGGTAGTTGTAGTAGTTGTAGTAGTTGTAGTAGTTGTATTCGACGATGTTGTGGTTGTAGATGTAGTTGTTGTATCAGACGATGTTGTAGTTGCAGAAGTAGTTGTTGTATCAGATGATGTTGTAGTTGCAGATGTAGTTGTTGTATCAGACGATGTTGTAGTTGCAGAAGTAGTTGTTGTATCAGACGATGTTGTGGTTGCAGATGTAGTTGTTGTATTCGATGATGACGTTGTAGTTGCAGATGTAGTTGTTGTATCTGATGATGTTGTAGTTGCAGATGTAGTTGTTGTATCTGATGATGTTGTAGTTGTTGAAGTTGTTGTCGTTGTATCACCTGTTGTTGTTGTAGTTGTAGTCTCAGTTACGAGAATTCTCTTAACTTCAACAGATACAGAACTTGCATCAGCAGCCTTTATGCCGCCGAAATCAACAACGCCTGTGATCTCCTTGTAAGAATCAACAAATACATTGCCCTGTGCCTCAACGTAAGCCTTAACAGCTTCCTTCTCAGCATCCTCAAATCTGCCTGAAAGTGAACCTACACCGCCAGCGATCGAGTAATCAACATTTGTGAGTGAGTCAAGGAATGCACCGAGTGTTGCTGCATCAACATCAACTGTGTAAGGTGAAGCTGCTGCATTGATCTGAGCGAGTGCATTGTTGTAAAGTCCGCCTACTGTGTTTGTAGCGAGAACCTCAGAAGCAGTAGAACCTGTGAAAGTCTTATTGTAGTTCTTCTTGAGGTAGTTCTTAGCAGCAGAAATAAGACCTGCAACATTTGTATCTGTCTTTGATCTGTTAGCTGTGAATACCTTGCCTAAATTCTTTGTTGCTGTATTGAACATATTAACGTATTCTGCCATTGCAGCATCTACGTCAGCCTTTACAGCATCCTTATCGATTCCATCGATAGAATCAATTGTTGTGTAAGCTGTGTTCTTGAGTTCAGCAAGCTTGCCGGCAGCATATGTATTGATAGCATCATAAACTGTGTATGTCTTGCCGTCTTCTGCTGCGAAAGCAACATCAACAGTGAACTTTGTGCCGCCTGCGAGTTCAGAAGTCTTGATAGTAACCTCTACTGTACCTGAAATATCAACCTTTGCAAAGTCGATATTTGCAAGCTCGGGAGCATTGTACTTATCAGCAAGCTCCTTAACTCTCTTACCGAGAGCCTTGTTTACATCGCTCTGGAGAGCTGCTGCAAGGTTATTAACCTTAGCTGCAATAAGGATATCGCCGTCATCAGTTACTCTGTAAGCAACGCCTTCAACCTGAGCGAACATTGCCTTAGCAAGATCTGAATACTGACCAGCGCGCGAAGCAAGTGCGTTTGCAAAACCAGTGATGTCAAGTGTTCCTGTTGTATTTCCGTTTGAAACGATTTTGTCAAGAGCACTGCTAAGTGTAAGATTCCAATCAGACTTCTGATCAGCATCATCAGGAGCAATGTAGAGCATATTGTCAAGTGTAACAGAAGTGTCTGCACTTGCCTCAGCCTTAATCGCGTCTCCGGTCACCTTTACTGCATCAGTAGAAGCTGCAAAAGATGTACAGGTCAAGCACTGTGTGAGAGCGAGCGGAACAGTAGCAACTGCGGCAACGGCTCTCTTGAATAATGAATTCTTCATTGTTCTATACCTCTCTAACATATTTTTTGCTCTTTCTAAGCAGAAATTCTGTTCAATCCCCGCTCTTTGCAGAGCCGATTTCAGGCATATGGGCGCATTTACATACACCAATCCCCAAAATTCATAATTTCATTTTATCACATAAATGGAAATAAGTCAAGTTTAAAGGGGTATTTTTTTATAAAATAATTGAGGATTATTCAAAGGAGTTTTTGTGCTTATTTCACAAGTTGTACGTAGCTTCCGTTTTACATATTTCTGCGAAAAACCATTGTTTTTCGTCTGTGTACAGTATACCACCATAGGCCGAAAGTGTCAATATGGAATTGCTGCCATAAGTCTTTCCATTATAAGAAAAAGCAGACCCGAAGGTCTGCTTTTCTAAACATATTACAGATTAACCCTTAAATCTGTCCGGAACAACGTAATCCCAGAGCTGCTGATCATCCATCTGGTTGAAGATCGGGTTAGATGTTGCAATACGGTCTGCATAGAATGTGAGGATATAAGATGCGTCACGAGAGTCGATCGCTGCGCCTGTCTCCAGGTTTGTTCTATCGGCTCTTGTAAGCTTCCAGTTGTCCTCTGCCCACTCATTTGCATTAACGTCAGCAAGTAATGCTGCGAGGTTATCAAGCTTATCATCAGGGCCTGTTACCAGTTTGCTCGTTGAAAGCTGACGGGTTTCAGGAGTATAGTTAACAGTCATGATGTTTGCGTAGTATGTGAGTATCGCAGAAGAGTCTCTTGAGTCAACAATGTTGTTGAGGTCAGTATCGCCCTTTACACCAATGTAAGCTTCAATTGTAAGAGGTTCACCGGCGTTGCCGTCAGTGCTCTTAGCTCTGAGCTGGATATTTGTTGTATCGTCGAGCTGATAGTAAACAGGTACATTGTAGATGAACTCATCACGAGTAGGTGCGCCTGCATGTTCTCTTGCTGTGTACTGTGTATAAGGTGTTTCGCCATTGAAGTTGATCTTTGAAGGATCAGCGTCTACTTCAACTGTTTCACCATTGCTGAGAACGTTGTAGAGCTTGATGCTTGTGATCTGATTCTTGGAGAAGCCGCCTTCAACACCGTTAGCGCGAGTGCCGTTATCGTGGCTGAAGTAGTAACCTTCAGTTGTTTCGATCTCAGCATAAACCTCAACTACAGAAGTTGTGGTTGTTGTGGTTGTGCCACTGGTAGTTGTAGTTGTTGTTGTAGTTGTGCCGGAAGTTGTTGTTGATGTTGTAGTTGTTGTGCCAGAAGTTGTTGTGCTTGTAGTTGTAGAAGTTGTTGTAGTTGTTGTTGTGTCAGCAGTTGTTGTTGATGTTGTAGTTGTTGTGCTTGTAGTTGTTGTGTCAGCAGTTGTTGTTGATGTTGTAGTTGTTGTGCCAGAAGTTGTTGTGCTTGTAGTTGTAGAAGTTGTTGTAGTTGTTGCGTCAGCAGTTGTTGTTGATGTTGTAGTTGTTGTGGTAGTAGTTGTTGTGGTAGTGGTAGTTGTAGTTGTTGTGGGAGCTTCAATGATGATCGCACCATTATAAGTAATAATGCTGCTTGTTATATCATTGCCGTTCTCGTCGCTTACAAAGAGGTCGCTGATCGTTACAGGATATCTGCCTGCTGCACAATCATCAGGAACCTTATATGTAAGTGTGATTACATTTGCGCCGTCAGCGCCTACAGTAGAAGAGCCGTTAGCGTTTGCAAATGCGTACTCATTATTTGTGTGGTTTGCTACGAGGGTATCACCGTAAGCAGCAGAACCATCAGCTGTCTCATAATCGATAGGAGATGTTCCCTTGATTATGAACTGAGCACCGCCGACCTTAAGAGCAACTGCGTTAGGATCCTCAACAACCATGTTGAGTGTTACTGTGTCACCGGGCTTAGCGGTTACAGTATCGATTCTCCAAACAATTGCACCGGGCTGGATAGTTGTTGTTGTGCCTGTTGTTGTAGTTGTAGTTGTTGTGGTAGTAGTTGTTGTGGTTGTTGTGGTTGTTGTAGTTGTAGTAGAAGTTGTTGTTGATGTAGTAGTGCTTGTAGTTGTTGTTGTGGTGGTAGTTGTTGTAGTTGTCGTTGTAGTTGTAGTAGGAACTTCAACGATAATTGCACCGTCCTCAGGGATAACCTTGAGAGAGATGTCAATGCCGTTTTCATCACTTACAAAGAGGTTGTCAATTGTTACAGGATATCTGCCTGCTGCACAATCATCAGGAACCTTGTATGTAAGAGTGATTACATCAGCGTCATTAGCGCCTGCTGTTGCAGAACCCATAGCGTCAGCAAATGCGAATTCCTTTGTGGAATCGTTTGCTACGAGAGTGTCGTCGTAAGCTACAGAGCCTTCAGCCGAAACATATTCGATCGGGCTTGCATTGTTGATTACGAACTGAGCACCGCCGATCTTGAGACCAACGTTTCTGTTGTCAACAACCTTAACGTTGAGCTTTACTGTATCACCGGGCTTAGCAGTTACTGTTTCAGCTCTCCAGATGATAGCACCTTCCTGAGTTGTAACAGTAGTTGTTGTAGTTGTGGTTGTAGTAGTTGTTGTGCTTGTTGTTGTAGAAGTTGTAGTTGATGTAGTTGTGCTTGTAGTAGTTGTTGTAGAAGTTGTAGTTGATGTAGTTGTGCTTGTGGTAGTTGTTGTAGAAGTTGTAGTTGTAGTAGTTGTTGTATCCTCAACAACAATAATCTTACCGTCAACAAGCTTTACCATTGAAGTGATGTCTCTGCCGTACTCATCAGAGATGAATGCGTTAGACCACTCAACGGGATATTCGCCAGCCTTGCAGTCCTTAGGAACTGTGTATGTGAGCTTGAGAACTACAGAACCGTCAGTTGCTGCAGTACCCTTGCCGTCAACATTAGCGAATGCAAATTCCTTTGTGGAATCGTTAGCAACGAGAGTATCTCCGTAAGCAGAAGAACCTGTTGCAGCAACGTAGCCGATAGGATCAGCAGCGTTGATATTGAACTGAGCGCCTGCTACAGGGAGTCCGGGAACCGAGCTGTCTGAAACGAGTACTTCCATTTCAACAACATCACCGGGTCTTGCTACCTTCTCAGGAATTGTCCATGTAACTTCGCCTTCAATTGTTGTATCCTCTACTGTGATAAGACCGTCAACGAGTGAGATCTGATCTGTGAGAGAATTTCCGTTTGTGTCGCTGATGAATGCATCAGACCACTTAACAGGATATTCGCCTGCAGGGCAATTGTCAGGAACTGTGTATGTAAGTGTGAGAACGACTGAGCCGTCCGCAGCAGCTACACCATTACCTACGCCATTGCCGAAAGCAAATTCCTTGAGAGAATCGTTAGAAACGACCTTTGAATCATAAGCTGTAGTTCCATCGATTGAAACATACTCGATAGGAGAAGCAGCGTTGATATTGAACTGTGCACCGGCTACAGGAAGAGCAGCTCCGTCAGGATCAGAAACGATAGCTCTGAGTGATACTGTCTCGCCCGGCTTAGCAGTTACCTTATCGAGAACCCATGCGATCTCACCGTCAAACTTAGGAGCCTTAACGATGATAGCGCCGTCTGTAAGAGTAACCTTATCCGTTACATCCAGTCCGTTTGTGTCTGTGATAAATGCGTTATCCCATGTTACAGGATATGTTCCGTCAGCAGTGCCGTTCGGAACTGTGTAAGTAAGAGTAAGAACAACATCGTCATTCTTAGCTGTAACGCCGTTGCCTACGCCCTGACCGAATGCGAATTCCTGAGTATCATTGTTAGCAACGAGTGTGGAATCGTAAGCAGCAGAACCTGTAGCCGAGTTGTACTCGATAGGTGAAGCAGCGTCAACATCGAACTGAGCACCGGCAACTGAGAGTGAAGAACCCTTAACAGTAACGTCCATAGTTACCTTATCGCCGGGCTGAGCCTCAACAGTAGGAATTACCCACTCAACTGTACCAGTAGCAGGAAGAACTGTTGTTGTGGTAGTAGTTGTAGCAGCGGCTGTTGTAGTTGTTGTTGCTCTTGAAGTTGTTGTGCTTGTAGTAGTTGTAGTGGTTGTTGTGGTAGTAATAGCCTTAGTTGTTGTAGATGTTGTTTTAACATCGTCTTCAACTGTGATTATACCATTAAGAACTTCTGTGTTCCAAGTAGCAGAACGGTTGCCCTTAAAAATCTCAGGATCTGTAATGCTGATCTTGTAATCGCCTGCAGGTGTGTTCGCAGGAA
>ERZ1673741.2009-NODE-2009-length-15366-cov-4.873882_pt1 | contig 15366 bp, 12 predicted proteins | sample MGYA00580209_ERZ1673741 | MGnify/ENA primary metagenome ERZ1673741 (study PRJEB41218, sample SAMN15661754) | gut metagenome | host: Homo sapiens | place: Canada: London | collected 2015-08-20/2019-03-30 | study: EMG produced TPA metagenomics assembly of... | reverse complement strand
AGCGGGGGATAACGGCTTAAAGCGCTCTTTGGGTATCTCGCGGCGGAACACGGGCAGGGCGATAAACAAGTTTTTGTCATCCTTCGGGGCAGAGTGCGAGTTTATCGAGCGCGACTACTGCCGTAGATTGCAGGAGATCGAGGAGGAAATGAAGCGCGAAAAAGAAAAGAAGGACGCCGCAGAACATGACGGCGAAACGAAGTAAACGGAGGTACGAGAATTTGAATGAAATTAAAAAGGCATAGGAAAACCAAATCGTGGAAGGGTGGGATAGGGGCAGGAGCATTTATCGCCGTCTGTGTAAGTGTGCTTATAGCGTTTCTGTTCGCATTGGGCGGAGCGGATTTTGCGGGAATATTCGGGAACAGGAATTATTGGCTGACGGTCGGCGTGGTCAACGGCGCGTTGCTCGTCGCGTTTCTTTTGATGTATCGCATCGACGCGCAGAATGTCGCGCTCCATGAGAACGATCTGGAAGATACCGAGTGGCTGACGATAAAGAGGCTTAAAAAGCTCAAAGAGTTCACGGTCACGACTTGGGAAAAGATGCCGGAGCACGGCGACGAGATCGTCATCGGCGCGGAGAAGAAGGGGAAAGAATTGGAGATCATCTCCACGAGCGCACTTCACGCGCTCATCGTCGGCACGACGGGCAGCGGCAAAACGATGGGCTTTGTCGATCAGAACATCGCTATTTTAGGCAGAAGCAAAGGGAAACCGAGCATGTTCATCGCCGACCCCAAAAAGGAGCTGTACGAAAAGCACGCAAAGCAGTTGGAAAGCGAGGGCTACACGATCTCCACGCTCGATTTGCGCGAACCGTATTCGTCGGCGAGGTGGAACCCCATGCAGGTACTGATCCGCCGTATCCGCCAAGTGCGGGAATTGCAGAATGATATGAAAGAAAAGGACGGCAAGTATTATGCCTGCGGCGAGGTTTTTATATCTCATATCGATGCACGCACGAGAGTGCAGGAACTGAAAGACGAGATATTCGAGAACGCGATGGATTTGGTTTATACGCTCTGCCCTGTGCAAAACAAAGACCAACCGACATGGGAGGAGGGCGCGCGAAACCTGATCTTCGGTTTGGTGCTTGCGTTCTGCGAGGACTGTATCGCGGGCAAGATGGAAGACAAGCAACTGCTGCTTTTCAATGTGTACCATAACATTACAAAGTACTGCTCGGAGGACACCACGGCACTCAAACAATACCTGTTGGAAGGCAGGGAAGAATTTTCAAAGGTGCGGGGGCTTGTCAATACGGTACTCATTACGAGCGACAAGACATTGACATCGTATTTGTCGGAGGTCAACAGCTATATGCAGCAGCTCTCGGACGACGGTATTCTCTCCATGACGAGCGAGAACGACATCGACATAGCAAATATGGACGAAAACCCCAACGCGCTGTTTGTCATCGTGCCGGACGAGCGGTTCACTCGCCACAGGTTCGTAACGCTGTTCCTGACGCAGACCTATAAAGAGCTTGTCGAAAAGGCGAATACCAATCTTCGCAAGAAGCAGACGGACACGGCAATTCTGAAACGGAGAGCCTACTTTATCCTCGACGAGTTCGGCAACCTTCCTAAAATGGAAAACATCGAAGGCATGGTAACGGTTGGGCGTTCAAGGGGTATCCGGTATCTGTTCGTGTTGCAGTCGTTCAGCCAGCTCAACGCAAAGTACGGCAGGGACATCGGCGACATTATCAAGACCAACTGCAATATCAAAATCTTTATCGGATCGGACGATCCCGACACGCGGAAAGAGTTTTCAGAGCTTTGCGGGCAGAAGAAGGTCAAGAATTTCTCGGTCAACACGAGTGCGGAAAATCCTGCGTCATCGAATACGGGCGCGAGCAACCAGCCGCTCATAACGCCGGGGATGCTCGAGCGATTGAACGGTGACGAAAAGGGCGATGCAATCGTATCTGTCAGAGGATATGAGCCGATCTGGACGAGGTTTACGCCGTCGTATGAACTCAAAGACATTTATTTTGCGGCGGGCAAGGCGGACATTTCCAAGCGCGAAGCGCGGCTGTTCGATAAAGGCAAGTATGTATTCGATATTCTCGGCGGAAGTCAGGCGGAGGAAGAGGAAAAGCAGCTCGACGCGATCGAACGCCGCGAAGAGGAACAGGCAAAGGAGGAAGCGCAAAGTATCCCCGATGTTGCCGCGCTCGACGAGGCTTGGAACGCGAAAGCGGAAGAGGTACACGCAAAGATACTCAAAACGGCAGAGATGCTCACGGAGGAGGACGCGAAGGTTCTGTTGGAGGCGAAGCTGGAAAACAAGCAACTTTTGATCGCCATGCTCTTGGAGCAATATACGGAATTGAGTACCCAGCAAAAACTGAAAACGCTCGACAAGTATCTGAGCGAAGAACTGCCGAAACTGCTCGAATTGCAGGAGAAGGCAAGAACATGAAAAGGAGATCTGAATTGAAGAAACTATGGAAACTAATCCCCGTTCTCGCGATCGGGCTTATCGCGGCGATTGGCACGGCGGGCTGTGCGGAAGCGGGGCATGAAACGGCGGAGCGTGCGGCAACGGCAAAGCCGGTTGTCGCTGCGGTGCGAACGGCTGCGGTATATGCCGCCGAAGACGGCACCTGCGAACACGACTACGAGGCGGCGCAGACGTTTGCGGCGACTTGTACGGAGCAGGGCTATACCGTCTATACCTGTGCAAACTGCGGCGACAGCTATACGGACGATTTTGTGGCGGCAAAGGGGCATACCTATCGTGATATTACCGTGCCAGCGACCTGTACGCATAAGGGGTACGTCACACATTTCTGTACGGCTTGCGGCTATGAGTATTCGGACACGTTCGTGGACGAGAAAGGACATAGCTATACGGATGAAGTGACTGCGCCCACCTGTACGGAGCAGGGCTATACCACGCATACCTGCAACACCTGCGGATATTCGTATAAAGACAGTTATGTGGAAGCGTTGGGGCATACCTACGCGGAGGAAGTGACTGCGCCAACCTGTACGGAAGGCGGGTACACGATCTATACCTGCGAAACGTGCGGCGAAGTGATTATCGGCGACCTTATCGATGCGACAGGGCATACATACACCGAAACCCTGCACCCCGCAACGTGCGTGAGCTACGGCTATACCGAGCATATCTGCTCCGCCTGTAACGACAGATATGTGACGGACTATGTGAACGCGACGGGGCATCGCTATACCGACATCGTGGTAGAGGCGACGGAAGGCAGCCTCGGCTATACGAGGCATCTTTGCATTGTCTGCAATTACAGTTATCTTTCGGACTTTGTAACGAGCGGGGACGACGGATATATCGAAGAGCCGAAGCCTGTACACGAGCATAAGTATGAACTTCATGTGCAGGACTTTGAAGCGAACAAGTATTTCGTGGCGCTTCGCGTCTGTATCTGCGGCGACGGCAAGGCGGGAGAACTCAATATCCTTCTCACCAACGCAGCGGGGGAAACGGTACAACTTATTCCCAACGAATACGGGCAGGCGGACTATGCCGATCTGTATGGGGATTGGCTCGTCACGATCACGGATGAGGACGGTGCGGAGCTTACCATGTTTGACCTCTCGGCGGGCGAAGCGCCCGAAGAACCTACGGAACCGGAAGACCCCGACGAAGGGGAAGTGCCGGATGACGGCGGCGATACGCCCGAAAACCCTGACGAGGGCGGAGAGCCTTCCGAGCCTGAAAATCCCGACGAGGAAAACCCTGATGACGGACAGACCGAAATGCCCGAAGAGCCAGACGAAACAGAAGAGAACGGCGGTTCGGGTACGGCGGCCGTACTGCTCATCGTGTTTGTTTTGCTCGTTGCGGGCGGTATCGGTGCGGTCATCTTCTTGAAGAAGAGAAAGAACAAAAATCAAAACTGATAAAGAGGGAGGTTACATAGTATATGAATTTTAATTTGTTGGCAGAAGGATTGGACGGCAGCCTTGCCGAGATCGTGGCAAAATTGCAGAGCCTGATCGACAGTTTTTGGATCTATATCGTCATCGCGCTCGCGGCGGTCGTCGTCATCTGGGGCGCGTACATCGGCATTAAAATTGCCATTGCGCACCGCAACGAAGAGAAGATCAACGCAAAAGACATGGTGAAACAGCTCGTCATCGGCATCGTCATTATCTTCGTCGTCGCAATGGGCGCGCCTTTGCTCATCAACGGCTTGTCCGCTTGGGTCGGCGCTTGAATCGGATATCTTTTGGGCTGATACTTTGTCGGGCTTGCGGGACCGCTCGGTTTCATACGTCTTTGTATGCGCCCTCGCGGTTTCCGCGCCCTCCTCGTCTGAGCTCAAAATCTTATCCGATTTTTCATGAAAGGAAAATGAGGGCGGCGCGTTGTTCGCCGCCTTTCATTTTCAGATAACGGAGGAGGTTAAATGCTGATATTTATACAGGAGATAGGCTTGCAGCTCTTTTTATGGCTGTTACAGCTTATCGACGGACTTATGGAAATATTCTCCGCGATCTCCGGCGTTGCGAACGTAAACTACCACGGACAGCAGGTGAACATCGTTGAGTTTATCGTGGGCGATTCGACGATCGGCGCGGTTTTTTGGTGTATCTTTATAACGGCTGTGGGACTTACCTGTATCTTCACGATCGTGGGGCTTGTCAAGAACATGATCGCCAACAACAGGAATGTATCGACGATAGTCGGGAAATTCTTTCTCGCGCTTTTAGGTGCTATGGCGATGCTTGCCGTCGTGATCCTCGGTATTCTCATCGCCAATTCGTTTTTACAGCTTTTGGCACGGATATTCCAAGTGAACAACACGACGAAACTATCTACGGCAATTTTCAATGCGTGCGTCGGCGAATGGCTGAACGGGTATTCCGCGTCGAATATCGACGTAACGTCCCTAACGGTGGGGCAGATCCTCGGCGGGTACAACGCTGCGCTGTTCGGTATTTGGCCCACCTCATGGAAGTGCAACGGTATGGTCAATCCGAACTCGTTTCTATATCTTCCCGCGCTTATCGCAGGCATTGCGTTGGCGATCGCACTCATCATGGCGGTACTCAACCTTGCAAAGCGCGTGTACGAGATCGTGTTTACATATTTCACGATGCCTGTTGCGATGTCAACCTTGCCGCTTGACGACGGAGCGCGGTTCAAGAACTGGCGCGAGATGTTCGTGACAAAAATTATTCTTGCGTATGGTGCGGTGTTCGCGGTCAATATCTTTGTGCTGATACTGCCCATCATCAACGGTATGCACATAGATGGCGTGAGCGGTTTTGCAAATTCCATGTTTACGATCTTCATGATCGTTGGCGGCGCGATGCTCATTCCCGCGGGGCAGACACTGTTTGCGAGATTGTTCGGGCAGGCGGACGATATGCGCGCTGGCGGCGGGTGGCTCAGAAGCGCGTTCTACGGCGGCAGAATTGCAAGCGCAATGACGATAGGGCTTGCGGCGAAAGGGATCAGGGGAATTGCCCATGCCGTAAAGCGGAGAAGTAATAAATCGCATAACAGCGGCGATTCGGGCGACAGTTCGTCCGGCGGAGATGAAAGCGACAAGTACAGCGACGGCGGCGAAAGCGCGAGCGCACCGGACGGGGAAAGTGAAGAAGGAGGGGAAAGCAGTTGAGAATTATCCCTAAAAAAATCAAAGTAAAAAATACGGTATGGAAGTGTTATTCCATGACGGACGTGATCGTTGCGCTGTTTGTGTTTGCGCTCATCTTCATAGCGGTCACGGCGGGGAACTGGGCGCTTGCAATTATCATGGGGCTTATAGCGGTCGTCATGTTCATGCCCACTCCGGACGGCATTTTCTATACCTGCATCTTTGAAAACGTAAAATTCCTGTTCTCAAAAAAGAGATATACGGCGGACGCAAAGAACCCGAAAGAGAATATCGACACGCTTTTGGGCCTGAAAGAAATCAAGACAAACGGCTTGCTCGCATACAGCGGCGGAATGTTCGGCAGGGTCATCAAGATCGGGCAAAAGAACTTCGGTATCGAGGACGTAGTGCAGCAGAATATCGACATCAATTACATAGCCAACGCCTTAAAACTGCTCGACGCCAATCAGAGCGCGGACATCATCAAAATCGACCGCCCCGTCAATTTGGACGGCTTTGCAAAGGACATCTTCGACAAGCTCTCCGCACTGCGCGAAAGTGACGAATATTCCGACATCAAAGACATCCGCCGCGGTATTTTGCAGGAACGCATCGACCGTATCGACAAGCTCAACAACATCCGAAAGCAGTATCTGTCCGACTATTATATTGTAGTGTACGGCAGGAACGAACTTGATTTGGAGAGCACGGCGATCAATATTGCGGGCGAGGTCGGCAAGAGCGGACTGTCCACAAAGCTGTTAGGTCAGCGCGATGCGGCGGTGTTTCTGAAATACAGTTTTTCGCGTAACTTTGACGAACGCGAGGAAAAGGATATTGCGGATGAGGACTTGCTTGCATGGGTGAAACCGAAAGAAGTGGTATTCCACGGCAACAGGTACGTTATCGACGGAACGGAAGCGAGCGTGCTTACGGTCGCGGACTATCCTTTGCGCGTCAAAAACGCATGGGGAGCAAAGCTGTTCAATATTCCGAACACAAAGGTCGTGATGCACGTTCGGCCCGTGGATAAGTACAAAGCGATAAAGCGCATTGATAAGTGTATCGGCGAGATGGCGACCAAGCAGATCGTGGCAGATAAGGCGAGCGAAGCGAACAGCGCGGAAACGCATCAGGAAACGATGAATGCGCTTTTGGACAGTTTGCAGACGGAGAACGAGAGCCTTTTGGACGTTACGCTGACCGTCACGGCTTATAACTATCTCAAAAACGAAAATTACAAAAAGGCTGTGCGTAGAGCTTTGCTCACGGAAAACTTCAAACCTTCCACGCTGTATGGCTTGCAGATCGAAGGCTTTAAGACTGCGGCGGTATCGCCTGCGGCAACGCTGAAAAACCATGAGCGGGGCATCAACAGTTCAAGCCTCGCGGCGGTGTTCCCGTTTGTCAGAACTTGCGTCCTCGATGAAGGCGGTATCCTTCTCGGCGAAAATAAGACAAACGGTTACCCGTTCATTCTCAATTTGTGGAAGAGAGGGAATTTGTATCAGAACAGCAATGCCATGATCATCGGCAAGTCGGGTTCTGGGAAGTCGTATTTTCTGAAAACGCTCATCGCCAACGAATGGGCGAACGGCACGAGAGTGATTATGCTTGATCCCGAAGGCGAGTATCTGACGCTCACCCGAAACCTTGCAGGCAATATCATCGACGTGGGCAACGCAAAGGAAGGGCGCATCAACCCGTTCCATATCTATAAAATACTCACGGAGGACGGCACGCCTGCCGACCCGAAGGTCACGTTCAATACGCACCTCAAAATGCTTGAATCGTTCTTCAAGATCGTGCTTGCAGACGCGCCCGTCGATGTCATCGAACTCATCAATAACCTTGTCGTGGAAACATACGAGCGGATGGGCATTACGGAGAATACCGACTGTTCGGCGTTCCCCGCGGACTACTTCCCGTTGTTTTCCGATCTTCTCGAAACGCTGCAAGCAAAGGATAAGGAAAGCATGGACAGCCTGACTTTGCGCGATATGCGCACGGCGGAACTGTACTTACAGAAATTTGTAACGGGCAGGTATTCGGACATCTGGAACGCGCCGTCCACGTTAAAGACGGACGCAGACCTCATCGACTTCGATTTTCAGAGTCTGTTTGCGAATAAGAACAATGTCGTGGCAAACGCGCAGATGATTTTGATTTTCCGCTTTATCGAACAGGAAGTAATCAATGCGAGAGAGCGAAATAAACACGGAGCGAATTTACGGACTTTAATTATAGCAGATGAGGCTCATGTCTTTATCGACCCGAAGTTCCCGATTGCGCTCGACTTTTTCTATTCGATGTCAAAGCGTATCCGCAAGTACAACGGCTCTTTTATTCCGGCAACGCAGAACATCGCCGATTGGAACGCGAACGAGGAACTGCGGGGCAAGACGAGCGCGATCATCAAGAACAGTCAGTACAGCTTTATTTTCAAGCTGTCCGCGCCCGACATGAAGGACGTACTCGACATTTACAAAGCGGGCGACAGCTTCAACGACGAGGAGCAGCGCATGATTATCTCGGCGGTTACGGGACAGACGTTCTTTGTGGGAAGCACGGAATTGCGGAATTGTATCCTCGTCAAAGCAGGGGATTATGCGCAGTCGCTTTTTGAGGAAGAGAAAGAGGAGGAAACGGATTGAGAATAAAAACAAGGAGAACGGTGACAGGTATCATTTTTACCGTTTTGATCGCGTTGCTGTTCGCGCTGCTGTTGCTGCCGAACGGCACGGCGACGGCAAACGCAGCGACGACGCCGAGATATACGGTGAGTTTTGACTATACCTGCTATTATCAGTACAATACGACGAAGAGGGTGGATAGTTCGGGAACGGGAACGACATCCGCAACGGTCAAAGATTCAAAAGGACAATCGACTACACTCACCATTGCCATGTATGGCAGTTCGTCATCCGGCACGGGAACGCTCGCGAACGGCGGTACGATCAAATCGGATACGGTCAATATCGTCATCTCGTCGGGCTATCAATGGCATTCGCTGTCTGTAAAAAATAGTGCAGGCACCGAGGTAGGGAAAACATCGACTACAACGTTAAAGTTGACAGGTTTATCGGACGGAAAATATACATTCAGCGGTAAAGAGTCCGGGCAGGGGTGGAATCCGAATCCGAGAGCGTATGCAACGTATTATACGGAATATTCGTTCAGTTTTGTGGTGGATACATACGTCGATAATACCAAGCCTACGATCAGCGGAGCATCTACATCAACGACGGGCAAATACACGAATCAATCGTTTACGGTAAGGGCGAGCGATACGGGAAGCGGCGTGGATAAACTGTATTGGATGGCACCGAACAGCGGCTCGTATTCGTCCATAAGCTCGACAAGCAAGACGATCTCGTCATCTTCTGCGAACGGATTGTATCGCTTTTATGCTACCGACAAGTTCGGGAATAAGTCATTGACCTATTATGTCTATCTCGATACCGTTGCGCCGTCCGGTACATTTTCATTGGAGAACGGGAATACGATCGCATCGGGCGGTTCGACAAAAGAGGAATTCCGCTTTTCGGCAACGGACAGCGGCAGCGGTGTGAATAAGCTCGAATACAGAACGCCGTCGTCCTCGGTATGGAAAACGTACACGTCGGGAACATACATTCAGCCCACAGAGGTGCAAGGACTTTTCTATTTTCGAGCAACGGATAAAGCGGGAAATACTTCGACCTATACGATCACGACCGTACACCCTTGCGCGGAAGGACATACTTATGTTCCGAAAGTTACATTGCCGACCTGTACGGCGGGAGGTTATACCGTCTATACCTGTTCGGTTTGCGATGACAGTTATACCGCCGATGCGACGCAGGCTCTCGGACACAGCTATAAGGCATCGACGACCTCCGGTTCCTGTACGAGCGGCGGATATACGACATATACTTGTGAGAGATGCGGAGACAGTTATACGGGCAACCTGACGGCTCCTGCGTGGCATAGCTTTTCCGCAAGCGTTACCGATCCGACTTGCACGAGCGCGGGATATACTGCCTTTACCTGTACGCGGTGCGGATATGGTTACACGGGAGAAGAAACGCAGCCGCTCGGACACAGTTATGCGGCGACCACGGAGGAATCGACGTGTACGGAAGAGGGATATACGACCTATAAATGTACGCGCTGCGGCGTGAGCTATACGGACAACCCTACGGGAGCAACGGGGCATAGCTACGTCGCTTCGATCACAGAGCCTACTTGTACGGAACGGGGCTATACCATCTACACCTGCACAAAGTGCGGGGACAGTTACCGCGACAACGAAACGGCGGCGATCGGGCATAACTATGTGCAGGAAACTGTTTCGGCGACTTGTACAGAGCATGGGGGGATCAAATATACCTGTACCCGCTGCGGGGTGAGCTATAACGGCAGCCAGAGCGAGCCGCTCGGTCATGTGTATGTGACAGAAACGGTGGCGGCGACCTGCGAAGAGGGCGGCTATACGAAACATACTTGTTCGCGGTGCGGGGACAGCTATACGGATAACCAAAGCCAGCCGCTCGGTCATAACTTCATTATGACGACAAAGGAAGCATCCTGCGAAGAGTTCGGCATGACGGTCTATACCTGTCAGGTGTGCGGGTACGAACGCACCAAAGAAACCGGCGCGTATCCTACGGGGCATAATTATTCCAACTTTATTGTAAAGGCGGCAACCTGCACGGAAGACGGAGAACGCAGATATGTATGCGACAAGTGCGGCGACGAATATACGGAAGTCATCGCCGCGCCGGGGCATAGCTACGCGATCACCGATTCGGCTTCCGAAAACGGCAAGACAACAAGAGTATATACTTGTACGATATGCGGCGATTCCTATACGCAAGAGCTTGGCGACCAGTATGACGAGGTAACGTCATATGTGGAAGATCTGTTCGAGCAGTACCGCCCGTACATGGTATGGGTGTTCCTTGCGACCGCTGCCGTTTGGAGCATCGTGATGGGCGTGTTCTTTGCAATCGCTCATAAGAACGAGGACAAAGAGAAAGCAAGGAGAATGCTTGTGAACTATTTTATAGGACTTGTTGTGATCTTTGCAATACTCGTTGCCTGCCCATATCTTATCCGCGGAATTGCCGCTTTGGTGACATAAGAAATTTTTTTCGGGAAAATGCTCCGAACCCCTTGACAAACGGGAGAAAATGTGATATTCGTATTAACACGAAGAAAGAGACAAGGAGGTCAACAGATGAACGCACAGGAAATCATTGCAAAAGCGGACAGGGGAGAGGGGCTTACGGAAGAAGAAATCAGAGTCTATCGTGAAGCAGTCAAGCCTGTCAAGCACACCTACGGCAAGTACGGAACGCTCGCCAAGAAGTATCTGGAAGAGGAGAATGTCGGCAAGTATTGGGCTATTGAAAACCTTCCCGAATACCTGCACGGCATCGACCGTCAGGCAGACGAGCTGTACGAAACCATGTACGCCAAGCTCTCCAAAGACGAACGGTATAAGCGGACGGGAAACTTTATGGAGGACTACCGCAGGCAAACGGAAATTCAAAAGTTGATTGAGGAAGAGATACTCAATGAACTTGTTTATGTGGATTGACGGGAGGTGTAACATGAGGACTGTTTTAGGAATCGGAAAGGGGTTGCTGAAAGCGTTGTTCATAGGGGTTGTGTTTATCGGAACCTGCGTCATGAACTTTATCGGCGCGATCATTTGCGCGATAGCGGGAAATTGAGAGGTGGAGCATGGAACGTAAACCGGATACGCCCGTCCGCAAAAGCCGCAGGAAGTATGAAGAGCGGAACAAGGACGAACGGAAGGAAAAGAACAAGGTGTGGGGGACGAGCATCGACCGCCAATACGCGAACGAGATAGACGAGTTCCTTGCATGGCATAACCTTACAAAGGTGGAGCTGATCGTTGCAGGGTATCAAGCTCTGCTCGATCACTACGGCCCGAAAGAACAACAGAATAAGCAATAAGTTTGAGAGCGCAAGGACTACGGCCCTTACGCTCCTGCTTTTATAGACAACTGAATATCAATGCCGAATGGCATAAGGAAGAAAACGACATCGGGAAGATGGAGCGTAACGGACTTATGCCGCTGCGCTTCGTCTTTTGATGGTTTTTATATGGAGGACAGGAGTGTGAATAAAAGGCATAGAACATTAAATTCAGGGAAAAAGAATTATATTATCAATAGTTATTTTATAGGAGGTAATAAGATTGATGAAGTATTGATGAGGACGGCTATTTTTGAGGCACAAGAAGAAATTCGGATGATTTCAAATCAGGAATTAGGGGTTTGCGATCAAGGAGGGAATCCTTGACAATGAAACATAATAATTGTATAGTAGGTATATACGTTAGGCTGAGCCGTGACGACGAGCGTGCGGGCGAGTCGTTATCAATCGAAAATCAAAAGTCTTTACTTGTGCGATACGTCAACGAAAAGGGCTGGATTTTGCATGATATATATGTAGATGATGGAATTTCAGGCACTACGTTTGAACGTGAAGGTGTGCAAAGGTTGCTTACCGATGCTAAATGTGGTATAATAAATACGATTGTGGTCAAAGATATGTCGCGATTCGGCAGGAATTACATTCAAATCGGGCAGTATATTGACTATGTTTTTCCCATGTATCATATTCGGTTCATTGCTGTCAGTGATAACATAGATACAGGGAGTAATAACACCATTGCAATGGACATGATGCCCATTACTAATGTGTTTAATGAATGGTATGCGGCTAACACAAGTCGAAAAGTGCGGCAAATATTTATTGCGAATGCGAAACGCGGCAAAAGCAATATGTCGCATCCGCCATATGGCTATTTATTTAGTGATGATGGATCGCGAAAATTTGTGATCAATACAGAAGTAAGCGCCAATGTTGAGCGCATATTTGAGATGCGAGCCGGTGGGCTACCTCCGGCACGAATTGCCGAAAGATTTAACGAAGAACATATAACTACGCCGCAGGATTACAAAGTACAAAGGCTTGGTAAATATGCAGCCATAAAGACTTACCATCTCTGGACGGATGCTTCTGTAAGAAAAATTCTCGAAAATCCGGCATATATTGGCAATTTAGCTTTACAACGAAGGACATCTGTTTCGTTTAAGAATCATAAGGCAGTATATCGCCCGGAAGAAGAATGGATCGTTACAGAAAATGCGCACCCTGCTATTATTTCCAAAGAGCTTTGGCGCAGAGTTAAAGAAGTAGAAAAGTCTGTCAGTCAAGGAAAAAAAACTCGAAAAGGATATACTCATCCACTTTCAGGGTTTCTGTATTGTGCTGATTGTGGCGGGAAAATGAAATTGAACTATTATGCGTTAAAGCATAATGGTGAAGTGACCGATATTGTTTATACTTTTAATTGCGGCAATCACAAACGGTTAGGAAAAGCATATTGTTCAAGTCATTACATCAAGGCAAAAGACATAGAAAAATTTATTCTTGATGATGTCAAAGCGATGGCTTCTTGTGTTACTCTGAATGAAGCTGAAGTGCGAAAAAAATATTTAGAGCGCAAAACAAAATTGGCGGAAGATGAGTTAATGCGCAATCGAAAAGAGCTTGATCAAAAACGTAGGCGTTGTGATAAACTTGATCAGCTAATAGAAACTGCGTTTGAGGAAAAGATTGCAGGAAATATGCCGGAAGATTTGTGTGTGAAACTTATCGAACGCTATTCTACCGAGCGTCAGCAATTACTCGGCGAGATTGAGGCTATGGATAAGCAGGAAGCGATGATAGCTAATGTTCAAAATGATGTTGATGATTTTATTATGAGAGTAAAAAAACATATGTCCGATGTTACGCTTACACGGGCGTTATGCTTCGAGCTTATTGATAAAATCGTTATAGGCAGAGCTGTTTTAGGTGAGCCGCAAAGTATAGGAATATATTACAAGGTTGACTTGAACTTGGCTCAATGAAGTGCGGGATGAAGAGCTGTGGTAGTTACAGTCCATTTTCACCAACAGCGACAGATAGGAATAATCCGGGATATGATTGCCGTAACGATTGGCGTCTATTTTTGCTTTGCAACGCTCGAATAGCTCCGGTTCGATGATTCTCGGATGGTTGGAAGAAAAATGCCTGATGTAATGGGAAAGGCGAGATGGGGCAGAGATTTAATTGTCGAAGTAACGAGCAAATCACAAACTCATGCTCAAATGGCAAGTAAACTGAAACTTATAAGCATAGATAATCCGACTGCCAGAACAAAGATTATTGATTTGGCAGCGTGGATTGGGAGACATCTATTTTAGGGAGTTGACATTATGTGTAATGACAGTATTGTTCCGAACTATTTGAAAAACATTGCATACGAAGTTATTCAGAAAAAAGAAAAAGTTTCATTTAAAACTGAGTGTACTTGCGGATGTCGGCTGTTTGATTTCTATAAAAAGAAAAAGTCGAATGAAGATAAATTAAAGGAAACAACGCTGAAGACTCTGGATGAAAAATACAACGGGAAATTTTATTCCGATAGTGATGGGAATCTTTGGCTTTGTTCAAAATCTTTTTTAGGAATTAACCGAAAAAAAATAAAGATCACGAAACAAGAGCTCAAGTCATTATACTCTTATATGCGTGCCATTATAAAGATTTGTTGTGTGAACTGTGGAAAAGAGTATATCATATTCGATAGCAGCGAATACGGTTATGACGGTGTTGTCGATTTCCTGGAAAACCCGCTGGTTGCAGATCGGTCAAAGATAGACTATAAAAATGTTATTAGTTCGGCAGAATGCGCAATCGAAATCAGAAACACATGCCCATACAGTGAGTTTGAGGAGGAATTTGGAAAAGACGGGAATTATGCCATGTATACGAATGCGTATTCGGATATTAAAATTATGGCGATTACCGCTGAAAAGAAGAAAACAATATTTTCAGCAGAAACTCAGTAACGCCTTTCTCGAAGAAACGCGCATAAAAATGTTCTGCGAACTCGAAGCCGCAGAACGGTTAGTCTTTATAGGTTATTCGTTGCCGACGGACGACGTCGATTATAATACGTTTTTCAAATCGCTTAGCAATGTAAAAGAAATATACGTGGTGTTGAAAGACGATTTTCCCACGAACGGATTTAAAAAAATTGAAAGGGATAGCGATTTGGAAGCATTTTCGGAAGAAACGAAAAGCGCGGCGAAGCGGTATCGGGCGGTTAATCCGGAATTATATCTTAATACGGCGGGATTTCCCGAAGCGGTGGCAGATATTTTAAAAATAGTGCAATAGTATAGTAGTGCAAAGCTTTCCCTTCGCGCGGAGCGAAAATCGCTCCGCGCGGCGCTCGTTTTTACGCCTCTTTCAGTTTTACGCACTCGCCCGTGGCGGTGCTCTGAAAAATCACAAAGCAGCCCTTCGCGCCGATAAACGGCGAAAGGGGAACAAACGCGCACGTTTCCGCAATATCTTCGGGCGGGTCGTCTTTGTCCGCCGCAGGGAAGGCATAGCAGATATAAAGCGGCGCCGCTTCTTCGTAAATCACGCCCACAAGGTATTCCGCCTTGTCGGGCTCTTTTATTTTCACCCATTCCGAACAGGGGAACGCCTCTTTCAATGTATCGTCTTTCTCGTGCGTTTTAAACAGCTCGTCAATCTCGTCTTTCACCGAGCGGTAGTATTCGTCGCCGTTTTCGTTAAGCGGCTTGCGTACGTTTTCAGCATTTTCATCTGTTGCAGCCGCTTGCCCCGCCTGCCCGCTTTCTGCCGCATTCTCAGCTGCAGCGCGCGCATTTTCATCACGTTTAAAAGTCGTT
>ERZ1673741.2007-NODE-2007-length-15381-cov-5.747749_pt1 | contig 15381 bp, 10 predicted proteins | sample MGYA00580209_ERZ1673741 | MGnify/ENA primary metagenome ERZ1673741 (study PRJEB41218, sample SAMN15661754) | gut metagenome | host: Homo sapiens | place: Canada: London | collected 2015-08-20/2019-03-30 | study: EMG produced TPA metagenomics assembly of... | reverse complement strand
GAAGCCGCGGCGGGAGATCATGCCGGTGACGCGCGAGAGCACGCCGGGCTTGTTTTCCACGGTAACGGAGAGGATGTGCTTGCTGGCTGCGGAGTCGGACATGCTACTCCCCTTCCTTCTCGGCGTCGTCGGCGAGGTCGGCCGCATGGCCGTCCGCGCGGGTCGGCTTGCCGAAGCCCTTCTCGGAGACGCGCACGCCGCCGAGCGTGACGTCGAGGGCGCCGATGATGTCGTCGATCGGCGCGCCCGGGGCGACCATCGGGTAGACGGTCTGGTCTCGGGGGATCATGACGTCGAGCAAGAAGGGCTTGGTCGAGGCGAGCATCTGGTCGAGCGCCTCGTCGACCTCGTCGGGCTTGGTGATGCGCCGTGCCTCCCAGCCGTAGGCGTCCGCCAGCTTGACGAAGTCGGGGTTGTCGGCGAGCTCGGTGAAGGAGTAGCGCTTGTTGTAGAACAGGCTCTGCCACTGGTGCACCATGCCGAGCGCGCGGTTGTCGACGACGAGCACCTTGACCGGCACGTCGTTGATCGCGGCGGTCGCCATCTCCTGCGAGTTCATCTGGAAGGAGCCGTCGCCGGCGATGCAGACGACCTCGTCCTCGGGGCAGCCGATCTTCGCGCCGATGGCCGCGGAGAAGCCGAAGCCCATGGTGCCCAGGCCGCCCGAGCTGATGAAGGTGCGCGCGTGCTCGCGGTGGATGTTCTGGTGCGCCCACATCTGGTGCTGGCCCACCTCGGTCGTGACGATGGAGGCCTCGGGGTCGAGCTTGTCGGAGAGCTTGGAGAGCACGACCTCGGGCGCGATGGCGTCGGGGAAGTCGGCGAAGTCGTTCGTGTAGAACGGCCAGCGATCGCGCCAGCTGAAGACGTCCTTGACCCACTGCTCGTCGTTGGGCTTTGCCTCAGCCTTGGCAAGACGGGCGTCCAGCGCGCCGAGGACGACCTTCGCGTCACCGACGATGGGCACGTCGGGATTGATGATCTTGCCGATCTCGGCCGGGTCGATGTCGATGTGGATGATCTTCGCGTGCGGGGCGAACTCGGAGACCTTGCCGGTCACGCGGTCGCTAAAGCGCGCGCCCACGGCAATCAGAAGGTCGCACTCGGTGACGGCCATGTTGGCGTACTTGGAGCCGTGCATGCCCACGGGACCCAGGTTCAGCGGGTTCGAGCAGCGCATGGCGCCCTTGCCCATGAGCGAGGTGACCACGGGGATCTGCATGCGCTCGGCGATGGAGGTGAGCTCCTGGCACGCGTGGCTCGTGACGATGCCGCCACCGGCGTAGATCAGAGGCTTCTTTGCCTCGCAGATGAGCTGTGCCGCCGCCTTGACCTGGCGCGCGTTGCCACGGTAGGTCGGCTTGTAGCTGGGCAGGCTGATCTTGTCCGGGTAGTGGAAGACCATCTCGGCGCTGGAGAGGTCGCTCGGGATGTCGATGAGCACGGGGCCGGGGCGGCCGGTGCTCGCGATGTAGAAGGCCTCGCGGAAGGTCTGCGTGAGGTCGTCGACCGACTGGAGCAGGAAGCTGTGCTTGACAACGGGCATGGTGATGCCGACGATGTCGGACTCCTGGAACGCGTCGGTTCCGATGACGCCGCGCGTGACTTGACCGGTGATGACGACCATGGGGACGGAGTCCATGTAGGCCGTGGCGATGCCGGTCACGGTATTGGTGGCGCCGGGGCCGGAGGTCACGAGAACCACGCCGACCTTGCCCGTGGCGCGGGCATAGCCGTCGGCCATGTGCGTCGCGCCCTGCTCGTGGCGCGCGAGCACATGGTGGATCTTCTTGCTGTCGTAGAGGGCGTCGTAGATCTTGATCGCCTGGCCACCGGGGTAGCCGAAGAGCGTGTCCACGCCCTCGGCCTCGAGGCAGGCGATGATGGCCTGGGCGCCGGTCATCCTCTGGCCCTCGTGCTCAGTATGGCTTCCGGGGCCGAACGGCCGGCCCTCGATCGCGAGCTTGCGCATCGCAAGCTTCTCTTCGAGCGTCGTCATGCGAGGTATGCCCCCTTGTCTGCGCTGGAAACGAGCTTTGCGTACTTGGCGAGGACGCCGTGGTTGTGCTTGGGCGCCGGCGGGACGAAAGCGGCACGGCGCGCGGCCATCTCCTCGTCCGAGACGTCGACGTCGAGCTTGCCGCCCTCGATGTCGACGGTTATCATGTCGCCCTCCTGGATGAGCGCAATCGGGCCGCCGGCCGCGGCCTCGGGGCTCACGTGACCGATGCAGCCGCCCTTCGAGGCGCCCGAGAAGCGGCCGTCGGTGATCAGGGCGACGCTGGTCGAGAGGCCCATGCCGCAGATCGCGGAGGTCGGGGTGAGCATCTCGCGCATGCCGGGGCCGCCGGCCGGGCCCTCGTAGCGGATGACCACGACGTCGCCGGGCTGGATCTTGCCGCCGAAGATGGCCTCGCAGGCCTCCTCCTCGGAGTTGAAGCAGCGGGCGGGCCCGGTGTGGCGCATCATCGAGGGGTCGACCGCGGCCTTCTTGACGATGCCGCCGTCCGGGGCGATGTTGCCGTGGAGCACACGCAGGGCGCCGACCTTGGAGAAGGGGTTATGGTGGCTGCGGACGACCTCGCCGTCGGCAGGCTTGCCGCAGCGCTCGAGGTACTCGGGAACGGTGCCCATGCAGGTGAGGGCGCTCTCGTCCAGGAGCCCCAGTTCGTGGAGCTCCTGCATGACCACGGGCACGCCGCCCACCGCGTAGAGGTCGATCAGCGGGCGCGGGCCGGAGGGCTGGAGCTTGACGAGGTGCGGGGTGCGCGCCGAGGCGGCGTCCCAGTCGTCCATGGTGATGGGGCAGCCGGCCTCCATAGCGATGGCGGTGAGGTGCAGGACGGTGTTCGTGGAACCGCCGAAGGCCATATCGCACTCCATGGCGTTGTGAACAGCGGCAGCGGTGACGATGTCCTTGATGCGGACGCTCTTCTGGAGCAGCTCCATGACCTTCATGCCGGCGTGCTTGGCCAGGCGCAGGCGCTCGGAGTAGACCGCGGGGATGGTGCCGTTGCCGGGAAGCGCGATGCCGAGCGCCTCGCAGAGGCAGTTCATGGAGTTCGCGGTGAACATGCCGGAGCAGGAGCCGCAGGTCTGGCAGGCGGAGTTCTCGAGGTAGGCGAGGTCGTCGGCGCTCATGGTGCCTGTCTGGACCTGGCCCACGCCGTCAAAGAGGGAGTTCAGGTCGGTGGTCGGGCCGTCGTTGCGGCCGCGCTGGTGGCCGGGGAGCATCGGCCCGCCAGAGACGAAGACCGTCGGCACGTTGACGCGAAGCGCGCCCAAGATCATGCCCGGGACGATCTTGTCGCAGTTCGGGATGCACACCGCGGCGTCGAACTGATGACCCTCCATGGCGATCTCGAAGCTGTCGGCGATGGTCTCGCGCGAGACGAGGCTGTAGTGCATGCCGTTGTGGTTCATGGCGATGCCGTCGCAGACGCCGATGGTCGAGATCTCGATGGGCACGCCGCCGGCCATGTAGACGCCGGCCTTCACGGCCTCGGCGATCTTGTCGAGGTTGTTGTGGCCGGGGATGATGTCGTTGCGGGAGTTGAAGATGGCGACGAGCGGGCGCTCCATCTCCTCGTCGGTGAGGCCATCGGCCTTCAGGAGGCTCCTGTGCGGAGCGCGGGCAAGGCCCTTCTTTACGGCATCGCTTCTGAGCTGCATCTTTGTGTGATCCCCTCTCGCTTCCTCGTCCTATGGTGAGAAATGCGAGTCGGGTAGGTACAGCTACCGCTCGATGCCTTATGACGGAAGGTGCCGGCCCGGGGTACTTGCCTCAGGCGAAGAGACGGGGGTGACCGCTTTCGCACGGGCGTTCTCGCGAGCTGCTCGAGGGTGTTTTCTTCGCCGTCCGCCGCAGGTTCTCACAAGCCCTGCTCGCTGTGGGACGGATGGGGCGCGTACTTGCCCTGTCGTCGCATTTGCTCAGTGAATTGAAGATTACCACAGCCGTAAGCCCGGATGCACGAGTTCACGTTCGGGAAACAAAGCAGGTCAGATCGCCGCCGGGGCCGCGCCGCCCAAATACGAAGGACTTGCCGGGCGCAACGAACGGGCAGTCCCCTTGTAGTTGGCGAGCCCTGCCCACAAATAAAGCGGGGAGCCGTCGTATGGCTCCCCGCTATGGCTTGTACTTTGGAATCGCCGACTTTCCTCATCCGATGGTGTAGGACGTTAGGTTAGTCGAATGGGCCCGCTGATGATTCCTTCATTGGCCTGTGTTCGAGATGACGTCGATGGAAGGTGGCGAGTGCGCTCGCCCGAATTATTGATCGACCTCGGGCACATCGGCGGGCCCAAACGATGCTATATCTTCTGTGTTCACTGGACTCGCCTCCTCGGTCGGTCGCTTTGTGGGTAGCGACGTTGTTTGTTATTGCTAGTCTCCCCACCGCTCCCCTGCTTATTCACCGTACGCATCCGCAAGCGGCGAACGGTACAAAACAGCCCCTGAACGACACTTTGACGCGTTCAGGGGCTCCTATGCTGAGTAAGTCTATTTGCCGAGTCGAGAAAATGGCTTACTGAGCGTCGGCGATGGCCTTCTTGGCCTGCTCGGCGATGTCGGCGAAGGTGTCGGCGTCGGAGTAGGCGATCTCGGCGAGGACCTTGCGGTCGAGCTCGATGCCGGCGAGCTTGAGCCCGTGCATCAGGGTGCTGTAGGACATGCCGTTCTGGCGGGCAGCGGCGTTGATGCGCTGGATCCAGAGGGAACGGAACTCGCGCTTCTTGGTGCGGCGATCGCGGTACTGGTACTGACCAGAGTGGCGATCCTGCTCCATCATGCCGCGGAGGGTGCGGGAGGAAGTGCCGTAATAACCCTTGGTGCGCTCCTGGAGGGTGCGGCGCTTCTTCTTGGAATTCACTGCGCGCTTAACACGTGCCATTCAAATCAACTCCTTGGTAAAAGATCTAAGAGGTGCGCGTAAGCGCTGTTACTTGCCCATGCGCTGGGAGACAGTCTTCACATCGCTCTTGGCGAGCTCGGTCTCCTGACGGAAGCCGCGGATGCGCTTCGGGGACTTCTTGGTGAGGATGTGGCTCTTGAAAGCCTTGGCGCGCATGATCTTGCCGGTACCGGTCTTGCGGAAGCGCTTGGCGGTACCCTTGTGCGTCTTCATCTTGGGCATGCTAGTTCTCCTTCTGGCTCTTGTCATCGTCAGAGGCCTTCTCGTCGAAGGCGCCCTTGATGGGGACGATGAGCATGTGCATGTTGCGGCCTTCCATCTGAGGCTTCGACTCGACCGTCGCCACGTCCTTGAGGTCCTCGGCGAGGCGGTCGAGCACAATCCGACCCTGCTCCGGGTGGGCCATCTCGCGCCCGCGGAACATGATGGTGATCTTGACACGGGCGCCCTTCTTGAGGAAACGCACCACGTGGGCCTTCTTGGTCTCGTAATCGCCGACGTCGATCTTGGGACGGAACTTCATCTCCTTGATCTCGACCTTCGCCTGGTTCTTGCGAGCCGCCTTGGCCTTACGGTCCTGCTCGTACTTGTACTTGCGGTAATCGAGCACCTTGCAGACCGGGGGCTCGGCGTTCGGGGCGATCTCGACGAGGTCGAGACCCTGGTCGTTTGCGATGCGCAGGGCGTCGCGAACACCAAAGAGGCCGAGCTGGGAACCGTCGACGCCGATGAGTCGGCACGTGCGAGAAGTGATCTCCCCGTTGATGCGAGGACCGTCGTTTCTGGCTATCTTACACACCTTCCCTTCGTGGAAGCCCTCCCGGGCCGCCATAGAAAAATCTCCCGGAGCCACATGCAGCATCCGGGAGACATTACTCATCGAAATCGACGAAAAGGATTCCTTGTCTGACCAGACAGCTGCCTTACGGCGCCGTGTAGGTGGGGCTCACGTTCAGCCCGCTTTTCCGAAGGAGTATATTAAGCCAAGGAGTCCTTCTTTGCAAGCTTGGAACACAAATGCTCTACATCGGCATCGTCGGGGCGACGAAGACACGCGTCTGGTACTCGCGGTCGAGGTCGTAGAGGCCCTTGGGGTCGCTGCCGAAGAGCTTCATGTTCTTGATCATGTCGGAGGCGTTGGTCTCCTCCTCGCCCTGCTCCTTGACGAACCAGTCGAGCATCTGCATCGCGCGGAAGTCATGGACGTCGTTGGCCGCGGCGTAGCAGCGGTCGATGCAGGCGGTGATGTGCTTCTCGTGCGCAAGGCCCGCCTCGAGCGGCTCGAGATCGGTCGAGAAGGTCTTGTCGGGCTCGGCGATCGCGGTCATCTTGACCGAGACGTCGTTGTCGAGCAGGTAGCGGCGCAGGATTTTCGCGTGCGCGACCTCCTCCTGGACCTGGACCATGTACCAGTTGGCGAAGCCCTTGAGGCCGCGGTCCTCGTAGTAGTCCGCGAAGGTCAGGTAGAGATAGGCGGAGTACAGCTCCTCGTTGATCTGGTGGTTCAAAAGCTCAGACAGTTTCGCGTCCATGGGACGTCCTTTCTCCTTGGCGGTCCGTTTTCGGTCGAGCGCCTCATTTGGTTCTATACCCTCGTGCGCCTCGATGTATCTGTTACACTGATTCGGCACATCGCGTGCGCCCGAGTGGCGGAATGGCAGACGCGGCGGTCTCAAAAACCGCTGAGGCAACTCGTGTGGGTTCGAGTCCCACCTCGGGCACCATGTGAAAGACAGCCCCGGCCACGGGGCTTTTTTCACGCCGAGATATGAACAGCGCGCACTCTCTCGCGCTTGTGCAGACTGCACATGGCGAGTGAAGCCTGCACTTCTCGATAGTTATGAAAGTGCAGCCTGCACACAAGAAGTGCAGACTGCACAAAAATTTCGAGGTGAACGCTGCTCGGAGGCGCAGGCGACCCGCGGAAGCCAAGCGACGCGGGGTCAGCGCAAAAACGGGTTTCGCGAGAGCTCGGAGGCCATGGTAGTAGCAGGGCCGTGGCCGCAGAAGAGCTTGGTCGCAGGGGGGATGCGATCCGCGAGCTTGCGCAAAGAAGTGAGGATGGCGGCCTCGTCGCCGCCGGCAAGGTCGATGCGCCCGTGGCTTCCGGGGAACAGCGTGTCGCCCACGAAGGCCACGCCCTCGGCGCTCCCGCCGCCCAAAAGCACGACTCCGCCGGGCGTGTGGCCCGGGGTCTCAATGACCTCGAACGTCGCCGAGCCCACATGCAGCACATCGCCTTCGTGAAGCGGCCGGTCGGGCAGGGGCGCATCGTCGTCGTAGGCGACGCCGATCTCGGAGACCTCGCCGGAATGCGTCGCGAGCTCGGCGTCGGCCTCGTTGATGAGGAAGGGCGCCCCGCAGGCCTCCTTGAGCCTGAGCACGCCGCCGACATGGTCGCCGTGGCCGTGGGTGGCGACGATGTAGTCCACCCGCACGTCGGTGAGCTGCTCGGCCACGGCCGCGCCCGAGTCGCCGGGGTCGACGACCATGCACGCCCCTCCGCTCACGTACGCGAAGCAGTTCGTCTGGATCGGCCCCACCACGAAGCAGCGGAGCTCATCGCGGCCGCGGCCCGAGGCCGCCTCGGATTCTCCCATGGCTCCCCTACCCCCTTCGGCTCAGCTGCTGGGCGCCCTCGCCCGGCATCAGGCGGCGCGCGTCGTAGACGGACGGGACGCGGCTCACGGTGGCGAGCAGCGAGTCGAGCAGGCTCGCATCGGAGATGGAGACGAGGAAGCGCAGGCGCGCGATCCCCTGGCTGGAGGTCTGCGTGGCCGCCGAGAGGATGTTTCCACCGGCGTCGCCGATGGCGATGGTCACGTCTTTGAGCAGGCCCATGCGGTCGGTCGCCTCGACGACGATCTCGACGCGGAACTCCGTCGCGCCGGAGGTGTCCCACGCAACGTCGATCATGCGCTCGGGGTGGGCCATAAGCCCCGCCACGTTCGGGCAGGTCGCGCGGTGGACGGAGACCCCGCGCCCGCGGGTGATGAAGCCGACTATGTCGTCGCCGGCGACGGGGTTGCAGCAATGCGCGAGGTGGACGAGCAGGTCCGCGTCGCCCTTGACGACGACGCCGCAGTTGGTGCGGCGCTTCTTGCCCTTGTCCGCTTGCGCGATCGCGTAGGACTTCATGATCGGCTCGTTGCCGGCCATCGCCTTCGCGCGGGCGGCCTTGGCCTCGGCCTCCTTGGCCGTAGCGGCGAGCTGCTCGGGCGAGCCCTCGTTCAGGATCTCCTCGATGCGGTTGGCGGCGAGGTTTGCCGTGACCTTGCCCGTGTGGACCGCGGCAAAGAGATCGTCGGCGTCCTTGGCGTTGAGTCCCTCGCAGGCGCGGTCGATAGCCTTCATGGTCCGCTTGGCGCCGATGCCGTAGCCGCGGCGGCGGAGCTCGCGGGCGAGCTCGGCGCGGCCCTGCTCGGCGTCGTCGCTCTTCGACTCGGTCGAGAAGTATTTGCGGATCTTCGCGCGCGCCGAGGGCGTAACCACGACGCTCATCCAGTCGTGGCTGGGCTTGGCGTTCTTGTTGGTGAGGATCTCGACGCGGTCGCCCATGTTGAGCTTGTAGGTGAGCGGCACGACCGAGCCGTTGACCTTCGCGCCGACGCAGTGGTTGCCGACCTCGGTATGGACGGCATAGGCGAAGTCGAGCGGGGTGGAGTCGCGGCGCAGGCTCAAGACCTCGCCTTTGGGGGTAAAGACGAAGATCTCGTGCTCAAAGAGGTCGACGCGCAGGTTGTCCAGGAACTCGTGGGCATCGTCGACGTCATCCTCAACGGCCCAGTCGAGGCTCCGGCGGATCCAGTTGATGGTCGAGTCGATGGAGCGGTCCTCGGCGCTCATCCTCCCTCGGGAGTTTCCCGACTTCTTGTAGAGCCAGTGGGCGGCGATGCCGTACTCAGACGCCTCGTGCATCTCGACGGTACGGATCTGGATCTCGATGGGCCGGCCGTCGGGGCCGACGACCGTGGTGTGGAGCGACTGGTAGAGGTTCGCCTTCGGCGTCGCGATGTAGTCTTTGAACCGCCCGGGCAGCGGGTGCCACAGGGTATGGACGGCGCCGAGGGCCGAGTAGCAGTCCCCCACTGTCTGGGTGATCACGCGAAGGGCGATGAGGTCGTAGATCTCGGAGAAGTCGCGCCCCTTGCGGGTCATTTTGAGGTAAATGGACCACAGGTGCTTGGGACGGCCCGTGATCTGGTAGTCCTTGAGGCCGACGCGCTTGAGCTCGTCGTCGAGGGTCTTCATGGCCGCCTCGGCGTCGTCCTCGCGCTGGGCGCGCGAGTCCTGGACCATGCGCGCGACGCGCTGGTACTCCTCGGGCTCGAGCCAGAAGAACGCGAGGTCCTCGAGCTCCCACTTGATCGAGCTGATGCCGAGTCGGTCGGCGAGCGGCGCGTAGACGTCCATGGTCTCGCGCGCCTTGAAGAGGCGGCGGTCGGGAGGCAGGGCAGCGAGGGTGCGCATATTGTGGAGGCGGTCGGCGAGCTTGATGATGACGACGCGAATGTCGTGGCTCATGGCGAGGAACATCTTGCGAAGGTTCCAGGCCTGCTTCTCGTCCATCGTGGCGACCTTGACGCTCGTGAGCTTGGTCACGCCGTCGACGAGGTCGGCGACGGTCTCGCCAAAGAGGCCCTTGAGCTGCTCGAGCGTGGCTGAGGTGTCCTCGACGGTGTCGTGGAGAAGGGCCGCGCAGATGGTGTCCTCGTCCATGCGAAGGTCCTTGGCGAGGATGAGCGCGACCTCTACGGGGTGGTTGATGTAAGGCTCGCCGGACCGGCGGCGCTGGTCGCGGTGGTAATCGGCGGCGAAACGGTAGGCGCGCTCGACCTTCTCGACGCCCTCGGCGTCCATGTAGGACTTGCAGGCGCTCTCGAGCAGCCGAAAATTGGCTGCCGCGGGCGGCTGCCTCACCGTCGGCTTGTGCGCCGCGGAGGGGGCGGTGGGCTTGGCCGCCGGGGCGATGCCCCTTTCGGCGCCGGAAGCGGCGGTCGACTTTTCGTCCATGATCAAACCTTTCCAACCACGGTTCCGAAGCTCGGGGAGATGGGCCTCGTCACCTGGGCGGCGAGCTCCCCCTGGGGACAATGTAGCACCCAATCGCAGAAACCGCCGAATTCGTCTCGGCCTTGCAATCCTTCGAGGTAGCGCACGGACTGCGCGAGGTCCATTCGCGCGGGGGACGGCGTCATCCTCACGCGGCGCGCGTCCCCATAGCCCGTAACCGTGAGGAAGCCGAGCTCCTCGAAGACCCCAAGGCCGCTCTCGACCTCGGAGGGGTCGATGGAGCGCGAGGGGTCGCAGGCCGCCGCCATCGCCACGACCTGGTCGTCATCGAGGGCGAAGTCGCCGCCCGCAGCCCTCGAGAGCGAGACGAGCGCGCGCCACAGCGCCACGAGGTCGGCGCGCTCGGGGGCGGAAGACGAGAGGATCCTCTCGTTCAGGCGGACGTCGCGCCCGCCGAAGAGCAGGTGGACGAGCGCCTCTTGCCCGTCGCGGCCCGCGCGCCCGCTCATCTGGTTGAACTCGACGTCGCCGAAGGGCAGCGTGTAGAGCACGACGTCGCGCACATCGGGGAGGTTCACGCCCTCGCCGAAGGCGCTCGTCGATACGATGCAGGTGAGCTCGCCTGACCTGAAGGCGCGCTCGACGCGGCCGCGCACCTCGCGCGTAAGGCCGGCGTTGTAGAACGAGATCCTGCTCGCGAGGTCGGGAAGCCGGTGCCTGAGCAGGCGCACGACCTCGACCGACTGCTGGCGCGAGGTGACGTAGACGATGGTCTTGCGCCCCGCCGAGACAAGGCTCACAAGGGCGCTCTCGCGGTCATGGAGGTTGCGGTGGTCGACGATGCAGAGGTTCGGGCGGCAAGCCTCGTCGACGACCACGTCCTTCTCGTCGATGCCCAAAAGCCCGCAGATCTCTCGCGCCGCGTCATCGGAGGCGGTGGCCGTCACGGCGAGGCAGGTGGGCTGCCCGAGCTCCTCGCGGATGCGGGGGAGCTCGCCGTAGGCGCTGCGATGGCCCGACTTCGCCTCGGCCGCGTGATGGGCCTCGTCGACGACGACGAAGCCGATACGGCCCGCCTCGGCGAACCGGGCGGAGTGGATGGCGAGAAACTCGGGCGTGGTCAGGACGACGTCGACCGCGCCGTCGGCGAGCCCGGCGAAGACGGCGTCGCGGTCGGCGGCGTCGGTCTCGCCGGTGAGGACCTCCGTCGCGAGGCCAAGGGCGCCGAGGGTCTTCTGCAGATGGAAGGCCTGGTCGGCGACGAGGGCGCGCAGCGGGTAGACGAAGACGGACGCTGCCCCCTCGAGGATAGCCTCGCGCGCTGCGTGGATGTAGAAGATGAGCGACTTGCCCCGCCCCGTCGCCATGACAGCGAGGCAGCTGCGATGCGCGCCAAGCACATCGAGCGCCGCTTTTTGGGCCGGCAGGAGCTCATGGTCGCCGATCATGCGGCGCGCGAGCTCGGAGGTGAGCTCGCCCGGCTCGAGTCCCTCGAGCGCAGGGTCTTGGATCCTCTGGGGCGCGGGGACGGGCGCGGGCGGCTCGGCGGCGCGCAGCGAGTCGTCGGCGAGCGAGGCGACCTCGGAGGCGACGCCCGCAGGCGACGCCGCGCCCTCCCCGCCCTCGCGCACGATGATGTCCTTGACCATGAGCTTGACCTTGGTACGGCCCTGCCAGGTCTCGTTCACCGCCTCGAAGACGAGGTCGACCGCGCCGTCGCACTCGCAGAGCCGCTCGGCCTCAGGCGCCCGGAACATGATCGCGGGCACGCAGCCCACCCCGTCGGTCGCGAAGAAGCGAAGGTGCGAATGGTCGGCGCCCACGCACGCGCGGTTTCGCATGCTCACGCCGCGCGACGCGAAGAGGGGCTTTTTGTTGCCTTGGCCGAAGGGCTGCAGCGCCTCGAGGGCGCCAACGGTTTCCACGGTGAGCTCGTCGAGCCCGACCATGGCCGTGACCTCCTCGGTATCCTGGAACTGCTCGGCAGGCAGCTCGGCGAGCACGGCCTCGAGGCGATCGCGGAACTCGTCGAGGCGCGATGCCTCGCAGGTCACGCCGACCGCGCCCGCATGGCCGCCGAAGCGCACGAGGCAGTCGGAGCACTGCTCGACCGCGTGGAAGAGGTCGACGGAGCCGACCGAGCGGCCCGACCCCTTCGCGACCCCGTCGGAGATGCTGAAGAGGATCGCCGGCACATGGAATCGATTGACGATCCTGGAGGCGACGATGCCCTTGACGCCCTCGTGCCAGCCCTCGCCGCCGACGACCACGGCGTGCGCGCACCCGAGCCCTTGGGCCTCGATCTTCGCCATCGCCTCGTCGGTGAGCTCGGCTTCGATGGCGCGCCGCTCGGTGTTCGTCTCCTCGAGCTTGGCAGCGAGAAGCTCTGCCTTGCGCGGGTCCTCGACCATGAGCAGCTCAAAGGCCGTGTCCGTGGTGCCCATGCGCCCAGCCGCGTTCAAACGTGGGATCAGCGAGAAGGGAAGCGAGTCCGCCGCGAGGTCGCAGACGCGGATGTTGGCGGCCGCGGCGAGGGCGGAAATGCCGGGGCGGGGCGCGGACTTCATGCGCTTGATGCCGTCGGCGACCAGGGCGCGGTTCTCTCCCTGGAGGAGCATCATGTCCGAGAGCGTGCCGAGCATCGCGATGTCGGTAAAGGAGCGCCACAGCTCGGGCTCGCCGCGACGGCGCCCGAGCTCATGGACGAGCTTCAGCGCGACGCCGGCTCCCGCGAGCTCGCGGGAGGGGCACGCGTGGTCGAGCTTCGGGTCGGTGACGGGCACGTCGCGCGGGACGAGCTCGGAGGGCTCGTGGTGGTCGGTCACGACGACGTCGATGCCGGCGGCGACGAGCTCGGCGACCTCGGCGCCCGAGGCGATTCCGTTGTCCACCGTGATGACGAGCGACGGCTCGCAGGTCTCCCTGACGCGCCCGAGCGCCTCGCGCGAGAGGCCGTAGCCCTCGCCGAACCTGTGCGGGATGAAGGGATGGACCTCTGCGCCGAGGTGCCTGAGGGCAAGCGTGAGCAGGCAGGTCGAGCTCATGCCGTCCACATCGAAGTCGCCAAAGACAGCGATGACCTCGTGCTCGTCCAAGGCGCGCTCGATCCTTTGGGCGGCGTCGCCCATCCCGGGGATGATCAGCGGGTCGAGCCAGTCACGCTCGAGCGAGGGGTCGAGGAACTCACGGGCGCTCGCGGCATCGGTAAAGCCGCGGGACGCGAGCACGCGCGCAACGAGCGGGGTTACGCCAAGCTCGCGCCGGAGCTCGAGCTCGGCCGCGGGCTTCGACGCGAGAACCGACCAGCGGCGGCTCTCGGAAAGGCCGGCCACCTTAGTCGCCGTTCCGGGCGGAGCCGTCGTCCCGGCCAGAGGCGTCGTCGCCGGCCTCAGGCCCGTTCGCCTGGGCGACGGCGCGGCCGAGGCCCCACAGACCCGGCTTCGCAGACGCCGCGCCCTGTCCGGCGAGGCGCAGGACGGGGACGACCACCAGCAGCGAGGAGGCCGCATCACAGGCGAGGCCGCAAGCGAGCGCGAGGGCGACGGCCTGGACATCGCCCGAGGGCACAAAGAGAAGGACGAACGCCACGACGATCAGCGCGGCCAGCGCGATGCCCGCGGGGCGCGCGATCGAGTCGGCGCACTTGATGGAGGCCGACTTGACGCTCCTGCCGTCTCGTACGAGCGAGCGCAGCCTGAAGACGACGGCGCCCACGGCGATGAACTCGCAAAGGAGCGCGACGCCGACCGCGGCGACGCGGGCCACGGAGAGCGAGAAGAGCCCGGACGCGGAGCACAGAAGCAACGCGCCCGAGGTCAGGATGCAGGAGAGCGCCGGGGCGGCGACGGCGGCGGAGGCGAAGAGACCGAAGAGCATGAGCCCCGCGACGGCGAAGACCGCTAGCGTGGCCACGAGGCACGCGGCGAGCTGACTCGTCGAGAAGACCGGGTCGAGCGGGCGGCTCTGGTCGTAGCTGAGACCGACGGGCAGCGTGCCGGAATCGAGCATGCTCTTGAGCTGGAGCGCCTCCTCGAGCGAGAAGTTACCGGAGATGGAGACCTGGCCGCCGTCGACCTCGGCCTGGACGGCGGGGGCCGACTTGACCTCGCCGTCGACGACGATCGCGATCTGGCCGTTCGAGGAAGCGAGCTCCTTCGTCACGTCGGCGAACTTCTGGGCCCCCTCGGAGTCGAAGTTGACGACGACCATGTAGGTTTTGGAGGAGGAAGAGGAACGGGAGGCGGAGCTGCTCGCGGAGCGCACCTGGGCGGACTTGACGTGCGAGCCGTCGAGGAAAGAGGTGTAGGACCCGTCGCCGAGCTTCACGCCATCCTTGCCGTTCTGGATCTTCGACATGGCCTCCGCGTCGGAGATCTCGTCGACGCGGGCGAACTCGAGCTTACCGGTCTGGCCGATGCCAGAGGCGAGGGAGTCGGGGTCGTCGGTGGCGGGCACCTGGACGAGGACCTGGTCGCCCTCCCCCGTTTTGACCTCGCCGCCAGTGATGCCCTGACCCGCCAGGCGCGTGCGCAGGACCTTCGCCGCGTCAGAGAGCTCGGAGGAGCCGGCACCGCTCGCGGTGAAGACGAGCTCGGTGCCGCCGGAGATGTCGACCCCGCGGTCGAAGGAGCCGCGGAACACGAAGACGGCCGCCGCCGCGGCGACCCCGAGCACGGCGGCGGTGATGAGGGTCCTCCTGCTGCGGACGACGGTCTGGCTCACGCGCTTCTTGCCGGAGCCGGGCTTCACGGACGATTCGGTATGGGTAGCTTCGCGCCACCTGTCGACGCCCGTCTTCGGCACGTCGGACTGGACCTTCTTGGCCATTGGGTAACCTCTTAAGTTGTCGGGGCCATCGGCCCTCAGCGATTAAACCCTTTGAGTATAGACCAGCGCGGACGAGAAGCCCCTCCCGGCCGCGCGTTTTGTCTCCACGCGCAGTTCCGCACGAGCCGGAGGCCACTTAATGTGGCCTCCGTGCGAGCAGGACTGTTTGAGCATGGAGGCAATGCGCGCGGCCGGGAGGGGCGGAGGGCGCGATCGTCATCGAGTCAAAGGGCTTGGCGATCACCAGTCGTTCGCGGCGGGAGAGGCCATCCAGCCGGAGACGAACTCGCCGTAGGTGCCGGAGATGATCGACTCGCGGGCGCGGCGCATGAGGTCGAGCAGGTAGTAGATGTTGTGCTCAGAGATCAGGATGGAGCCGAGCATCTCTTTTTGCCTCACCATGTGATGGATGTAGGCGCGCGAGAAGCCTCCCGCGCAGGCAGGGCAGCCGCAGCCCTCGTCGAGGGGCCTCTCGTCGTCGCGGAAGCGGGCATTCTTGAGGTTGATGCGCCCCTCGTTGGAGAAGGCGGTGCCGGTGCGCGCGGTGCGCGTGGGCAGGACGCAGTCGAACATGTCGATGCCGGCTGCGACACCGTTGACGAGCGTCGTCGGGTTGCAGACGCCC
>ERZ1673741.2006-NODE-2006-length-15385-cov-6.294390_pt1 | contig 15385 bp, 12 predicted proteins | sample MGYA00580209_ERZ1673741 | MGnify/ENA primary metagenome ERZ1673741 (study PRJEB41218, sample SAMN15661754) | gut metagenome | host: Homo sapiens | place: Canada: London | collected 2015-08-20/2019-03-30 | study: EMG produced TPA metagenomics assembly of... | reverse complement strand
ATTGTATGATGAGTGGCGATGATAGATATTGTCATAAAAGAAAAAATTGACTTAGAGAAATAATGGCAGCAACAAGATATTATTATTCGGACACGATTTCGATGTTTCTAGACAGGAGCACTGATGAAATTATTGGTAAACTTGCTCTTGCCAGCCAACATGACATCAACGACGAAACCTCCAATTCATGGTTAGAGGAGATTGAGTCGTTGAGAAATGTTCTTGTGCCGTATAAAAACAAAGGTAGCATTTATTTTGAGTACAATATTCCTCGAATGGGAAAACGTGCAGATGTAATTCTTCTTATCAATGAACTTATTTTCATTCTCGAATATAAGACTGCAGATAGTAAGTTTACTCACGATGCTATTACTCAGGTATGGGATTATGCTCTTGATTTGAAAAATTTCCAAGAAGGCAGTTTGGGACGAATCATTGTGCCTATTTTGGTTGCACCATCAGAAAAAGATAAAAATTGTATATTCGTTCTTCATAATTTTGGGGATGATGTTTATGAACCATTGTTGACAAATGCAAATCATCTTGATGAAGCCATTTCTATTCCGTTGTCACAAATTCCCCATAGTGTTATAGAACACTCTGCAGAACGTGATGAGCGATGGGCAAAGAGTGGCTATGAACCAACTCCAACCATAATAGAGGCAGCCGTTGCACTATACGAAGAAAATACTGTAGAAGATATTACGAAACATGGTGGAGATATTGATAAGGCTTCTGCTGAACTTAGACGAATCATAGACTATTGCCGTGAGAATAGTCGCAAAGCTATCTGCTTTATTACCGGTGTTCCTGGTGCAGGCAAAACGCTCATTGGGCTAAATACGGCCATCGACCAATTCAATCGTGGTGAAAAAGCCGTTTATCTATCGGGAAACTTTCCTCTTGTAGAAGTATTACAAGAAGCGCTTACACGTGACTTTATTCGTCGTGAGAAGATCAAAGCAAAGTTGGAAGGTCGTAAATCATGCACAAAAAAAGAAGCCAAGAGTAAAGTTAAGGCTTTTATCCAAATGATTCACCACTACCGTGACCTCTATCTCGAAGGTACAGAAGTTATTGGAAATGAAATACGACCAAAAGAAGGCTACTTTATCGATCATAAAGATAAGGCTTATATTCCAGCAGAGCATGTTGCCATATTCGACGAAGCTCAACGGGCATGGACTGGTGAAGAACTTAAACGTTTTATGCGAGAAAAGAAGAACATCAAAGATTTTCCTTATAGTGAGCCTGAATATCTCATATCCTGCATGGATCGTCAGATAGATTGGGGAGTTGTCGTTTGTCTTATTGGAAACGGGCAAGCCATAAATAAAGGCGAAGCAGGATTGAAGGAATGGATTGCGTCCATAAACCGCCGTTATCAAGATTGGGATGTATTCATGTCAGAGTTTCTTGTCGAATCAGGGGATATAGATAAAGAAGAACTAGCATTGATTCATAAACAATTGAAGCCTTGTGAGGACCTTCATTTAAAGATGTCAATGCGTTCATTCCGTTCCGAAAAAGTGAGCATCTTCGTTAATCAACTCATAGCCCTTCAAAAAAATGACGCTGCCGCCACCCTAAAAGAATTAGGTAATTATCCCATAGTGCTGACTCGCTCGTTAGACACAGCAAAGCAGTGGTTACGAAAGCAAGCGCGAGGAAGTGAACGTTACGGACTTCTTGCCAGTAGCAAGGCGGAGCGTCTGAAAGCCATTAGTATAAATGTGCGTTATCAACCCGACTTCGTTCATTGGTTCCTCGAAGATGACTCTGATATTCGCTCATCAAATGCTCTTGAAGACACACTTACGGAATTCAAAGTACAAGGTCTTGAAATTGACTGGGCATGTGTGGCCTGGGATGCAGACTTACGTCTTAACAAGGATCATACGGCATGGCAACATTACCAACTTCGTTCAGGCACTATGTGGCAGAATATCAACAAGCCTATTAACCAAGAGTACCAAATTAATGCCTATCGAGTACTACTTACCCGAGCTCGTCAAGGTATGGTAATCGTTGTACCGAATGGTGATAATGGCGTACCGCCTGATGAAACAAGAAAACCAGAATGGTACGATGAGACTTATAATTACCTTAAGGAAATAGGTATTAATGAAATTAAATGATAACAGTTAAACGATAATATGCCACTCAAGTTTATAGATTTGTTTGCTGGATTAGGTGGATTTCACCTTGCGCTTGAACAACTTGGTTGCGAATGCGTATTTGCGAGTGAGATTAACCCGGATCTTAGGCAATTATATGAAAGAAATCATGGAATACCATGTGCTGGAGATATTACTAAGGTAGATATTAAAAATGAAATTCCTGCACATGACATCTTATGTGCAGGTTTTCCATGTCAACCATTTTCTAAAGCAGGGATGCAAGGCGGATTTGAAGATGAACAAGGACGTGGTAATCTTTTCTATAGGATTATGGACATTCTTAATGAACATAAACCAGAATATGTGTTTCTTGAAAATGTCCCTAATCTTAAGTCGCATGATGGAGGTAATACATATAAGGTAATATCTGAACAGTTAAGTACACTCTATGATATTGCTGATGATATAATTTCTCCACATCATTTCGGTATTCCTCAGCATAGGACTAGAATTTACATTGTAGGGCGTCTTAAATCTCTTGGAGGATTACGTAACTTTAGTTTTCCATCTCACAAGGAGAAAATTGAGTGTAATATTCAGTCTATTTTAATTCCGGAAGATGAAGATTACATGTCAATGCGTCCAGCAACAAGATGTCATATTGCTGTATGGCAACACTTTCTAGATATTCTTGCGGAGAATAATGTTCCTATTCCAACTTTCCCTATATGGGCAATGGAGTTTGGTGCTACATATGACTATAAAGGGCGTGCTCCATATTTCCAAACACGTAAACAACTCGAAGGGAAACGAGGTAATTTTGGGCAACCTATACGTGGAAATAGTAAAGATGACTATTTATTTTGTCTTCCTATATATGCGCAGGACAATCCATGTAAAAGACTCAGTGATCAAGATCGCAAATTTTCATTTCCTGATTGGAAAATTCAATATATTACACAAAATAGAAAATTTTATCAAGACCATCAGAATATCCTTCAAGAATGGATGCAGGAAATTCAGCAATCAGGCTTTGAGAACAGTCATCAAAAATTTGAATGGAATTGTGGCATTGAAGAGCATCCAGACATATATACGAAAATCATTCAGTTTCGAGCATCGGGAATAAGAGTTAAATTACCAACATATTCTCCAGCTCTCGTACTAAATACAACACAGATTCCAATAATTCCTTGGATTGTTACACCAAAAGGCGAACGTGGTAGATATATGACTCGGCGAGAAGCAGCAAAACTTCAATGTATGGATGATCTTCATGAAATACCTGATACTATAGCTAAGGCATTCCGGGCATTTGGTAATGCAGTTAACGTAGAGGTCGTCAAAAGAATTGCTGATAATTTAATCCCGGAGGATAAAAGATGAAACAAATAAACACAGTATCTATTGCACTTAAACCAAATGTTTATAGTACATTTAGGAACTTGAATAATACAGTCTCCAATACTCTAGGAGAGTATGTTGACAATGCGGTTCAGAGTTATCTCAATAATCGTGAATTGCTTTTATCTGTAGAACCCGATTATAGATTAAAAATAACTATAGCTGTAAATTGGGAACGGAAATCAATTGTAATTGAGGATAATGCTGCTGGTATTGATACGGATAATTACGAACGGGCTTTTGAACCAGCTCATGTGCCTATTGATGATACTGGACTCAATGAATTCGGTATGGGTATGAAAACTGCGTCTGTATGGCTTGCTAATAAATGGCGAGTTTATACCAAAGCTCTTGGTGAATCAATGCAGAGATATACCGAATTTGATTTGCATAAGGTTACAACGGAAGGTAGAGAGGAACTCTTAGTAACGGAAACACCGATGCCAATTGAGGCTCATTTTACCCGTATAGAACTAACTGAATTGTCTAACCATGCACCGACAAGCAATCAGATGGATAAAGTACGTCGTCATTTATCCAGCATTTATAGAAAATTCTTGCGTAGTGGTGAGGTGGAAATTAAAGTCAATGATGTAAAACTGGAAGCACCTTGTTTTGACATTCTTAATGTTCCTTATTATAAAACGCCAAAAGGCAATAGTATACTCTGGAAAAAGGATGTTAATTTCGAAGCGGGTGAATATAAAGCTCGAGGGTTTATTGCAATTCTTGATAAAATTCAAAACAATGCTAATGGTCTTGTCCTAATGCGTAGAGGTCGAGTAATTGTTGGTGGAGGTGATGAACGTTATTTTCCTCAAGTTATATTCGGCTCGCCAGGTAATTTCCGTTATAAAAGGCTTTTTGGTGAACTTGAACTGGAAGGTTTTGAGGTTACGTTTAATAAAAATGGATTTCGTGATGAAGAAGATCTTTATGCTTTTATGGAAGCATTGCGAGATGAACTTAGAAATGATGGATTCAATCTTCTTGGTCAAGCCGATAATTACCGTCAACGCGATCGTGAACAGCATAGTGATATTGCAAAGAATGTCACGAAAGCCCTTAACAAAGAAAGCAAACCGAAACAATTAACTCGATTAGTACAAGAAACCGAGAATAAGATTAACGACCAGCAGCATATTATGCAGTCTGAACAACTTATTCAGCAGGCCGAACGTCTTGGTGGTAATTCGGAATCTTTTACTCTTGGAAAGGAACTTTATACGCTTAATATTGAACTTGTATCTGAAAATGATAGTGATTCAATTTATTCCGTAACAATGGGAGATGTAGACTCTAATGAAAAGACTTTGTTTGATGCAATGGAATCTAAATTAGTTACTTGTAAGATTAACATTGCACATCCTTTTTTTACTCGATTCGATCAATTTAAAAAAGGTAACGACTATATGCCAATTATATCGGTCTTCAAGGCCCTTACACTTGCGGAGTTAATGGCTCCAAATTATGGAGTGCAGTCTGCTTCTAAACTTAGACTTTTATTCAATCAAAATCTTATGCAATAAAATGGAAATACAGATATTGAATCCTCAAAATACTAACGATTTTACTCCGATTATTGGAGATCGTACAATTGAACTTCTTGACCGTTTTGCCACTAAACTCGACATGGACGAACTTAATACTACAAGAGACGAGACTGTTGACATTTTGTCTTATTGTATTGACCCTAAGCAAAGTGTCCCACAGTCAATTACAAATCTTGTGGTTGGATATGTGCAAAGTGGTAAGACCATGTCTTTTACTTTGTTATCTGCGCTTGCACATGATAATGGTTTTAGAGTCATAATTTATTTTGCCGGAACCAAAAATAATCTTCTTGAGCAAACAACAAAGCGCCTTCGCAAAGACCTTATAAATGGCAATGAAAATGCTGCTTATTATAAACTGCATGAGAATCCTACTTTGGATGATGTGCAGAGAATTAGTAATGAGTTTAGGATTACCACTAAGCCAACAATACTCATAACAGTTCTGAAGAAAGACATCCACATAGATCACCTTACGGAGATTTTTCAAAATGTATCAATTAGGAATGTTCTGAAAAATCAAGGAGTAATGATTATTGATGACGAAGCAGATCAGGCAAGTCTTAATGGATACGCTTTCAAAAACAGTAAATCAACTGATTGGGGCGAAGATGAATTTACTGCAACTTATAAGAGTATTCTTGCTTTAAAGGCTGTATTGCCAAATCATTCGTATATTCAATATACTGCAACTCCACAAGGGCCGTTACTAATTAGCATTCTTGACCTTCTTTCTCCGAAACATCACAAAGTTCTTACACCAGGTAAAAAGTATACTGGAGGCAAAACTTTCTTCAAAGATGAACCTGGTCTAATCCTGACTATCCAAGATAATGAGGTTTACCATAGTAAAAGGAATAATCTGCCATGCTGCCCTCAATCACTGAAAGATGCACTTATTCTTCATATAATGAGTGTAGCGATTATAGTCAAAATTAAAAAGCGTGAGCCATTTCTTTCAATGATGGTTCATGCAGATAAGGAACAAGATGCTAGTGAGAAATTTCATGGGTGGATTAAAAATATTGTAGGCGTTTGGACTGATATGCTTAATGCAGGTTCTCAAGACTTGGCATATACAGATTTTATTAAGGAATTTAAATCAATGTATCCAGAAGCGATACGTGAGTATCAGAGCCATGGTGAGGACTATCCAACATTCGAAGAGATAATGCAGCACGTTCCGGACATCATCTATGAGACTAATCTAATGTTGATTATTAGCCGTAATAAAAAGAAAGGACAGACATCGGAGATAGATTGGGATAGTAGTATTTCTCATATTCTTGTTGGCGCGGATATGCTCAACAGAGGTTTTACTGTTGAGAGGTTGGCTGTTACATATATGCCTCGTCACAGCGTAAGTAAATCTACTGCTGACACGATTCAGCAGCGATGCCGTTTTTTTGGTTATAAACGCAACTATCTTTATTCTTGTCGAGTATATCTTCCAGAAGATACAGCTCTCGAATATAGTGAATATGTAGATCATGAAGAAGAAATGCGCGACTGGCTTAAGAAGAATACAGATCTTCGTAAGGTTGAAAAACTTCTTCTTATATCTCCAAGCCTTAATGCTACACGTAAAAACATTCTATCAAAGGATACAGTTTACTGCAAATTAAATGGTTGGAGAAAAATGAATGCCTTTCAGAATATAGAAGAAAATACTAAATTCGTGGAAGATTTTCTGGGAACGGTATCGTTCAAATCTTATCAACCATATGGAACTGATGACAGGGATCACAGATATGTAAAACTTTCTATAGAACAAGCAATTGATTTTCTTACTAATTTCAACTTTCAATGTGCGCCTGATGCTGCGAGAAAACAGGCGACATTGAGATATATTCAGTATCTTGCCTCGCAAGAAGTTAATCCAATGCAATATGTGTATTTCATTCATATGGCATATAGGAATACAATGGGACGTGAGCGTGCCTTTAATTTGGAGAAAAAGACAGTTAATAATATTCACGCAGGTCATGATCCTAAAGGATATCATATATATCCGGGTGATTCAGAAATTAAATTTGAAGATGCTATTTGCATACAATTGCATAAGGTAAGATTGAAGTGTGCAGACTATAAGTGGAACGGCAAGGCGGCATATACTCTTGCTATTTATTATCCCGAAGACTTTGCAGTTAGTTATGTTGAACCTCGAAATTCAGTCAAAAAATATGAATGATGTTTATCAATTGTTCAAATCCCTCTTAAACAAACCAGTTGAAGAAGGATGCTATGCGGCTGATTCTATACCGTTTGCTTGTCAACATAAAATAGGAATTTCGCCTGAGGGTTATCCGATGTTTTTTATTCAAACGTTGGGTAAAGAGAAAACTCTTGACATTACAATGGAGTTTATAAAAGTTATGTTTAATCGATCCTGCAGCATTATAGAGAATAATGAAATACGGAGAACTCATGAGTACACAATTGTCTCCTTGAATGCTGGGAATGTTGATTATCAGAAGTATTTTATAGATGTGGTTTGTATTCTTTTGCATGGACTTTCTGATAATGTTACAATCAAGACCCTCAAAATTGAATTAATGAAAATCGCAGACTTGTTCAGTAATTTGAGCAAACCATCAAAGAAAACCTTACAAGGTCTTTGGGCGGAACTATTAGTTATCGAACGATCTAAAAGTCCTGCGTATCTTCTCCAGTCATGGCATGTATCCCCAAATGATAAATTTGATTTTAATGATGGTATAGATAAAATTGAGGTTAAGAGTACTAGAACTGTAAGACGAATTCACACATTTTCTTTAGAACAACTTCATCCTAATGTTAACGCAAATCTTCTTATTGCCTCTGTGTTTGTAATTGAGACGGGACATGGGAGAACTATTTTTGATTTAAAGAATTCTATTTGCAAGAAAGTTTCTGACCTCAAACTTCAATATCGTCTTAATGAAATAATTGTGCAGACTCTTGGTCGTGATTTTGATAAAGTAAATGATGTCAGTTTCGATTATCAACAAGCACTTGACACCATTGCGTTCTATGATTATCAAGATATACCATCAATAGCAATTGAGAATATACCAAAATCACTTTCTAATATTCATTTTGATTGCGACTTGTCGACAGTTAAAACTATACAGGATAAGTGCTTAGAAATAAATGAAAGTTCACTTTTTAAAAGTATACAGATATGAGCAAGATTAACCCAGATACATTGAGGGATTTGTTTCTTGCCGTAATGACAGGTAATCCTGATTTTGAATATGTCAACGGAGAACAACCATTTGTGATTAAGTACAAAGGCCAACGTTATCATATATATATGATTAAACTTACGTCAGCCTATTTTAAATCACGCCCAGACACTACACGCGCGCAACTTAATAGACGTGTTTGTTTTGATGAAATAAAGAAGTCTTCAGATCCTTTCATATTTCTCGGATATGATAGTGACAATGACGTCCTTGTGTGCTGGAATAATAAGATTGCTAAGGCAAGACTTAATGAAAAGAGTACGGTTTCTTTTTATTCTCGCAAGATATATCAAGACCAGATAATTCTTGGTGAACCGAAGCATTTTAAATTAAAAAATGGGGATCAACCATATTTTTTTAAGAGAAAGGACCTTCCGCTCTTTTTGGATAAGGTTAATACGTTGTTCCCTGATATTGCCGAGATTCCAAAACAAAGCGAACGAAGAGAAAAGGAACTGTATTCTACTCCAAATAATAATGCTGAAAATCATCTGAATGATGTAGAACTTTTAGCTTTGTTAAAGCCAATGCTTGTCGGCCCTGCTAAACGTACTCTTGAAGCCGTACAAACCATGATGAATTATTTACGTGATAGATATGGCATTCATATTTCAATGCGTGAATGTACAACGTTTCTGAAAACATTACATTTTGACATTGTTGACGGTTATGTTTCACATCAGGAAAACCTTCATAATGTGGCCGAAGGGATTAATAATACATCTAAAAAATAAATGAACATTAACTTTAAAGATGATAAAGTGAAAATCTAGAGTAAGACGGAGTAGCTATTAAATTATGGCAAAGAATATAGAAATACGGAATAGTACGGCTGAGTTTCTCATCTTCCTGCTTGAAGGCAAGGAGGATGGGATTCAAGTGATGTATAAAGATGAGACCATTTGGGCAACGCAAAAGGCAATGGCGCAGCTTTTTGATGTAGGAGTACCTGCAATCAGCAAGCATCTTAAAAATATTTTTGAGAGTGGTGAGTTGGACGAACATTCAGTTATTTCCAAAATGGAAACAACTGCTTCGGATGGCAAGAATTACGATACGACATTCTATAATCTCGATGCCATTATTAGTGTCGGGTATCGAGTCAATTCTGTTCGGGCAACCCAGTTTCGGCAGTGGTGTACATGTGTGCTTCGTCAGTTTGCCATCCGTGGTTATGTGATTGACAAGAAGCGAATGGAGAACGGTTCGTTTATCGGTGAGGATTATTTTGAGCATTTGCTTGCCGAGATTCGAGAAATACGATTGAGTGAACGTAGGTTCTATCAAAAATTGACGGATATATATGCTACGGCAATAGACTATAACAAGGATGCTCCGACTACACGCCTCTTTTTCAAGAAAGTACAGAACAAGATGCACTATGCTGTGCATGGGCATACCGCTGCGGAGTTAATAGTTGAACGAGCCGATGCGAATAAGGAACATATGGGATTGACCACTTGGGAGAACGCTTCGAATGGAAAAATTGTCAGAACTGATGTGTCTGTTGCAAAGAACTATTTGCGAGAAAAAGAATTGGAAGAAATGGGCAGGATAGTCAATGCATCGCTTGATATGGCGGAAAGTATGGCAATGCGTCATATACCTATGACAATGGAAGATTGGGCAAAGCGAATAGACAAATTCATTAATTTATTTGATGGCCCGATATTGCAGGATGGCGGAAAAGTTTCTGCCGAATATGCCAAAGAGTTTGCTGAATCTGAGTTTGAAAAGTACAGGATCATTCAAGATCGTCTTTTCCAATCTGACTTTGATAGATTTGAAGATAATAGTCTTCCTGCATTAGATATTGAATAATTATAATGTCATTTTGAGGTTGGCAAAATCGCCTTTGGGATATGGCAGATTCATGTCGTTAAATTGGCAAGTGTTCGGACAATAGTTCTGTGTTTATTATCGAGTATCTGCATTTATGGTGGCTGACATTACTCCGGAATATCAACCTAAAACCAGGAAAAAAGTTCACATAAGAGTTCACATAAGAGTTCATAAAAGAGTTCGTAAAAGCATTATTGAAATGCGCTTATCCGTGCCTGCTATCAAACAAAGGTTAGCCCAACCAAAACGTGATTCCGTGGAGAGTTAAGGTATTCTATAATCGCAATAAAGCCATATTCTACTTGCCTTGGATTGACAACTTCTCACGAGCGCTTTATCGATTGGGCTATTGAGTTACCCTGACTCAATAGAGGTCGTATAATGAGCAAGCCCAGGGTGCAATTAAGTGTGCAAATTTCGCTTTTTGTCGAGAAAGATGAGGAAGAGGCTGATGAAAAGAAAAAGTGCTTAAATAACGCTATTTTCATCCAATCAACTTGCTGGAAAATTGGCACTCTCAAACGACCGCTTGGTCGCTTGGGGTATTAGGCTCCCCACACAAGATAATGTCTGTACAACGGGCAAGCCCTTGGCTTAAAAAGATAGGTTTGGGAGATAAGACGGCAACGACCAGTTTCGAGAATTTTCATGAAACCAGCCGTTGTACTTAACTTTGGCTTATACAAGAGTACACGCTTTGAGAATAAAGTCGAGTGGAGAGTCAATAGTGGTAATCCGGCATGAAGCGATAAATGCCACGGCTTTCCTGAACTACCATCCGTTTGTTCGTGAGAAACTTGATTGTTTCCACAATTTTGTTGTGATTCAATTTTGTTCCTGCCAGTTCGTAGGCGGTGGTCAGTTCTTCTTCCAAAGCCTTATATCCCGAAATAGTCTCTTTTCCATCAAAAGCCAGTTCGAGAGCCTTGCGATGGGTGGATTCGTGGATGTCTTTACAAGGGGAGAATGGTTCTTGCTTGGGACGACCAGCACTTTTCTTGGTCGGCACATAGTCCGGCAGAAGTTCGGGAAGCGATTGGTCATTGATGTAGAAAGCGAATGGCAGGAAGTCCTTTGAGCGGGTATGCACACTTTCCACTTTGCTGATGTTGCTGTCGTCCTTGTCTTTCTCGATTTGGATGACCGTTTCCGCTTTGTTGTTGATTTCCGTGCCAATATGCCCACGGGCATTTTCATCGCTTTTGTTCTGGTGAAGGATGGTGTGAAGATGAATCTGGTATTCGTCAGTCCACTGCATAAGTTTGGATATTACACATGTGGCTTCACTTGGTGAATTGATGTCATAAACCAAATCACGGATTCCGTCAATCACGACAAAGCCAAGCCCTTCAATCTGACTGATGGCATCGTCTATAATAGCCAAACGCTCCTTCGGATTGAACTTGCGTAGAGCGAGAAAATAGAAACGGTCGCAATCCTCATTAGCTGGCAATTTTGCCAGTTTCATGATACGATGCATTACAATCATGCAATGGTTCTGACTCTGTTCGGTGTCAATGTAAAGGATGCGGTTCTTTCCATCGGGAAAATCCGTTGTGTAGTTAAGAACTTCCTTCCCGGACAAAGCTGCTGCTACCATAGCTGACACGTTGAAGGTCTTTTTGCTTTTTGCCTTGCCAATGGATGCACTGAAATTTCCCAATGTCCCGATAGCCACTCCACCTATGCTTAGGACTTCCGGCTCCTGTTCGTACACCTTTTCCAGACTGAGCATAGTATCTTGCCATCTCGTAGTGATTTGAGCAAAATCCTCAATAGATGTTGCAGTTTCCATACTCACCAGTTTTTAGGATTAGGCTTGCGACGGTGTGAGATATACATTGCTTCGTTTTCTTCCTCATAGGTGAGAGGTACTGAAGTTTTGCGAGATGCCTCCAGCCATTTGTCGAGCTCGTCACGATAGATATAAAGGTGCTTTCCTTGTTTGATAACCGGAATGTTGTTCTTCTTTATCTTGTAATAAAAGGTGGAGACTGGCATTTTCAGATAGGCACAGACCTCCTGTACCGTCATAGGTACATGCAAATTCTCTTTTGGTTCGCTTTGGCGGTTAAGAGTGTCCCTAAGTAAATTTTCCATTCCTGCGATTCTCTCGCAGAGTTCGCCTACCACTTTGGGCAGGTCATTAAAAGTCAAATCTGTTGTATTCATATCTTCAATAATTAGAATTAATATGCTGCAAACCAACAGAATGAAATTTTGCAGAAATCTGTCAGCCGGAACAATGATTACCGTCTGTACGATTTAATTTTCAAGTATTGTTGTGAAAGTGGAAATCTCCTTTGTCCGGCACGTCAATAGGAATGTCGCATGGAACATTGACACGCAAATTGGCTTCCAGATATTCTATATCGGCGTTGCGCAATTCGTATGGGAAAGAAGACTTAATGAATATCGCTCTGTCGCGACGGGAGACTCCAAGCCGTTCACCGATATTCCAAGCTAAGTGTCTTAAAGAGGGAGAACTGATCTTTGCTTCTTTCGTTGAATGGATTGGCTGACAATCGTTAACCCGGTTTTCAGCAATACACTCTATATTCCGGAATAGTGTGCTGATATTCTCTTTTGAGAGATATTTCGAGGTCTTTTCCACTACATATTCGCGGATAGCTATCATGGTGTCCCTTTTCCGTTTCACCTCCTTCAGTTGCTCTTCCACAAGAATGCTCTCATATCTCTCCAAACTATCAGATATCTGTTCCTCTTCGACTGGATCTTGATTAGCATTTTGATGGCTGCTTTCTTGCGAACATTCGCTTTGTACTTGCTTATTTGTAGTACTACTTGAGGTTGTCGTAAAAAGCCCTGCCATTACTTTGCGGAATATGGCAAAGGTCAAAATAAGCATTACCAAAGAGATAATAAAAATGGTGGCATCAAACAGGATGTTGTGATTGAACTTTTCACCGATATTGTATGCGGTGAGTGCCGAGAGTGAAACGATGACCACTCCAGCCAAACTGCTGATATCAGCTGCTTTCTGAACTTGTATATTATTCTCCATATAGTTGTGATTGTTTACTGTTTTATGGTGTAAAGTTCAGCACTAATTTCCATATAACCATAAATACTAATGGTTATTGGACTGATATTTACAAATAATTATGGTTAGAATATGAATCATACTCGAAAATCATACTCTAACCATATAAAAGGGGCAAAAATGACCGTTAATCCTTACGGATCAAGGAAATTTTGTTGCTGGCTTTTCGCTTGTTGCTATCCACCACTTTCATGTATCGTTGGGTTGTGGTGATGCTCTTGTGTGCCATGATGCTTTGGATGGTTCGAATGTCTGTTCCGGCAGCTGCCTGTAAAGTGGCGAATGTCCTTCGATAGGAGTGGAAGGTGATGTTTTTGGTGATACCTGCGGCTCGGATCCACTCTTTCATGGGGTATTGCGTCCAGCATCTTTTCAATCCTTTGAATACCAGCCCTGTCTTTTCGGGAGAATAACCAATCAATTGCAAGGCTTCATCACTAATGGGGATGATATCTTCTGTCTTTGTCTTTTGAGTGACGGTGTGGACGCATTTTCCTCCGGCAGCAAAGTCCACGATTTCTTCCCATCGCAATGTGAGAATATCGCTGATTCTCAGACTTGTCAGACAAGAGAATAACGAGGCTGTTTTCAGAATCGGTATCTTGCAAGGTGTTTCTGCCAATCTGTACAGTTCATCTACGCTCAGATAGTCTTTCACTACATCTTCCGGTTCTATCTTCTCCAAGAAGTCATTTACATTGGAGTGAATCAACTTGTTGCGATAGAGTATTTTGAGAAATCCTCTGAATGTGGACCAGTAGCCCACAGCCGAATTGCGTGATATGGGACGCTCTGGTCGTCTAAGTTGTTTCGCATTAAGCAGATACTCTCTGAACTTGTTGCATAAGTCCACATCAATTTCCTCGAATGAACATTTTCCACTCACAAAATTGAAGAAATGCAGATATACAAACTCCCATTTCTGGTCGTGCTTGCGGAGTGTCTTCTTATAATAAGCAAGAAAATCTCCTTTCATCTTGCTCTTGTCAAAGAAATCATACCGCTCATTTACGATGGATTCAAAACGTCGGCATCGGATAGCTTCCGCTTTTTCCGACATGACGGCATTAAAGTTCTGTTCCCGTTGGTTCTTTGGTTCGGCATAGATGTAGATGCCCAAAGATTCATGACGGATTACCTTCATACTTTCTTTGTCGCGATAACCGGGATAATAATCCAGATAGAACGACAACATGTTTTTCTTTAGAGGTCTTGTCCTCAATGTTACAGTTTTACATTCGTGCATAATGATCTGTTTATATAAGTGGTAATAAATATGATGCAAACCAATACAATGAAACAATGCTGATGACTGCCATTGCCGAAAATGATTCTTGTCTGTGCGGAATAATTCTCAGATACCGGATTTTTCAGCCATCACCTTGTCAAAATCCTTTTTCAACAGGAACATGGACTTCCCGTGATACATCTTCCGTATCTTGTTATACTTCGCATAATTGTAGACATCATCCCTACGCAGGTTATATTTTTCCATTGCTTCGGCTACGCTGTAATACATTTCCCGTTGGTCGAAACCTCCGCTTTTGATGATGTCGATATGGTCTTTTGAATATTGGACTTTGCCATAAACAACACGGGACGGGATTTTATGGCGATGTACAAATGAGCATCTGGCATCTTTGCTCATACCATAGATTTTCTCCATTTGCTCCGCACTAATCCATTCCTTTATATTGTCTGCAGCTTTATATTTGGCGAAGAATCTGTCAACTGGCAGTTGCTCGTAATAATTGAACCCACCATGACTGATTTTAGGAATGTCGTTTTCACGGCATAGCTTGCAAATGGTTTTCCTGTTCATATGATAAGTTGCCGCAATTTGCTCGGATGAGTAATAACCTTCAGGGATTACAAAGGTTTCTTTTGGCAGGTCGCTTTTCTTTTCCCGTTTCTTGGGTGTATATGTTCCATCACGATGCTCTATATAGACTTTGTCAAACTCGGAACGTAGCACCATTGTTCGGCTTCCTTGCTTGAAGCGTTTGATGTCGTATTTGTTGACATAGTAGCTGATATTAATTTTGGTAAGTCCGTATTTCTCGGTGATTTCATCGTAGGTATAATAGTCAGGATTCAGTTTCTCCTGCTTTTCCTTAATCGCGTCTATATGGGCACGGGAATAATACACCTCGTGGTGGCGGTTGATTCGGGGGA
>ERZ1673741.2001-NODE-2001-length-15416-cov-14.274136_pt1 | contig 15416 bp, 5 predicted proteins | sample MGYA00580209_ERZ1673741 | MGnify/ENA primary metagenome ERZ1673741 (study PRJEB41218, sample SAMN15661754) | gut metagenome | host: Homo sapiens | place: Canada: London | collected 2015-08-20/2019-03-30 | study: EMG produced TPA metagenomics assembly of... | reverse complement strand
GGAAAGGCGATAGAACTTTGCGACCAGATGCGGCCGAACAACGACTTTGGGGACGAGATGAAGCAGATGTGGATGCGCCAGTGCGACGCGCGGCTGCGGCAGACGGTGGTGAACCGCTCGGCCTGCGGCGATTTTGACGCTGTGGGCGCCGACATGGCCGGGGACGGGCTGGAGTATGACACCCAGCTGCTGGCACCGGATGCCTTCAGCGCACTGTACCAGCACTGGCTGTGCGCCCAGATGGACCTGGCCCTGGGCGAGACGGCCCGGGCGGTGAACGAGCTGCAGATGTACAGTGACTACTGCCAGGAGTTTGCAGCCTGGATGCGGCAGAAATACCCCCCGGCGGGCGGGGTGCAGTGGAGGTATTGAGAGATGATCGACGGGACGAACCTGAACCAGCTGACCGGTAGCCGGCAGCTGTTGCGGGCCTTTGGGGGCATCAACGAGACCTACAGCTGCAGCGAGGCGGAGCTCTCGGCGGCGCTGAATTTCTCCGGCCGGGGATTTCCGGCGCTGCAGACCCGGGCCCTGCGCAAGAAGGTGCGGGATGTGGAAAAAGTAAGCGGCATGTACCACCTGAACGGGCTGCTGATCTGCCGGGGCACGGGGCTGGAATATGCCCCGGACGGGCAGACCGGCCGCACGGCGGCGGTGACGCTGGAGAATGTGCTGACCGATGACCGCAAGGAACTGGCCGGCATGGGCAGCAAGGTGCTGATCTGGCCGGATAAGCTGGCCTTTGACACTGAGACCGGCCAACTGGAGCCGCTGGGGGCGAAGTGGGAGCTGGGCGACCGGAAGATGACCGTGTGCCCCTGCGACACGGAGGGCAAGGTATACGAGGTGACCGGTGCGGGCGACACGGAACCGGAAGAGCCGGAGGACGGGCAGCTGTTTTTGAAGGGCGACCCGAAGAACCTGTACGACTATGAGAGCGTGCTGGAAAAGTGGAGCGCCAAGAGCGGCAAGTGGGTGCAGGTGCTGGTGAACACGGTGCGCATGACCTGCCCGGGGATCGGGAGCCTGCTGAAGGAGGGCGACACAGTGACCCTGACCGGCATGCCGCAGGCGGTGTGCGACGCGCTGGCGGCAGACCTGAACGGGGAGATCGTGGTGCAGGCGCTGGAGGGGGACGACCTTGTGGCCAGCCTGACCCCGGCCCAGGACAGCAGCCGGTACTATGGCAGCTGGACGGTGACGGCCACGGGCACCGGCTGGCGCAGCCTGGACGGGGCGCGCACCGAGAACGAGGGCCTGGCCGTGAGCATCACGCTGGAGCGGCGGGTGCCGGATCTGGACTTTGTGACGGAGCAGGGCAACCGGGTATGGGGCTGCAGCAAGAAGGAGAACACCATTTACGCCTGCCGCCTGGGCGACCCCACCAACTGGTACAGCTACCGGGGCATTGCAGCGGACAGCTACGCCGTGAGCGTGGGCAGCGACGGCACTTTTACCGGCGCGGCCAGCTGCATGGGGTATGTGCTGTTCTTCAAAGAGAACTGCATCCACAAGCTGTACGGCTCCAAACCCAGCGACTACCAGCTTTCCAGCGTGCGGTGCCGGGGCGTGGCAGCCAACGCCGCCCACAGCCTGTGCGTGCTGAACGAGACGCTGTATTACCTTTCGCCCGGCGGGGTGATGGCCTGGGACGGCAGCCTGCCCAGCAAGGTGTCCGGCGCGCTGGACACCGGGAAGCTGACGGGGGCCGCGTGGTGCGCTGCTGGAAGCCTGGACGCGCGGTATTACCTGTACCTGCGCCGGCAGGGGGACAGCGCCGGGCGGCTGCTGGTGTACGACACGGAGCGGGGCCTGTGGCACGAAGAGAGCGCCGTGGGCTACGAGATGGCCAGCACCGGCCAGCAGCTGTACCTGTGGGATGGCCGGGCCCTGTGGGCGGCAGACCCCGACCGGGAAACAGAAGGGGAAGCCGAGGCGGCGCTGCAGTTTGAGGCGGTGAGCGGGGACATTGGACTGACCGAGACGGATGACAAATACATCAGCCGGATCACCCTGCGGCTGGACGCCCAGACCCACAGTGTGGTGACGCTGGCGGTGAGCTACGATGGCGGCCCCTGGGAGACCCTGCGCACGGCAGCGGCCACGGGAGACCATGCCCGGCTGAACCTGCCCTTTGAGCCGCGCCGGCACGACACCATGCGGCTGAAGCTGAGCGGCACGGGGCAGATCGCGCTGCGGAGCATGGCCTTTACACTGGCGGGCACCACCGGCGGCCGGGTGACCGGGGCCGGGCCGAGAAAGTGAGGAAGAACGATGGCGAGTTTAGCGGGGCTGAACGGCATCAGCCTGCCCAGCTTTGGCAGCAGCATGGACCCGGAGGACGCCCGGGCGCTGCGCAACTACCTGTACCAGCTGCAGGAACAGCTGGGCTACGTGCTGACCAACCTGGACAGCGAGAACATGAGCGAGAATTTTTTGAGCAGTAAGGGGGAGACGGAATGAGCAGACTGAGCAATGCCCGGACGGAACTGGAGAACTACGAAAAGACCCGCCCGGCGGACTATGTGAGCCAGTACCAGCCGAAGATCAAGGACGTGATGGGCCAGCTGGACGGCATGAAAGAATTTGACTACGACCCGGACGCCGACACGGCCTACCAGCAGTACAAGAGCCAGTACACCCGCTCGGCCAAGCTGGCGAACCAGAACGCACAGGCCAATGCCGCCGCCCAGACCGGCGGTTATGGCAGCAGCTACGGCACCCAGGCGGGCCAGAACGCCTACACGGCCACCATGAACAACCTGGACAACGTGCTGAACAGCCTGCAGGACCAGAGCCGCAGCGAGTACACGGCCAAGCGCACCGGGCTGGAGAGCCAGCTGAGCGGACTGCAGAACGCCGAACAGCAGGACTACCAGAACTACCAGAAGGACATGGCCAACTGGATGGACGGGCTGCAGTACCGCCAGAACGAGTACGACAAGGCCAGCAGCGAGAGCAGCCAGCGCACCAGCCGGTGGCTGAACGGCATTCTGAGCGCGGTGCAGCTGGCGGCGCAGATCTTACCGTTCTTTTTTGTGTAAGGAGGGGACACCATGGGAACCATTGCGAGACTGAACACGGCAAAGAAGAAGCTGGCCCAGGCCGAACAGGCTATGCCGGGGGCCTACCAGAACAACTACACGGACAGCATCAACCAGAAGCTGGTGCAGCTGGCGGATGCCAGCCTGACCGGCAGCACCGGCGTGGACACGGACGCCCTGAACGCTGCCTACCAGCAGTACCGGGCCAACAGCGTGGCCAACGCCCAGAACGGCGCGGCAGCCGCTGCCGGCACGGCCAATACCCTGGCGGGCGGGTACGGTGCGGACTGGGCCAAGACGGCGGCGAACCAGGCGGCAGGGGAGCAGATCGCAGGCGTGGACAACAGCCTGAGCAGCCTGCGGGCGGACGCTTTGCAGAACTGGAAGCAGAAGATGAGTGACACCACCAGCGTGCTGGACGACCTGCTGGGCCAGCAGAGCCTGGAACGCAGCGAGTATGACGGCAGCGTGAGCAATGCCCAGAACTGGCGGGACTACCTGAGCGGCCGGGTGGACACGGCACGGCAGGAGAACAGCGACTTCTGGAACAATGTGTGGAACGTTGTGAAGGGCGTGGGCAACGCGGTGAAGACCGGGTACGATGCCTACCAGGGCTATTACCAGTGGGACAAGGAGTTTGAACTACAGAAGCAGCAGTATGCGGACAGCCTGCAGCGCACCCAGCTGAGCGACCAGATCAGCGCCATGGAACAGGCGCAGGCCTTTAAGCAGGCGGGCTTTGATGACCTGGCAGCCCAGACCCTGACCAAGTACGGACTGGACAGCACGATGCTGGACGCCTGGGAGGGCATGAGCGATACCCAGAAGGACAAGATGGCGGCCCTGCTGCAGGGCGCAAGCCTGGCGGGCAGCGGCAACGACACGGCAGCAAAGAATTACCTGCAGATGGCAGGACTGAGCGGGGACAGCACGGACAGCTACGGCACCATTGCCGGGCGGCTGAACAGCTCGAACCTTGCATACCAGCAGGCGCTGCTGGGACTGCAGCAGCGGTACAAGACCACGGGCACCGGAAGCACGAGAAGCGGTGGGAGCAGCTCGGGAAGCAAGAGCGGCGGCTACACGACCAGCCAGCTGCAGCAGATGGCAAACAATGGCTATGACATGGCCCAGATCACCGAGTATCTGATCCGGAAAAATTACAGTGACAGCACCATCAGTCAGGTGTCGCAGACTATGGGATGGTAAAGGAGGAGCAACATGAGCCTGAGTGTAGAACAGGTGCGCCAGATGCGGGAGCAGATTAAAGCGAATGACGCCGCAAAAACCGCAGCCCAGAAGAAGAAGACGACGACCCAGACGGCCAAGACCACCCCGGCGGCACCGGCAGCCAAGAGCGCCGGCACGGGCCTGAGCGTGGCCCAGGTGGCGCAGATCCGCAGCCAGATGACGGCTGCCCCCGCCAGCACCAGCCGCCTGCAGACGACGGCCAGTACCCCGGCCTGGACCGGCGGCACGCGGCAGGTGCTTGGCACGGTGAGCGCGGACGCTCTGGGCAAGCAGGTGCTGGCAGACATGACCAGCGACACGGGCAGCCCGGTGGCCACGGACCGGCAGGAGGACTACGAACCGGACTGGAACTATGTTGGCAGCGACAACGCCCCGAAACAGCGGGCCATTGCGCAGGGCACCTACGGCAGCTACGCCAAGGCGGCGCAGAAGGTGGGAAACGCCCTTGCCAAGGACCGGCAGACCGACCGCTTTGACGAGCTGAACCAGTGGATGGACGAAAGCCCCCGGCACCGGGAGGTGGTGGACCTGCTGCGGCAGAAGGAGTACACCACTCAGGAGGACAAGGGCGTTGCCCCGGAGCAGGCCGTGCAGGTGACCGGTACAAAGCAACGGTACAGCCCCGGAGACCTTTTGAAGATGGGGTACACGGCCCAGGAGATCAACGAGGCCCGGGCATACATCCGGGAATATGATGCCTTGCCGGTGACTGACCGGGCGGTGCGCCGCACGGCGGACACCACGAAGGGCATTGCAGCCACGGTGGCGTCGGCGGTGCCCATGGCGGGCGAGATGACCACCCAGGGCGTGAAGGACATCCGGGCTACCCAGAAAAACGAGGCGGCGCTGGACAAGGAACTGGAAGGCGATGCCCGTGGCAAGGAACTGAAAGACCGGATCACGGCGGTGGACATGGACTATAACCCCCAGTACACCGACGAGGATCTGCGCGGCATGGGCTACAGCCAGAGCGAGATCGACGAAATGCGCAGCCGCATTGCCGGGACGGTGCAGAAAACGGCGCTGGATAAAGACACGAGCCTTGGCTACCAGCTGTACCACTACGGCCAGCAGCGCACGGAAGCGGCCCAGGCGGGCATGAGCCCGGCGGCCAAAACAGCCATGGGCGTTGCCACCAGCGCAGCGGAAAACCTGGCTGTTGCGGGCGTGAGCCCCTACCTGGTGCTGCCGGTGCTGAGCGCCCAGGGCGCGGCCGAGAGCATGGGCCAGGACGTGGAGAAGGGCACCAGCGTCGGCCAGGCTGTGGGCGTGGGCCTTGCAAAGTTTGGCGCAGGCTGGGCCATCAACAGCGTGGGCGTGGCGGACATGGCCCGCAGCATGGGCGTGGACTATGCCCGGGACACGGTGGCCGGAAAGCTGGCCGATCTTGTGCGCAGCTCGAAGCTGGTGAGCGGGCTGGGCAACAGCCAGTTGGCCGCCAACACGATCTCCGGCGGCGTGGACAATGCGGTACAGGCCTTTGTGGAGACCTATGCGGACAAGATCATTGACGCCACGCTGGGCGGCGACCAGCAGGCCGCCGACGAGCTGCTGCAGAGCGACACCTTTTTGCAGGCGCTGCAGAGCGGCCTGACGGGTGGTGCCTCCGGTGCGCTGGGCGGTGCCGTGGGCACGGGGCTGGGTGCCATGAGCCGGACGCTGGACGCCCGGGCCGGAACCGAAACGGCTGCCCCGGTGCAGGCGGACACCGAGAGCCGGGCGGCGGATGCCGCAGCGGCGCAGCGGGCGCTGGAAGCGCGGGCCATGGAGCCGGGAGAAGCTGCACGGCAGCAGGCAGACCAGGCCGCCGCCGTGCAGCAGACGGACAATGCAGATGCTGCGGAAACAACTGCCCAGAAGGATGCGGCCCCGGCGGTGCGCAGCGAGAACCCGGCGGTGCAGCAGCTGGCGGCCGCCATGGAGGCGGACAACCTGACGGGCAAGACCATCAACCTGTTTACCCCGAATGCAGCCAATGCGGCGAACCGCGCGGCCTTTGCGGAGGAGTACGGCATGGAGCTGCCTGCCACGGCCAGCGAGACCCGGAAAGCCCTGCGCACGCTTGCCCAGCAGACACGGCAGCAGGCGGCGGAGGCTCCCGACACAAATGTCGGGAACAAGGCGGCGCAGGTGGAGAACCCTGCCGCCGATCCGGGCCAGAGCACTGTGGAAAAGGTCGGGGAAACCGTGGAAAGCGGGCAGGGCTACAGCGTGAGCATGAGCAACGACACCATGACGGTGCGCTTTGCGGACGGCACGGAAGCGGTGCGGACGGTAGACCCGGAAAACCCCAGGACTATGCTGTTTGACCCGGAACAGCTGCACCGGCAGGCGCAGGCGGAAAGCCGGGCCGCTGCGCAGCAGGAAGCACAGGAGACGACACAGCAGAGCCGGGAAGCACCGGACGGCCTGCGGCGGACGGTGGGGCTGCAACAGCAGACCCTGACTGAGAAGCAGCGGGAAGTGCAGCGGGTGCTGACGGACTGGAAGGTGAGCAAGGGCGCGGCGGAGACCATCAGCCGGATGGTGCCGGACAGCATTGCAGACCTGGAACGCTACACGGCGGCGGCCAGCAGCATGTACCGCATGGGCCAGATGGACGGGGTGAAAACCTTTGACAAGGCGCTGGAGCTGGCGGGCGGCATGAACAACCTTGCCCCGAACACGAACTATGTACTGCAGCAGCCCGGCGGAGAGCAGGCACTGCGGGCGGCCTTTTTGCAGGGGCAGGGCGAAGTGGAAGCCGGCACGGTGGAGCGCGGGGCCCTGGGCGGTGCCCTGACCGACCAGAGCACCAAAGGCGAGGGCCGGGTGATCTGGAAGGGAAGCGACCGCGCGGCGGACGATGTGGCAGCCCAGGTGATCCGGCTGAACGCGGCGGGAACCGGCACGGACGCCATTTTGAAGAGCGTGCTGCTGGGCCCGGACGGAAGCCCCAGCGAGCGGGTGAAAGCCTATGCGGACACCGAGACGGGCCGCATCTTTTTTGGCGACCGGAACGGAGACGTGTTTGGCACGGTGCTACACGAGGACTACCACTGGTACAACGCTCTGGATGCCGAGGGTGCCAAGGCGGTGCAGAACACGGCGCTGGAGTACCTGGCGAAGAGCGAGGGCTTTGAGAACGTGGACGAGCTGATCCGGGACAAGGTGAAGGATTATGCCGCCCAGGGCCTGACCTACGAGCAGGCCGCCGAGGAACTGGTGGCGGACAGCTGGCGCGGCATTTTTGACAGTGCCGAGAGCGTGACCCGGTGGGCCGAATTCCAGCGGGCGCAGGCGGAGAAGAACGCCGGCAAGGCAGGCACCATCCACAAGGTGATGACCGCCGTGAAGGAGATGCTGAACGGCATCATCAGCCGGGCAAAGGAAGCGCTGACCCTTGACCCGGAGAACCGGGCGGCCCTGAAAGCCCAGCGTCTGGCCGAGGCGGAAAAACGGGCCCTGCAGGACGCCTATTTTGCCCATGCGGAAAAGGCCATGGACAACCTGCGTGCAGCAAAAGAAAACGCCGCAGCCCTCAAGAGTGAGGGTGCGGCGCAGGGGGTGCGGTTCCAGCTGCACGAGGGAAAAGATTCTCTGGTGGAGCAGATGAACGGCCATCTGGACGAATTGGAAGAAATGAAACCGGTGGCGACAATCGAAGGAACAGAGGTGTCTTTCGGAAAAACGCGAAACGAAAACATTTCCAATGTTGAAGAATTCTTTGATTCTATAGGAAACAAAGTGATTCGTGAAAACTTCGGAATGGTGGAGTTGACAAAGAGCGGTGCACGTGCAACGGTGCAGCATGGGAACAGCAAAGCAAAACAGGTTGCGGTTGCTGCAGTCCCCGAAGTAATTCAAAAAGGAAAGCAAATCGGGTATGAGCAAAACTGGCAGGGACGAGGGTATGATACTTATGTCTTTGCAGCGCCCGTCGAAATTGACGGAACAAAGCTGTATGAAGGCGTGATTGTAAGAGAATACACCCGGCAGAATGGCATGAAGAATTTCTATGTTCATGAGGTGTGCTGGACAGATGGAAGCTATGTGACGTTTGACACTGAGGGAAATATGACAAAAAAAGAAGATACTCCCACACAGCTCCCGAAAGCTGTGCGGAGCACCCTTGCGGATGCTCAGGAAGTATCTTCTGACACTACTATAGCACAAACCTCTGCCAAAAGCAAGGAAAACAATGCAGCTGTGCAGAAAAATGTGCGCTATCAGCTGGCGGAGCAGGATGAGCTGGCAAAGCTGCGCACCGAACAGCAGCAGCTGACCAAGCAGCGCAGTGCCCTGAAGGAAGAACGCAGTGCATGGCTGAACAGTGCCGAAGTGCAGCGGATCGAGGCAAAGAAAAAGGCGCTGGGCGTTTTTTCCGCAGAGGGCAAGGCCTACCGGGACAGCGCAGAATACCAGGACTACCTTGCAAAGCGCAAGGAGTACAACAGCCGCCTGGCCGCGCTGGAAGAGCGGGACAGCGCCCTGACGGAGCAGATGAAAGCAGCCAATGAGCGTCTGCAGCAGCGGAAGGACGCCCAGGCCAAGGATGCACAGAACGCCTATAATGCCAGAGCCAAAGCGTACGGCGGCAATGCGGAGTACCGGCGGATGTTGGCGAAGGAGCAGTTCGGCGTGACGGAAGAATTCCGGCGGGCAGGGTACATTCTGCCGGACGGCCAGATGCTGGACTTTGCCCAGAATGACCGTGGCCGGGACACCGACCACCGGGAAATTCTGGAGGTGTTCGGCCCGGCGGAAGTGAAGAACGGCACGGAAGCTCTGAATGAGTTTTTGCTGGACGGCAATGTGCGTGTGATGGCCGAAGCGCCGGGCGTGGACATTTCGGCGGACACGGCCCCCACGGCGCAGCAGCTGGAACAGATCCGGAAAATGGCCGAGCAGCTGGGCGGCGAGCGCAGGCAGTTCACGCTGGACATCTCCACAGCAGACGGCAGGGCTGCCGCCAGCAAGGAATACAGCGGGCGTGTGGATGCGGACAAGGTGGTGCGGGAGATCCGGGAGTATTACAAGACCGGAGAGCTGGCGCAGGAAAGCAGCCTTGCAAAGTTCCGTTTCCAGCTGGCGGAGCAGGCCAGCCGGGAGGCAAAGAAGAACGACCAGCGGCAGGCGAGCCGGGATATTGCGAACACGGCGGCGGCACTGGACACCCTGAGCCAGTTCTTTGGGGTGACGAGAGGCGTGAAGGTGAGCCAGGACAGCCTGGACGGGCTGGCGGCGCGGTGGACGAAAGCCAACGCCAGCCGGGCCGACCGGGCAAAGCTGGCCAACGAGACCCGGGTGCTGGTGGACTACCTGAAAGCGGACGGCGCGGACATGACAAAGGCCCAGGCGCTGGCCGAGACGTTGGCGGGCGAGGTGCTGGACGGGGCGACCTACCGCAACAGTGAGCTGTGGGACGAATACCCGGAGCTGCACCGGCTGGAGTACACCGTGAACAAGACCGGCAAGGCCAAGGCGGAGCTGGTGAAGCGGTACGGCAACTGGAGCGCGGCGGTGGCCGAGGCCCGCAGCCACGGTGTGGCCCTGCGGCAGGCCGACGGCGTGCGGGACGGCAACCCGGCGGAGCAGTACGAGAGCATTGTGAACGACACCCGGGCCGTGGGCGGCATCCAGGACGGTGCCCGGGCGCTGTGGAAAGCGGCGGCCCAGCAGGCCGGTGTGGAGGGTGTCATGAGCATGGAGAGCACCGAGTGGCTGGACGTGCTGATGAATCTGCATGACAGCATCAAGCCGGAGATGCGCAGCCGCTTTGCGGACGAGGCCGAGTACGAGGACGCCCGGGTGGAGCTGGCCGGGCGGATGATCGAGGACATTATGAACGTGCCCGAGATGACCGACGCCCAGGCTATTTTTGAGGGCATGCAGAAGCAGGCGCTACAGATGGCCAAGGCGGCGGCCGGAGACGAGGCAAGGGCCGCCGAGGTGGAGAAGGGCATGCAGGGTGTCCAGAAAGTGCAGCGGCAGGAGTTTGCCCGCCGACTGGCCGCCAACCAGCGCACCGAGACCCGGAGCGCTGTGAAGATCGACGGAAAGACCTTTACCAACCTGGGCGACGTGAACGAGTACATCACCTACCAGCGGGAGGAGTTCCGCCGGAAGCTGAAGCAGCAGGAGCAGCGGCTGAAAGCCCAGCGGCAGGAGGACATGGACGCAGCAAAGCTGTGGTACAAGGAACGCATGGGCGAGCTGCGGGAAGAAAACGACTATCTGGCCGATCAGGTGAAGCAGGAGCAGCGCCGGGCCGACCGGGCGGAGCGCTCGCTGATGATCCAGGACAGGGAGATCCAGGACTGGGAACTGATGAACCAGCAGAAAGCTGCGGAGTGGTACCAGAAGCAGACGGAGCGGAACGCCATTGCGCTGGAAGTGGCCCGCCAGCAGCGGGACGAGGACATTGCCATTGCGAAGAAAGTAGCCGAGAACCGGGTGCAGCGGGCCCGGGACGCCCGGAAGGCGGACGAGCTGAAACGGAGCATCCGGGCGAACGCGGCCCAGCTGAACCAGATGGTGCTGCGGCCCCAGCAGGGCAAGTATGTGCAGAAGGGGCTGATCGTGGAGGCGGCCGAGGTGGCCAAGCTGGCGAACCTGGTGACCCTGAACAGCAAGGCTGTGAACCAGCTGACGAGGCTGCAGGACAGCATTACGGCCAGCATGGGCAGCGAGGGAGCCCCCAACGCCATGACCGAGGACTGGAAGCAGAGCAAGGTGCCGGAACTGATCCAGACGCTGCGGGAGGACCTGACAGCTGCGAAGAACGCCCGGCTGGACAAGCTGCACGAGCAGCTGGCCCAGGCGGAAGCTCTGCCGGACAGTGAGAAGGCAAGGGCATTGCAGGACCGGCTGAAAGCGCGCATCCGGGACACGGAGAACCGTGTCAGCCTGCCCATGACAGTGGACCAGCTGCGGCTACTGAAAGCCATTACCAGCAGCACGCTGCATGTGATCCGCACCGAAAACAAGACGTTGAGCCTTGCAAAGGCTGAGGAAGTGAGCGCCATTGCGGACGCTGCTGCCTACGAGGTGAAAACCAGCAAGGGCAACCGCCCCGGCGGGCGGTTTGACGGGCTGCGGAACACGCTGACCAAGTACCAGCTGGACATGCTGGGCGGTGAGCGGGTGTTCCGGATGCTGGGCGGCTACGCAAAGAACGGCCAGATGGAGAAGCTGGCAAGGATGCTGAACGACGGCCAGCGCCGGCAGAGCGAGATCACCATCAAGGGCGAGAAACTCTTTGCGGACGTGACGGGCAAGACCCACCTGAAAGAGATGGACGCCTTTGCCGGGCCGGGGGCCGAGACGGTGGACATCGGCCTGACCGACACCAAGGGCAACAGCGTGCCGCTGAACCACGCCATGCTGTGCAGCCTGTACATGCATCTGCAGAATGCGGACAGCCGCCAGCACCTGCTGAACGGCGGCCTGACGGTGCCGAACATGGAACAGTACACAAAAGGAAACATTGAACGGGCCTACCAGGAGGGCCAGACCGTGCACCTGGGCGGCTTGCAGAATGCCGACGGCACCCCGATGGTGGACACGGTGCTGCAGACGGTGGAAAACGCCCTGACCGACTACGACCGGGCGTGGATCGCGGACATGCAGGAACTGTTCAACCGGTACACCACAAACCTGATCAACGAGACCAGCATGCAGCTGCTGGGCTACAACCGGGCGGGGGTGAAAAACTACTACCCCATTGCGGTGGACAAGAGCGCCCTGGCGACCCAGATCGAGGGGCTGAACCTTGACGCCACCATTGAGGGCCGGGGCTTTTTGAAGAACCGTGTAAAGAAAGCGGTGCAGCCCATTTTGCTGGAAGAGTGCAGCAATGTGGTGCAGCGCAGCATCCGGGACACGGCGGCTTATGCGGGCCTGGCACTGCCCATCCGGGACGTGCAGAAGGTGCTGAACAGCAACGTGGAAACAAAAGATGGCGTGTACAACCTGAAAAACGGCATCATCAAGGAGCAGTGGGGCCGCAGCGCGGTGGAGTACGTCAACGACCTACTGACCGACCTGCAGACCAAGCAGCGCAGGCGACCGAGTACGGCCAACAAGGTGCTCGACCGGCTGCGGGGCAACTACGCCGGGGCGATCCTGACTTTGAATCCGGGCGTGGCCATTGCGCAGGCAGCCAGTCTGCCCACGGCGGCGGCCGTGCTGGGCGCCGACACCATGGCGTCGGTGGTGCCCTTTGTAAAGAACTTCTCCCCGAAGCAGCGGGCGGCGCTGGAGACGGAGATCTCGGAACACGGGGACGTGCTGCTGGAGTGGCGCAAGCGCGGCAGCCAGCGGGGCGAACTGGCCAGCATTGGCAAAGGCCTCACGCCGGCAGAAAAGGCTATGGACAAGCTGCCGAAAGCCCTGACCGGGTGGATCAACGGCGTGGACGAGGTGACGGTGGCGGCGCTGTGGGAGGGCAGCAAGGCCTATGTGAAGAACCACCCGGGCGAATTTGCCGAAGGGGCCGCCCAGGAGGGCAGCGAGGACTACTGGCAGGCCGTGAACCGGATGTACCAGAAGGTGATCGAGCAGACCCAGCCCAACTATACCGTGATGCAGCGGGCAGGCATCCAGAGAAATCCCAACGAGGTGCTGAAGCAGCTGACCATGTTTACCACCCAGCGGTTCCAGAACTACGGCATCCTGGCTGACGCCGTGATGGACTACAACGCCCAGAAAGCGCGGTTTGAAGAGGGCGAAACGGAAGAGACCAAGGCAGAGCTGCAGCGGGCCGGCAAGCAGCTGCAGCGGGCGGCGGGGAGCCAGGTGGCGCAGACGGCGGTGTTTGCCCTGATGAAGATCGGCGCGGACTTTTTGCTGCACCGGTGGGACCGGGAGCAGGACGAAAACGGGGACGTGACCCTGAAAAGCCTGCTGAGCCGTTTTACCGGGCTGTTTACCGAGAGCGCGGCCGGAAACTTTTTGTACGGAGGCGAAGTATACGGCCTGGTGGACAACGCTTTGCACGGAAAAAACTACGACGTGCTGAGCGTGGCAAGCATTACAGTGGTGAACAACCTGGCCGGGGACGTGGACAAGTTTGTGAGCGAGCTGCGTAAGGACACGGCAGACATGGACGAAACGAAGCTGGCCGCCCACCACGGCAAGGTGGAGAAGTACGCCCTGACCCTGATGGAGGACGGACTGGAAATTGCCGGCGTGCCCTTTGGCAACGGGCGGAAGATCATCGAAGCGTTCAAGGGCTATGTGAAGGATGCGGAGAACGTGGCCAGCGGCGGGAAATTTACCTTTAACAGCCTGCCCAGCAGCGCCACTGGCCAGTATGACCGGTTGTATGATGCCTATGCCAGCGGCGACAAGGACGAGGCGCAGGCGGCTATGGAGAAGCTGCAGGAGATGGGCAAGGAAGAAGAGGCCTACAAGCAGCTGAAGACCCGCCTTGCAAAGTACGACGACCGGGTGCAGCAGGCGGCCCAGGCCCAGGTGAAAAGCAACGACAGCCAGCGCCAGCAGCTGACGCGGCAGGTGATCCGGGACCTGTACGAGGCGCTGGGCATCCGGGAAGGCGCAAAGGCTGACGCGGACAAGCGGGAGGCCGTGATCGACTGCGTGACCGGCGCCGTGAACAAGCGGGCCAACGAGGTGCTGAAGGGCGACAACGACAGCGTGACCGATGACCTGGTGGCGGCCGTGGACAGCGGCCGGGCACAGGATGTGCAGGAAGAACTTGACCGGCTGCTGCGGGCCGGAAAGAGCGTGACGAACCTGAAGAGCAAGATCACGGAGGTGTGCAAGCCGGAGTATCTGGCCGGCAGCGACTATGACCAGCAGAAGCTGGAGGAGATGCTGCTGGCCCTGACCGATGGGGACGGGAACGCCCTGTACGAGCAGAAAACCTTTGCCACCTGGCTGAAGAACGCCGAAAAGGCGCAGACCACCACGGTAAATGACCCCTACGCAGACCTGAGATAAGAAAGAGCACCCCGGCGGCCGGAAATGGCTGCCGGGGTGCTCTTGCTTTGGCGGAAAGTCCGCAGGTTTTTTGTGCAGCGGAGTGCGGTAGACTGGAAGGGCGAAAGGAGGAGACGCGAATGCGTGTGAAGATCTTGAAGCGCAGTTTTGCCGGGGCGGAGTTTGCCCCGGACGTGCGGGTGCTGAAGGTGGGCGGCCAGAGCAGCGCCGGGGTGGAAAAGCTGGAATTTGAGCTGCCGGCAGAATGGCAGGGCCTGAGCGTGACGCTGCATGTGCAGTGGCTGGACGGCACCCTGCCCGCACCGGTGCTGCTGGACGACGAAGACAGCGTGGCGGTGGACAAGACCCTGACGGCCAGCCCCGGCGGCCAGTGGATGCTGCTGGCCCTGGGTGCGGACGGTTACCGGGCCCTGACAAAGCCCACCAAGTACGAGTGCTACAGCACTCTGAACACCGACGGAGACGTGGAAATCAGCCCCACCCAGTACGAGACCTTTGTGGCCCGGGTGCTGGAATACTCCAACACGGCGCAGCAGGCCGCAGCCAGCGCAAAGACCAACGCCGAGACGGCGGCCACCGCAGCAACCCGGGCGGTGAATGCCAAGGGCCAGGCAGAGACGGCGGCCCGGACGGCAACGGCAGGGGCTGAAAGCTCTGAAAATTCGGCGGCGAGGGCAGAGGCAGCAGCCCACCGGGCAGAGCTGGCGGCACCGGAGACCGGGAAGGTGGTGAGCGTCAACGGCAAGGGAGGCGCGGTGCACCTGACGGCTGAGGATGTGGGAGCCATGCCGGCCAGCGGTGCGGCGGTGGTGCAGAGCATCCGGCTGGAGGGCCGCACCCTGACCGTGACGATGGCCGACGGCAACGAAAAGAGCTTTACCACCCAGGACACCACCAGCCTGCCGGCCATGACCGGGGTGCTGGGTACAGAACACGGCGGCACCGGGAAGGAGACCCCGCTGACGGCGGAGGACGTGGGCGCGGTGGAAGCGGGGAGCGGCGTGTACCTCAAGGCGCTGACCGTGCAGGGCAACACAATGACCGTGACCAAGGGCGACGGCAGCACCGAGACCGTGATGCTGGCCCAGGAGTACGTGCTGCCTGCCGCCACAGCGGACGCCCTGGGCGGCGTCAAGGTGGGCGACTATCTGGACGTGGACGAGGACGGCACCCTCA
>ERZ1673741.1997-NODE-1997-length-15457-cov-5.543046_pt1 | contig 15457 bp, 7 predicted proteins | sample MGYA00580209_ERZ1673741 | MGnify/ENA primary metagenome ERZ1673741 (study PRJEB41218, sample SAMN15661754) | gut metagenome | host: Homo sapiens | place: Canada: London | collected 2015-08-20/2019-03-30 | study: EMG produced TPA metagenomics assembly of... | reverse complement strand
CCTATTCGTATCGGTCATTACGGCAAGGGCGGACAGGGACAGCGTATTTATTCCGTTGTCGGCAAGTCTGTCACACTCTCTGCCAACGGCGGCGGTCAGGGTGCAAAGACAGGTCTTTATAAGATAGACCTTCCTGACGGTGACTATGTGATACGCAAGCTCACACCCGTTGAAGCCGAAAGACTCCAAACTCTGCCCGACAACTACACCGCAGGCATTTCCAATACCCAGCGATATAAGTGTATCGGGAACGGTTGGACGGTCGATGTGATCGCCCACATCTTGGGAGGGCTGCACGATGCTTGATGAAGCTCTGAACAAGTGCGCCGATAACAACAACTACACCATTTACACAAGTATGTGCAAGGCACAGCGTATCCTGATGCGGTCATATTCGCCTGTGTGCAGTATCAGCGGCGGCTCAGACAGCGACATTGTTCTTGACCTGATCCACAAGGTCGATGAGGACGGCAAGGTCAAGTATTTCTGGATAGATACGGGGCTTGAATACTCCGCCACTAAGGAGCATTTGGACTTCCTTGAACAGAAATACGGTATCACCATTGAGCGTGTCAAGCCCGATAAGCCTATCCCGACTTGCGTTAAGGAGTATGGTGTTCCTTTCCTGTCGAAATATGTTTCCGAACAGATGATGCGTTTGCAGGCTCACGGTTTTCAGTGGGAAGATGAACCCCTTGAAGTGCTGTTGCAGAAGTATCCTCGGTGCAAGACAGCTCTGCAATGGTGGTGCGGTGAGCGATACTCCGACAAGGACGGTATCCAGAAGATAAGCCGTTTTTCAATCTATCGCAACCGTTTCCTCAAAGAGTTCATCATGGCGAATCCGCCGGATTTCCCCATTTCCAATAAGTGTTGCGAGTATTCAAAAAAGAAACCAGCAAAGCGTATCATCAAGGAACATGATGCTGACCTTGACATTACAGGTATCAGGCAGTCTGAGGGCGGTATCCGTTCGGCGGCATATAAGACTTGTTTCTCAGAATGTAAATCCAAAGGTTGCAATACCTTCCGTTCTGTGTTTTGGTACACGGACGGCGACAAGCGTGATTATGAGGAAATGTTTGGCGTGACACACTCCCGCTGTTATACCGAGTATGGACTAAGACGCACGGGCTGTGTCGGGTGTCCTTTCAGCAGGCACATCACCGAGGAGCTTGCGATCATCGAGGAACATGAGCCGAATCTGTATAAGGCGGCAGTCCATATTTTCGGTAAGTCATACGAATATACGGCAAAATACCGTGCTTTTGTCAAGGAAATGAAAGCAAAAGAGAAAGAGAAGAAGAAACATGATCGACTACTTAGCCTTAATGGAACATCTGCCTGTGATATTGGTGGTGACGGCGGTGCTTGCACTGCTGATCGGAGTACCGTATCTGCTGACAACAATGCTCCTGAGATCGCAAAAGGAGCGTGACACCGATGTTCGATCCTGAATTTCAGCGGAAAGCACTGAGCCTTGTAATGGGCTTTATCATGCAGTTTTCAGAAACTCCGGCAGAACCCGAAGTGCAGGAGCTTTCGGTCAATGACCTGAATGTTTCGACGATCTCTGTTTCCTGCCTGAAAGTGGCTTGGAATGGTGAGCCTGACCGTGATTATTATGTGAGCTGCACAGCTCACGATGATAATTACGCCTATGCGGACAATATGTATTTTGAGTTCAAGTCCAATGAGCTTTGCTACATAACAGGTCTGCGTGAGGGTACGGAGTACACGGTGACAGTTGAGCCTATTCTTTCAGATGATGAAAAGGACTGCTATACCGCAGTTTCCGCAAGTGCTGACGGCAAGACGGAAACGGTAGAGGTCATTTATGAGTTCCCCTATGAGGATGGCTGGACAAACTGTTTCGCCGGAGAACGAGCGTCGGGCTTGAAAGCTCAACCTGCTTCGGGTGCTATTTATGGCTCAATCGTTGATCCTATTACCGATACCGGAATCCGTCGTGATGAGTACGGTGACTACTGTGCAGCTTTAGGTCTGTTTTACGGCTTGGACGGTGACAGATATTTAGTGGAGCTTGAAAATGACACACAGTTTACCGTCAAGCAATGCGACAGCAAGGTTTGGGCTGACGACGGCGAGGGCAAGTATCACAACTTCGGCGGCAGCGGTAAGTGTATCGTGGAGTTTATCTACGATGACGGAAATCTTCCGTCCTGCGTGGCTTTCTCAGGCTCTTGGGGTTATTACAACTGGAATGGGCTTGACCTCGGAGCAAACATCAAATCAATCAAGAAGATCAACTACGGTGAACCCGTAGTGTACTAAGTGGAGGTAATCAAAATGAATGTAAAGAAGATTATCAAGGGTATCATGGGACTCAGTGCTGTGGCAGGCATTGCTTATCTTTCCTATAAGGTCGGTGAGAGCAGCGGCGAGGTCAACGAGCGTCTCCGTGAGAAGTACGGTGACGAGGACGACATCGAGTTTAGCGATGATGAGGACGAGTTCAGGTTCTACGATAACATGGACGAGCCTGACGATGAGTGCCTTGCGCCTAAGAAGGAGTATATGCCTTCTTTTACGGTGAGTATGCACAATTTCGCACCGCTTGATTCCATTAAGGTTGACGGCGTTTCGGACAGGGATATGGATATGCTTATTTACCATATCTCCCTCGACAAGTACACCTCTAACAAGCAGATCCGTGAGTGGCTCAAAGTCGATAAGGAGACTGCGGCAAAGGTGATCGCTGCTCTCAGAAAAGCGGAATATATCGGAGAGGAATATCCCAACTACATCATTCCGGTGCATATCACAACAGAGGTTTATTTCAGACTCAGAGGTGATCTTCGATGAGTATCCTTATCATCGGCGAAAAACCGAGCGTTTCAAGAGCCATATCTGCCGTGGTCGGTGCTTCATCTGCACACAAAGGCTATACCGAGGGAAACGGCTATATTGTTTCTTGGTGTGTCGGTCACTTGGTCGGACTGAAGTATCCGAATGACTACGGCAACGGCTGGGACCAGAGGTGGAGCTTTTCACAGCTCCCGATGCTCCCCGAAAAATGGCAGTTCCGTGTGACTGACAGCACAAAGGCTCAGTATGAGCTGCTGAAAAACCTTATGAACAGAGTTGATGTGTCGGAGATCGTCTGTGCAACTGACGCTGACCGTGAGGGCGAGTGCATTTTCCGCTATGTCTATAACATGGCGAACTGCAAAAAGCCCGTCAAGCGACTGTGGGTTTCTTCTCTTGAGGAGTCGGCTATCCGCAAGGCTCTCACAACGATGAAGCCTATGTCCGCATACGATAATCTGTTTAATGCAGGCTATGCCCGTGCAAGGGCTGACTGGCTTGTGGGTATGAACGGTTCAAGACTGTTTTCCGTTCGCTATGGCGGTAAGCTCAACATCGGCAGAGTGCAGATTCCTACACTTGCGATGATGGTTCAGCGTGATGCGGAGGTCAATGGATTTATCAAGCAGAAGCATTACACGGCAGACCTGAACTGCGGTGAGTTCATTCTTTCTTCTGCAAGAATAGACGATGAAAATGCCGCTGATACACTTGTTTCTGCCTGTGACGGCAGTACGGTTACGATCAGCTCGGTCAAGCGTGAGGTCAAGACCGATAAAGCTCCGAAGCTGTATGACATGACCACGCTCCAAAGAGAAGCAAACAAGGAGTTCGGATATACGGCACAACAGACTTTGGACTATACGCAGTCGCTCTATGAGGGCAAGCTCGTTACTTATCCCCGTACCGACAGCCAGTATCTCAGCGATGATATGGCACAGACAGCTCTCGATGTGGCAAAGCTCTGTGATACCTATTTCGGGTTCGGTATCTCGCATACTCCCGATATTTCAAAGGTCATCAACAATGCTAAGGTTTCGGGGCATCATGCAATTATCCCCACAAGCGGTATTGCAACCGCTGACCTTTCTTCTCTGCCGTCCGGTGAGAGAAATATCCTCACGCTGATCGCAACAAAGCTGATCTGTGCAACGGCTCCGGCTCACAAGTATGAAGCTGTCAAGCTCACGGGTATCTGCAATGGTACGGAGTTCACGGCAAGGGGCCGCACGGTGCTTGAAATGGGTTGGAAAGCCTATGCAAAGCAGTCCGACAAGAAGAATGATGAGAAGTCTCTGCCTGCGGTATCCGAAGGACAGACCTTCACGGTAACTGCAAACAAGGGCGAACACTTCACTTCTCCTCCCAAGCCCTACACTGAGGACACACTTCTTTCCGCTATGGAGAGAGCCGGAAACGAGGACTATGACGAGGGCACCGAAAAGAAGGGACTCGGCACTCCTGCCACAAGGGCCGCTACGATCGAAGCACTTGTCAAAAACGGCTATGTGGAGCGTGTCGGCAAACAGCTCAGGGCGACCGATAAGGGCAAGGAGCTTGTGACCGTTGTTCCCGATGAGGTCAAGTCTGCAAAGCTGACGGCTGAGTGGGAGTCGAAGTTACAGCAGATCGAACACGGCAGCCTGCCTGAAGCGGTCTTTATGTCGGGCATTACGCAGTTCATCACTGAAATGTGCGGTAAATACGGCTCAGTGGATAAGTCTGTTTCTCTTTCTGACGGCGGTAATGAGCCTATCGGCAAATGCCCGAAGTGCAGCGGTGAGGTAGTCAAGGGTAAGTTCGGCTGGTACTGCAATGGCAAGTGCGGTATGAATATCGCTAAGGTGTATGGCGTGGAGCTTTCCGATGCCCAGGTCAAGGGACTGCTTGACGGCAAGTCCACAAGCTACACATCTAAGGGCAAAAAGACGATCGTCCGCCCTGAGATCGTGGAAAATCCGTACAATGGGAAGATGTACTATCAGTGGAAAACAGAAAGGGGTAGCAAGAATGGATAACAAACAGCTTGCGAAAGTCGCAAAGATCCTCGGTGTCTCCGAGGACAGCATTTCCGCTATGGACGATGAAATCAAAAACAGCATGACAGCGGTTTTTGAACAGGTCGCTGTCATGACCGATGAGGACAAAAAGGCTGTCTTTGAAGCCCTCGACAATCTGTGGCAGAAAGGCTCTATCTACATTGAGCTTGCAGAGGTCGCAAAGTCCACGGGTATTACGGTCGAAACGCTCCGCAGCCTTGACTATGATACTCAGCAGACAATCGTCTATGAATTCATGATGGATAGCTCGCAGACCGCCCGTTTCTATGACCTTGTGAACAAGGCACTCGCAGTCGCAGACCTCCCGAATGTGGCAAAGCTCATTGGCACTCCCGTTCGTGAGCTGAGGTTGCTCCCTCGCCGTATTCAGGAGAATGTATGCGGTGCGTATGCAATGGAGTACGATGCCGACAGCACGAACACCGACCTTATCGACACGATCAGGGAGATGATCGCACCGTGACAGATTTCCCGTATATCGGCGGTATCGAAATCTCCGCTATCCAGAACCGTGAGTTTATCCGCATTGAAACAGACAAGGCACAGGCTATCGTGGTAGCTCTCGACAAGAGCAATATTCCTTTTTCTGCCCGATTCGGTGATGCCGAAATGGTGCTGACCTATGACGGCAGCTACAAGGAACAGGTCGAGGAGATCATCGCAAAGGCACAGTCCGGCGACTATGAAGCATTGCTCCGTGAGCTGCAAGTTTACGGAGTGCCTGACGGCTATTATCGACTGCTCGGTGAAGTTGCGGAGCTTCTGAATACAACAGTAAGTTTCTTGCAGTCCCGTCCCGATGAAGTTCAGCTATTGCTCTGCAAGTTCTATGTTGACTTATGGCTCTGCGACAGGGCTACGCTTCAGCGTGAGTTTGACCGTATCATCACGGTCAACGGCAGAACGCTCTCGGATATTTCGGAGTATGAACGCAAGAAGCAACAGGACAAAACTTCTGCCGAACCAGTGCAGACGGCGGATAAAGTTCGCTCATTCACGGAGCTTTATGATGAATACCAGCGCCGTCATGCCAATGACCACTTTACAAGAGAAGCCCATAAACATCTGGCTGAGATTGCCCGACGCAGACAGCGTGACGAACAGGAGCGAGTCACTCAGACAGAAGAAAGAGAAAGGAAGAACAGACCATGAAGAAGTTTATCATCATCGGAAGTGCCGTTGTTACGGCTGTGACCACAGCGGTTATCATCATCGTGAGAAAGAGAAAGTGAGGTAGCCTATGCCCGTACAGGACAATGACGATAAGAGAACCGCCGACCAGCCTGTGGTCGATGCGAAGGAGGAATTTAGAAGAAAACAGGCGCAAGCTCAGGAACAGCAGCAGGAGGAGTCCGGCGCTCAAAAGTCGGGAAAACTTCTTCCTTTTCTGAACGCAAAGGCGGAGCATCATCAGAGCCGTATCGACTCTATTGACGAGAAAATCGCCAATCAGACGGACAAGATCGACCGCAACAAGGCGAAGATCGAAGCACTCTCCGCAAAGGCTGACAAGCTCGAAGATACGAACCGTATGCTGAAAGCGACTATCGGCAATCTGCCAGGTATCCGCACTCTCATCGCAAATAACGAGAAGCGTATTCAGGCGATCCGTGAGGTCAAGATCCCGAAGCGACAGGAAAAGATAGATCAGGATTGGAAGAAGATCGACACCCTGACCGCAAAGCGTGACCGTATCGAACACAAGCTGAACCGTGTTATTGCACTCAATGACACGATCAAGAGCTTTGGTATCCACTTTAACAAGGAGCGCAGAGAAGCGTTTGCCGATGCAATGACAAGGCTGAATAGCTCGACCGTGGACTGCCTGTCGGATAAGAAGGCAACGCTTGAAGCGAAAAGACAGGATATTCTCGATACCTACAACGCTCCTGAAACAAGTGCGGTTGACAAGCTCAAACTTGCTGAACAGCTCAAGGGCGTGAATGAGCGTATCGGCGCACTGGAAAGCAAGATCATGAAGCTCGCCCGTCCCGAAACGCACTATGAGGAGCAGACCAATGACCAGCTCGATGCTTCTATGGTTCTCACTGGAGAAAAGCTCGGTGAAATGGTGCAGAACGGCACTATGGATATGCCTTCTCTTGCTGAGGGGGCTGTGCAGGCTGCACAGGAGGTCGAAACGCTTGACAGATCACAGGTCGCTTCGATCGCTGACAAGCTCGTTGACCAGCCGCTTGCGAGTGCAGAAATGCAAATTGAAGATGATTACAACATGATTGACGGTATCATCAACAACGGCTCAAAGGAGGACATCGACAAGGCAAGAGCTGAACTTCGTGAAGGTATCAAAACTATGGAAAGCCTTGCGGAGAATCCCTTTGTTCCCCAGCATATGAGGGAGAATGCGACAGCGGAGCTTGAAAAGATGCGGAAACAGCTTGAACTGCTTGACAGCGCCGATGAGATCGAGGTCGAGTCATGGCTCATGACTATGGTGGATAACGGTGATGCAGTCCTCACCGATGACGGCGGTTTCAAGGTCAACCCCGATTATTACAAGGAGTTGCCGAGAAATGATCGTCATGTGGAGACTATGACGGAAATTCAGGCGGTCGAGGTCATGTCCGCATTGACTGCCGCAGGCGTGGCGTATTCCGCTGCTACTAAGGGCGAGGATAAGGTCGGCATTACCGTTTCAAAAGCTGATGTTCCTGTGCTGAATGATGTGATGTACGCTTCTATCGGCAAGATTGCCCATACAGAAGCCGCAAAAGAGAACGGCGGCAAGGGTGAAAAGGGCAAGTATCAGACGATCAATCCCGAATACTATGCTTCACTCGGCAAGGAGGATAAGCACACCCGTGTTGAGCCTATCGACACGGCACGAAAAATCGTGGCAGAGCTGCAAAAGTCAAATATTCCGTATTCGGCGGTTGTACGCAAGAATGACACGGTAGCGGTCACGGTTTCTAAGGCGAATGCTCAGGCGTATAAGCAGATCGAAAGTGCCATCAAAGGTGAACGTGCCGTTGAGTATGTCAATCCCGACTTTTTCAAGGCTCTCCCCAAGCAGGAACGTTTCACCCAGCGTATGGACGAGGGGCAGGCACGAAAGAAGTCCGCAGAGCTAACCGCTAAGGGCGTGGAGCATTCTGCGGTATTCGGCGGCGAGAAGTCTGCGGTCACGGTCGCAAAAAAGGATTCGCAGAGAGCTTTCTTTTCCCGTGGAGGGATGCAGCGTGATGCACAGCGTATCAGCGGTCGAGGACAGCAGAAGTCTCAGCAGAGAGAACAGACACCCAAAAAGAGAAAGAATCAGGGGCTTGAATAATAGATGAGAATTACTGACGAACAGAAAGAAAGGGCGGCATATGTCAATCTTCCTCAGTTCCTCATGGCTCACGGCTTTGATTTGAAGAAAGTCGGCAGAGAGTATGTGTGGAAGGATCACGATAGCCTGCACATCAAGGATAACGGTCCGGGTGAGCGTGGTGCGTGGTTTCGTTTCAGCGAGGACAAGGGCGGCGATAACATCGGTTTCCTGCGTGAATACATGGGAATGTCTTTCGTTGATGCGGTCGAAGCCCTCACAGGCGAACACATTGACCGCACCTATACTCCGTCCCGCACATACGAACAGAAGCCGAAAACAGTAACGGCAAGGGAGCTTTCCCTTGCCGAAGCTGATAATGCAAGGCGTGTGTTTGCGTACCTGTGCAAGACCAGAGGGCTTGACTATGACCTTGTGGCTTCACTTGTGAGACAGGGCGTGATCGCTCAGGAAGAAAAGACAGGAAATGTCCTTTTCAAATACTATGACGATCAGGGCAAGGTCATCGGTGCTGAAAAGGTCGGCACATCGACTGACCATAAATTTAAGGGCATTGCAACAGGTTCGGCAGCAGGACACGGCTTTGAAGTAGTCCGTGGTACGTGCGAAAAGGCTTTTTTCTTTGAGTCGGCAATAGATATGCTCTCCTATATACAAATGCACGATAAAGAGCTGACCGATTGCAGACTCGTTTCCATGATGGGCGTGAAGCCGAACATCGTCCTTGATACGATGCTCCGGCACAATATCACCCCTGAGAATGTATTTTTATGCTCCGACAATGATACCGCAGGCAATGATTTTGCCCAGCGTTTGCAGGAGCAGTATCCCGACATGAAGCGTGTTATCACTCCCGATACATATAAAGACTGGAATGATATGCTTCGTGGTATCCCAAAAGCAGTAGAACATGAGACTGAGAAAAAGGAGGTTGACAGCGTGGCTGACCTTATTACATTCGGTAACAGAATGTGGAATGATGCGACTGATAACAGAGACAAGTCGCTGATCTCTATGCAGCTTGCAGACTTTCAGCGTGTGCGAGACACACTTGAAAGATCGGGTATCAATTACTATGCCTATGAAATGAACGGTACTGTTCGTATGGCGGTAAATGATAAGGACACCGACTGGCTGAGAAATATCCTCGGCAATGTGAGCATTACAAAATCCAACAGACCATACTCTCCGCCCGAAAAAAACATTTTCGGTAGTGCGGAGTATCGTTATATCCCGCAGAAGGAGTACCTTTCCGCTGACCGTGACCTTGTGCTGAAAATGGCTGAGATCATGAAAGCCTGTGGTATGCAGTTTTCGGGCAGAGTCTATCCGTCCGGCAAAGGTACGCTGACGGTTTCTCACGCTGATCTTTTCGCAGTCCGCAACATCAGGGACGAAGTTGTGAATATGCGTAAGCAGTTTGCAAGCCCCGATAAGGCGCAGGAAGTCGGCAACCGTGACTATCGTGCGAACCGTGATACTCATTATTATATGAGCAAGCTCACAACTGAGCAGTTCAGAGAGGTCAAGCCTTTCATTGAAACAAGTGTGAACTATCACGCTGTTGTCCGTGACGGCAAGGTCGCATTTGCGATCGATAAGGAGAACGCTCCTGCATTTCACAGGGCTTTGGAGAACGCTGTCCGTGAGACGAATATGCTCCGCAAAATGGCTGACCTCGGTCTGCCGATGGAGCAGAATATTGCACTTTCGCCCGTAGTTCACCGCCTTGCGGTCGAGGATATGCAGCTTGACATTGCTGATTTCTTTGACAGCAGATACGATGAAGCACAGTTCGGTGAGATGCTCTCACTTGTGAACGCATATATCGCTCAGGCTCCGGCTGAACGCTACGGCGAAAACAGCAAGCTCACCGATATGCTTGAAGCAAAGTCCAGCTTTGACCGCAGTATCGAGCTTTCGGATTTCTTTTCTCAGCACGATTTCTCTGATGAACAGAGAGCCGCTATTACTGCTATGTTCGTGGGTGATGTGACGAGAGGACAGATCGACAGCATTGACGAGACTTTCACCGCTGAGGATATTCAGGCATACGATGAAATACTGCATAATGCTTTGCAGGAATCCGATGTTGCTGACTTCCTGACTGCCCATAAGCAGGCTTTCATTGACCGTGAGAACGTAAGCAGTGTTCCGACTGAGGAGGAAGTGCTGTTCCCGAAGGCTGACCTTGCGAAGTTCCTTGCAGAGCGTACACTGTCCAGCGATGAGTGGGAGGATATGGCTTACCCTCTGTTTGACAGCGGTTATCTCGATAAGCATAAGCCCAGCGACAAGGCGGCTTTCGGCTATCATCTTTCTGAGCCTGCACTCTATGACCTCGCCCAGCGTTATCATGACGGAGAGGATATTCGCCGTGAGCTTGCTCTCGGTCTGTTAGAGGACAGTGGGGCCGCAGATATTCAGTTCATCTTTGAACAGGGCGAAATTTCTGACCGCACATATTATTATGCTGAAAACCTCCGCCACTCCCTGCATACGGAGAGGACTGAGGACGGTTTCATGTGCAGTTTCGGCGGTATGGAGCGTTTTGTTTCCTTTGAGGAGATCGGACAGGCTTTCATTGACCGTATCCATGAGGAGTATGAGGACTTGGCATATTGGGCGGTGCTTGATTATATCAAGGACGATATTCCCAATATTTCCGATGATACGGTAAAGGAGCTTATCACAGCATTTGACGGTGCAGCTCTGCACGGTTGGGAGAACGGCGATAATGTTCCGAAGCTCAACCGTATCAAAAAGGCTCTGTTTGATGTTCTCGGTGACGAGGACCAGACCGAAAAAGCCTTTGCTTGTATCGCAAAGCACAAGTACAATGTGACCTTTGAAGCTGAAAAGCCCGAAAAGCAGCCGGATAGCCTGACCTTCCATTTCGGCAAGGATAAGGGTGATGAATGGGTTAGCGAGAGTGACATCGTTCACGATTTTGCCCTTGCACACCCCGATTGCAGTTTTGCTCTCGGCAATGCAGTCCTTGAATACCTCGATGAAAAACAGCACTCTGAGAGGAATATCCCTGAGTTGAAAGCAGGCTGGTACAAAAAGACAGATTTCAGCATTACTGCTGTCATCGGCGGTGAGGAGTTCAATTATGACGGACGCTTTGACATTGGTGACGGCAAGGGTACGGGCGGCGGTTCGCTGATCGACCATATCCGCACCTACAATGAGGGTATCCTCGGTTATACACAGCACCCGTTCAATCAGCCGGAGTACAAGGAAAGAGCGCAGAGAATGCTTGACATTTTTGTTCCTTTCCTTGAAGCACACTCTGAGCTGACCGCAGAGGAACAGCGTATCTTCGATGATTTCAAGGCACAGCACCCGATCCGCACCTATGATGATGTGGAAAAGGCACAGGGTACATTCAAGATCTATCAGCTCCCCTGCGGTGAGAAGTATCACGGTGTCCGCTTTGAGGATATGGAACAGCTCAAAAAGAACGGCGTACAGCTCAATCACGATGATTATGAGCTTGTCTATGAGGGTGAAGTCGGAGAGTTCAGGGGCAATGCAACTCTTGAAGCACTCTATACGCAGTTTAACACCAAACACCCCGAAGATTTCAGAGGTCATTCTCTGTCTGTTTCCGATGTTATTGTCATTTCAGTTGACGGCAAGGATACAGCTTATTTCTGTGACAGCTTCGGCTTTACTGAAATGCCTGAGTTCTTCCGTGAAAAGGAGCTTGTGCAGGAGAAGCCCGAAACTGCAAAGGTGTCCGATCTCGCTGTCGGTGATACTATTCTATATGAGGGCAAGCGCCGTGAGGTCGAGAGTATCAGTAACAAGAGCATTTCGCTGAAAGACCTTGATGCACCTGATTACGGCGGTATTCTGCTCGGCACTTCCGATGTGCTTGCGTATGACGGTTGGCAGGAAGATATGGAGAACAAGGGCTTTGAGATTCTGTCTAAGGCTGAAAAGCCTGTGGTCGAAGCACCTGAACAGGCAGAGTCGGAGGACAAAGGTCCGGTATCGCTTCGCAAAGTCGGTGATTTCTATGAGATGTACGGCAAAAATGCGGAGATCGGTGAAGAAGTCCTCGGACTGCGTATGCTGTCTAAGAATGGGCAGCATATGGTCGGTTTTCCCGATCATGTCAAGGACGAATACTTCGCAAAGCTCCGTGAAGCAGGATATACCGTTCTGATCGAACAGGCTTTTGAGCTGAATCCGCCGAAGCGTGAAGCAGAAAAGCTCCAGACCTTACAGCAGGTCGTTGACAAGTTCTTCGGAACAGACTGCGAGTCTGCGGAAACTGAGGGCGGCACATGGAAACTGGCTATCGCTGACGGAGAAAAGGTCGGTGAACTGTTTTACGGCGGTGATCCTGTCTGCGGTATCTATAACCGTGGGGACAAAATGGAGATCGAGCCTTACCGTGAGCTTACAACATTTCCAGCGCTCCTGCGTACAGCGATGCTTGAACATAATCCCGACAAGCCTGTGGAGATCATGGATTTCCAGCGTACCTTTGAGACTCCGCTTGATAAGGCAAAGTGGCTTATCAACGACTTCTGTGAAGCAGAATACCATGAGGGTGCTGATTTTGATGATCTGCACAATGTCGGTCTTGCGTTCACCACGCTGACGGACGATGAGCTGCCCATTCAGGTGACGGCTGACCTTATCGACTTCAAGATCACTCACGAATTTGACGGTGAGGTATTCGATACAGAGCAGTTTGATAGTATCGAGGATATGATCGAGAATGGTCTGACTGATCTTGATTTCAGCGATCTTGTATCTGTACCCGATGAAGTGATCGAGCGTCACACTGGTAAGGACGAACAGACGGTAGAGCTTATGAGCGATGCCGCCGATGCAGCAGATATTTCTTCTCCTGCCGATGATGTTCCTGCGGTCACTTTGAAATACAAGGGCGATGCCGAGAGCCTTGACGAGATCAAGGACAAGGCACTTTCTCTCGGTGCTACGGTTATCGTGGACAATGCTGAGGGTATCATTTCCATTGACACTTATGCAGACCACACGGCAGAGCTTGACACGCTTGCCTATGAGCTGGGTGTTATGGCGGTCGATGATGCTCCTGCGGTGGCAACTCCTGAACAGGAGACTGCGGATATTGACAAGCCCCTTTTCACCGACGCAGCAGTCATTGACGAGATTCAGCGTAATGAAAACGCTGATGTTCCGTTTTGGGAAATGCCCGAAGCACAGGGCGAACAGCTCTCTTTGTTCGGTGATCCCGAACCGCTTACCGCTTCTAAGCCTGCGCCCGAAAAGCCAAAGTCTGAGTTTGCCAAAGGTCCGGTGGTTGACGGCGTTCAGGTATATGAAGCACTTGCCGCAGAGATCGACCGTGGAACAGGCTTTGTTCACGGCAAGCTCCGTGTGCAGGACTTCTATGAGGAACAGCACCCGACAATCCAGCAGCTTGCCGATTCTCTGAAAAAGGAATACGGCACGGGCGGTCACAGCGGTGAGGGTAAGATCTCACTCGTTAATTACAATTCTCAGGGTATCACATTCAGCTTTGAGAACGGCGAGAAGTTCCGTCATTCGTGGTATAATGTCGCAACAATGACAGAATCACGGCTCAAAGACGATACCTACCTTTCTGCTGAACAGAAAGCGGAGAGAGCTGCACTCAAAGCAGAAAAGGCTGAGGAGCAGAGCCACAAGATCGTGGAAGTCGGTGACCGATTTCGTCACAAGATTACTGGCGAAGTTTCTGAGGTTATTTTGCTGACAGGAGCGCTTCCGTTCTATTCGGATGATTGCACTGTCACAAGAGCAAGCAGCGGCTTCGCTGTGACGGAGAATATCTCCTACGATAAGCTCCTGAACAGCGGTATGTATGAGTATATCGGCAAGGCTGAACCTGAAAAGGAGCAGTCTGCACCCGTGAAGCCTGAAAAGGCTGAGGTCACACCCGATAAGCCTGACATTCCTACGGTCAAGAACTTGTCTCAGCTCAAAAAGGCGATCAAGCCAGGAATGATGTTTGAGATCACTGACCACCTCCGTCCTGAGTGTATTGGAGAGCGCAGAGCGGTCACAAGTGTCACTACGGTCGATTTTACTTCCCGAAAGCTCGATGAAAACGGAGAGCCTACGGGCAAAGACCTCCATATGGAGTTTGACCGTGCGAAGAACTGGACTTTTGACGGCGGTGAGCTGACTTCTCGGCTTGACAACGGCGATATGCTCATGAGCTTTCATTTCATTGACAGCTTGGAGCGTGAGCAGACTTTTCAGGCAGAAAAAGAGCCGGAGCTTGCACCTTCGGTTGATGAGGTCGAAGCTCCTGCACCCGAAGTAATTGCACCCGATAAGGGCGAAAACTTCATGATCACCGATGATGCTCTCAGAGAGGGCGGCGCAAAGTCGAAATTCCGTGCAAATGTCGATGCGATCAAAACGCTGAAAACACTTGAACGGGAGAAGCGTCCTGCGACTGCTGATAAAAAGGAAACGCTGTCGAAATATGTCGGCTGGGGCGCAATTTCTCAGGCATTTGATCCGAATAATGACAAATGGACGGCTGAATATGCAGAATTGAAAAATCTGCTGACTCCGCAGGAGTACGCTCAGGCTCGTTCAACGGTCAATGATGCGTTTTACACAAGTCCTACGGTTATTGACGGTATCTATGAAGCTCTCGGAAACTTCGGCTTTGAGGGCGGTAACGTATTAGAGCCTGCAATGGGTATCGGAAACTTTTTCGGACGTATGCCCGAAGAGATGCAGGCACACTCTCAGCTCTACGGTGTAGAGATTGACAGCTTATCGGGCAGAATCGCTCAGGCACTCTATCCCGATGCGGATATTGCAATTCAGGGCTTTGAAAAGAACCGTTTTCAGAACGGCAGTTTTGATGTGGCGGTAGGCAATGTTCCGTTCGGTGAGCTTGGTTTCCGTGATACCGTCCATGATACCACAAAACTGCACGATTATTTCTTTGCAGAAGCTCTCTCTAAGCTCAAAGACGGCGGTATCATGGCATTTGTGACCTCGGCAGGCACACTTGACAAGCGTGATGAAAGCTCTCGCCAGATTTTGGCTGACAAGGCTGACTTCATCGGTGCTATCCGTCTGCCAGGTGGAAAGAACGGTGCATTTCACGATAATGCAGGAACAGATGTTACCACGGATATTATCTTTTTGAAGAAGCACGAAGGCAAGTCGCTTGCCGAAATGTCCGAAATTCCAGATTGGGTTCATATCGGAGAAACGGCTGACGGTCTGCCAATCAATAAGTATTTTGAACAGCACCCTGATATGG
>ERZ1673741.1992-NODE-1992-length-15477-cov-94.463105_pt1 | contig 15477 bp, 13 predicted proteins | sample MGYA00580209_ERZ1673741 | MGnify/ENA primary metagenome ERZ1673741 (study PRJEB41218, sample SAMN15661754) | gut metagenome | host: Homo sapiens | place: Canada: London | collected 2015-08-20/2019-03-30 | study: EMG produced TPA metagenomics assembly of... | reverse complement strand
TGCGCAAAGTTACAAAAATCTATCGTATCTGCAAAAGAAAAAGGGGAACTTTTCTCCCAAAAATCTTGCCATATCAAATAATTATTGTATTTTTGCAGTAAGATTAAAAAAAAGAAAGATTATGGCAACAAAACTATATCCTTTGGGCATACAGACTTTCGAACGAATTCGAGAAGAAGACAAACTGTATATCGACAAGACGGAATACATCTACCGCATGGCTCACACCAACGGTAAATATTTCTTCTTGAGCCGACCACGCCGTTTCGGAAAGTCGTTATTGGTCTCCACCTTCAAAAACTATTTTGAGGGAAAGAGAGACTTGTTCAAAGGACTTGCCATAGAAAAGCTGGAGAAAGAATGGACAGAATATCCTGTGCTGCATTTTGACCTGAGCGGAGGCAAGCACATGGAAAAGGACCAGCTGGAGAGATACCTCGGTTTCATCCTGGAAATGGAAGAGAAAAAATGGGGTATCACCCAACCGCAGATTGATGCCAACAACAGACTGACAGAACTCATCTATACGGCATACGAGAAAACAGGGAAACAGGTAGTTGTGCTCATCGATGAATATGATGCGCCCATGCTTGACGTGGCACACGAACAGGAGCAACTGGATGCTCTGCGAAACATCATGCGCAACTTCTTCAGTCCTCTGAAATTCTGCGAAGCAAAACTCCGTTTCGTCTTTCTTACCGGCATCACCAAGTTCTCGCAGGTAAGCATCTTCAGCGAATTGAACAATATCACCCTCATCTCTATGGACAAAGATTATGCAGGCATCTGCGGCATCACCCAGGAAGAACTGCTTACACAAATGCAGGAAGATATTGATATGCTTGCGAAATCACAGGATTTGACGAGAGAGGCAACCATCGCTAAACTGAAGGAACATTACGATGGCTATCATTTTGCCAAGGTATCACCGGATGTCTTCAATCCTTACAGTCTGCTCAATTGCTTTGCAGAAAAAGAATTCGGCTCCTATTGGTTCAGTTCGGGTACCCCTACCTATCTCATCAATATGCTGAATAAGTTTGAGGTACTACCCAACGAGATAGCTCCTACAGAAGCACTGGAATCAGCCTTCGATGCCCCGACGGAAAAGATGAAGACCATCACCCCACTGCTCTATCAGAGCGGATACGTCACCATCAAGAATTACGACAAGGATACCCAGCTCTATACCCTCGACATCCCGAACAAGGAAATAAGAGTAGGACTGTTTGACAATCTCCTGCCCAACTACGTGGATGGCAAGAGTGCCCAGCAAGGAGGCGTTACCATCGCCAAGATGGCATCCCTTATCCGCAAGCAAGATATGGATGGTGCCCTGCAGCTTCTGCAGGATTACTTCGAAACCATTCCGTATTGCCATGTAACCAATCATGAGGGACATTATCAGCAGATGCTCTACATCATCTTCACCCTGCTCACGGGATTTGTTCTGGATGTGGAAGTACATACACCAAGAGGAAGAGTGGATATGGTTCTGCTTACCCAGACCGACCTCTACCTCATAGAGCTAAAGCTCAACAAGAGTGCCCAGGCTGCCATGCGCCAGATGAATCTGAAGAACTACCACAAGCGCTTTGCCCTCTGTGGCAAACCTATCACCAAGGTAGGCATCAACTTTGACAGCGCAACAGGCAGCATCAAAGATTGGATTATCGAAAAAGCATAACTTTACAGATATCACACTTCAAGATATCTCAATAAAAAAGGAGAAGACTCACAAGAATCTTCTCCTTTTTTATTGAGTTCTTTAGAATGAACTGATATTTTTCTTCCATTCAAATACTATTCTTCCTGCGAAATAAAATCTTTTACGATGCGGGTGTATTCCTCGTGATGGTCGCGATATGCCATAGCATGAACGGAACCTTTGGCGATGAAAATAGCTTTTCTGCCCTTCGTCTTTGCCTCATAAAGCGGATGAAGCATGGCGTAGGGCACGAAGGCATCCTTATCGCCATGGATAAAGAGCATCGGTTTGGTGCTCTTGCGAACCTGCTCTATCTGCTGAGCCTCGGCAAAAGACCAGCCGTAGCGATACTGGCAAAGGGCGGAAGTGGTATTCATCAGCGGGAAGGCAGGCAAGCCAAACTGGTCTTTGAGCTGAGCGGAAAACTCATCCCACACGCTGGTATAGCCGCAGTCCTCCACAAAGCACTTCACGTAATCGGGAGTCTTCTCTCCCGATACTGCCATCGTGGTTGCCGCACCCATCGAAATACCGTGAATCACCTGACGGGTATTCTTCACTCTTCGTTCTTCACTCTCCACTTTCCCTCCTTCACTCTTCACTTTAAAAATCTCATTGGCGATTTCCGACCATCTGATCACATCCCATCTATCCTTCCATCCCATCTGGATATGGTCGCCCTCGCTCTCTCCATGTCCATACAGATCTGGCAGGAGCACATTATACCCCATATCGTGATTATAGAGATAGGCGATGTGCAGCATTCCCTCGGAGCGCACCTGATAGCCATGCACCACCACGGCAGTCTTTTCCGTAGTCTTCGGTGCATAGAGATAGATGGCATGGGCCTTGTAGCCCGACGGCATCGTGACAAAGGTATCCTTCACGCAATGGTGCTGATACACAGAGTCCATCCAGCCAATCATCCAGGGGCACTCGTTCTTCATCCTGTTCTTCCAATGCTCAGCCGTCATTCTCTCCTCCTTCGGATAGTTGAGCGAATAATTGAGCATATAGTTGCTGGCACCATACAGTCCCAGCACCACGAGCACCACCAAGCCCAGAGCCGAAGCGATGCCTATCTTTCTCATCTTTTCCTGTTTCATCTTCATTCTTATTGCCATTACATATATCTAGATTTATTCAACTCTATTCCACTCTTAACAAAGAGCTGTTTATATTCTTATTAACATCCTTCTCTACTTTTTGGGTCTTCCTGCCAAAGTCGAAGGAGTAAGCAACCTTGATGCTGGCATATTGCGAAGCCGTCTGGTCTTTGATGCTCTTACTGTAGCTGTAGATAGGCAAATCCAACCAATATCGCTTCTCCTGCTTTTTGAAAGGCGATACTGCCTGAAGTTCTACATAGAGGTTGCCCCTGCTGTAAGAACACGACATTCCATAGTCGATAGGAGTCTTGTTTATCACCAAAGCAGCTTCATCTAAAGACTTCTTGCCAAAATGCAGGTAAGGCTTCAAGGCAAAATCACCCATGAACATATTCAACCCAAGATTACCCGTCAAATTGTTGTTATGCTTCGACCAGGTAGTCTTCACCTCCGCATGGTTATATCTGATATCTCCCGACAGATTGGCAAACTTACACAGTTTGTACTGCAAGGCGAGGATAGCAGAATAATATTGAGCATTTCCACCATTCGAGTAAGTCTTCACTATTTTCCCGTTTGCCTCATCCAGGTAATAATCATCAGTTACAAGATGATGATTGTAACGGAATTGTCCGATGGCAGAAACACTCAACCTGTTGAAACGCCCCATATAATATAAATAGGTATTGATGTCATGCGATTTCTTCAGTTCGGGCATTCCCTTTTCCATCATGTGGGAATTGACCTGAATCATAGCCCGGTTGATGACATCCATACCATGATTGGAGTTCACAAAGTTGAATGACCACAAGAGCATTCCCTTATTCAGTTGGTATTGCACATTCGTATTGATGCGAGGAGACAGCTGGCTAAAACTGTTGTCTCCATGCAGATGATATTGAAGCCAATCCAATCCGATGCGGGTTTTCAGGCTCAAGCGCCTGCTAGCCTGAAAATTATAGGAGAAGAAAGCCAACGACTCCCCTTTCCACAGATGCTGCCAAAGTTCGCAATTGCCGGAATAATCGGCATTCCAGACATCGTGGTAATGAAACAGTTCCACGGATAAGGAATGCTTTTGAGAGAAATAATTATAGATGGCAGACAGCTGGAACGACAGCGCTTTCTCGTCTTCATCGGTCATTGCCTCGAAAGGCTGTTCCTGGTAAAGGCGGTGATAGGAGTTGGCAGAATACTTGCCATGTACTCCCAAGGTAAGCGTCTGATTCTTGCTTAATGGTAAGTTGGCGTTCAGGTCAATCTTAGGAGACAGACTCTTCTTCCGGATATTTGAGAAGATGTCCGTCTCTGTGCTTTCCCTCGCAAAACCAGAAGATGCATTTCTTGGAGTAGAGAGATTGACGAGCGTAAACTTGCCCACCCAATATCTCTTTCCCTTCTGGTTCTGATAGCGGAACTGCATATATTCCTGATGATTCCGGTAAGAATTCTTACTATAGCTCTCCCTATCAAATAGGGATTGTGGAAACTGATAGTTCTCATTGTTCCAGGTCTCAGTACCATCCACATGACTATAGTTTGCACCAGCAAACACAGTATAGGAATTGTTACCTTTTACATAATTGGTGGCAACGTTATAGTCGCCATGGTCATATCCTATCGTCTGCAGTCCGTCAGCCTGCACATATCCTCCATATCGGTATTGTTTGGTGATGAAGTTGACGACAAGCTTATCCTTGGCGTATTTTCCCGATGGAGCATCATGATATTCTATCTTCTCGATGTCACGAGGACGGAGCATCTGTATTTCCCGGATGTCGCATTCCTGCCCATTCAGATACAAGGTGGCTTGCAGTCCCATCACATCCACCTGATTCGATTTTGCATCGATGATGAGTCCTGGGATATTCAGGTTTTCCAACACCCCGAATCCATTAACCGCATGTTTTCGTTGCTGGCTGTTGGGATAGATGACGAGATGATCACCCACACGACTGATATTGGAGGCTGATACCACCACATCATCCAAAGCTTTAGTAGAGACAATAGAGTCCTTCCCAGTGTTCTGAGCGAACACAGGCACAGCAGCCATCAGCAGTCCAAAAGAGCAAAAAACCGTCTTCATTCTTACAATATGTTTTTATTTCATCATTATCTAGTACAAAAGTACACATTATTATCCAAAGCCATTACATCACTTCCGTTAAATTTGTATAACTGCATCAAATTAGCAATTCTATCCAGTTCTTCATCCCTCCTAGCCTGAATGTATTCCCGTTTTTTGTCATACATCATCTCTTAAAAAAACTAACACGCTCTAAATTGGACTTTGATTGAAAATCAAGAAGTTGGTCGTTTGCCTATATTATATAGGTAACAATATGGAAACGAGCGGACTTCTGCTCGTTTCTGTATTTTGCAATATGCAAAGAACGCCTCAATTCGGGGACAAAGATACGATAAATTTCTAAATATCCCATAACTAGCAAGGAGAAATTTACGGAATTTAGAACTTTTTGAGTTAAATCTGATGCTTACCAACAATATGTATCCAAAAACAAACAGCAGTATTCGGATATAGCTTATCCGAATACCTGCTGCCATAACGTTTTGTTGCTGACGATGATTCTGACATCGGCTTTCATGTACTTTTGCAACACAGGGGACTTTTGTCTCTGTGTGCTCACTGTGGCTGTAGCCATAAAATAGTTGCCATCTTCCCTATGTATGAGTTTGGCATTATGGCTTATGATGTCGCAGTGATAAGATGTATTGTCGTTGCCCTCGAAAGAAACATGAGCTGTCCTTGGCTCATCGAAAAGATGCAAATACTTATATGGTACAAACACTTGCACTATTCTTTGATTGATGACCTCACCATTAGCCTCTATGGATATAGGATAAGGTATCTTGTAGAAAGCAACTGCGAGGGCGAGGACTATTATCGTAATGACAACCGTTCCCAAGCTGACGAGGCGAGGAGGAACCTTGCCTATCACGTTCCTCACCTTCTCACTTCTCAACTCGATATTATCTGATTCTCTTTCTTTCTGTTCCATGTCAAAAACATTTTAGTTTCCCAATTCCAACTGATTCTTCACAAGGTTATAGTATGCCCCTCGCTTGGCAGTCAAAGACTCATGGTTGCCAACCTCAACCACTTTGCCATGGTCGATGACCACGATTTGGTCGGCATTCTTCACTGTGCTTAAGCGATGCGCAACAATCACCACAGTTTTCCCTTTATAGAATTTGTCCAAGTTCTCCACAATACTTCTCTCGTTGTTAGCATCGAGCGAGTTGGTTGCCTCGTCAAGGAAGATGTAGTCAGGATTCTTATACACCGCCCTCGCTATCAAGATGCGTTGTTTCTGTCCCTGGCTCAGTCCCACGCCATCACGCCCAATCTTGGTGTTGAACTTCAGAGGCAAAGCCATCACGTAATCCTTAATGCAAGCTATCTCGGCAGCTTTCAACAACCTTTCCTTATCTATATCGCCATCATCAACAGCAATGTTTCTTGCGATACTCTCCGAGAAGATAACACCATCCTGCATGACAACACCACATTGTCTGCGCCACCATTTCTTGTTGAGCTTGTTAATGTTGGTATTGCCAATGTTGATTTGTCCCTCCAAGACAGAATAATAACCTAGCATCAAGCGGATGAGAGTGGTCTTTCCGCTACCAGATGCACCAACGATAGCTGTTACCTTGCCTTGCGGAATACGAATGTTCACATCGTCTATGGTTTTGCGCAAAGCATGTGGGTCGTACTTGAACATGATGTTCTTGATGTCAATGCCCTCATTCTTATCTTCAATAGAAGTTAGCAAGCCTTCCTTTCCATTCTCATCATCCATCTGGTGAATCTCGTTGATTCGCTCCAAGCTAATCTTCACATCTTGCAGAGAATAGAAGAAGTTCATCAGTTGCTCCACTGGTGAGTTGAGCTGTCCGATGATGTATTGCACGGCAAGCATCATACCTAGTGTCATTTGCCCATGAATCACAGCAGTTGCAGCGACTACCGTGATGATGATGTTCTTCACCTCGTTGATGAAGATGCTTCCAGCCTCCTGGGTCTGTTGGAGTTTAAGCGACTTCATCTGCACACCGAACAGGTCTGCCTGCGTGTCCTCCCATTCCCATCTTCTGCGCTGCTCACAATCCTGCAACTTGATTTCCTGCATGGAAGTGATGAACTCGTAGGTCTTGTTGTTGTTGATGGCTTGCTGCTCAAACAATTCATAGTCGAGTACCTTTCTTCGCTTCAAGAACAAGGTCATCCATGCGCCATAGAGGATGCTTCCCAACAAGAAGATGGTAAACACCAATTTATTGTAGAAGAACAGCACCACCGAGAATACCACGAAAGTAAGCATGGCAAAGGTGATGTTGAGCGACTGCTGCGTTAGGAAGTTGTTCACACGGCTATGGTCGTTCATTCTCTGCATCAAGTCGCCCATGAGTTTCGTATCAAAGAAAGACATCGGCAGTTTCAAGAGCTTGATGAAGAAGTCACTTACCAATGAGATATTGATACGCAGAGATATGTGAAGCAACAACCATCTGCGGATAAAGTCGATTGCCGTTCGGCTGATGGTAAGCATCAACTGCCCCAACAATATAAGCCAAACAAAGCCAATATCTTGATTTTTGATGCCTACATCTACGATGGATTGGGTAAGGAATGGTAATGCAAGTTGCAAGAGACTTCCGACTATCAAGCCCAAGATGATTTGTCCGAAATACTTGCGATATTTCTTCACATAACCAAAGAGAAATCGGAAGGAACGCTTTTCCTTGATGTTCTCTTCACCCTCCATCTTATAGGTAAAGAATGCAGGGGTGGTTTCCAAGAACATAGCAATTCCCTTGTCCTCGCCATTGGAACTTGTGCTTATCCAATGCTGCTTGAACTCTTCTAAACTATAAGTCACCAATCCTTTTCCTGGGTCAGCGACATAGAATTTCTTTCCTTTCTTAACCTTGTATAGGACAACAAAGTGATTCTGGTTCCAATGGAGAATACAAGGCAAAGGGGCTTCACCTAACACCATAGTTGTTGTTCTTGCACATGTAGTATGCAATCCTAGAGTATTAGCCGCCTCATTGATGCCTAGCATGGAAACACCTTCCGTTGTGGCAAAGCAAAGTTTCGACAGTGAATCTATAGTGTATTCTCTGCCGTAATATTTACATACCATCTGCAAGCAGGCTATACCACATTGCATGGAATCATATTGATGTATTATAGGAAAAGCCATATTATATAGTATTAAAATGTTCCTTTGTCTGCATCTGTATTTTGAATTTTTCTATTAATGGAAAGTTTCTTTCCTGTAGAGAAATTCCAACTAAAGCCTAATGTTAACATAGATTTGTTATCATTAATTTTGGAGCTGTAAGACCTCTGCAACACTTCATTTGGTAAAGTTTTATAATGATATTTCGAAACAGTAAACAGCCAATAGCAGCCTGCTGTCAAACGAATATTTTTATGCTGGTAGAACACTTGTAGGTTACTTACGTTTTCATCTTGCTGCAAGTATGTTCCATCTATCTGCCGTGAAATAATGCTTCCTTTATAAGAAGCTCCAAATGCCCCATTTCTAATATTTATAGAATAATAGAAAGGCATATAAAGATGCCTATATTTCCCCGTCAATCCACTGTTCGTTTGTTGCTCAACGAGCAAGCCATAAAACCGTAGTGATAGTTTCTCTGTCTTGAAAGGTCTAATGTTTATGGAGTACATTCCTCCATATTGAATCATACTCTTTGCATTTTCAGATAAAGAAACGATATATTGTTTACCATTTATATTTTCTTGCTGATAACAAGTGCTTATCGGATCTTTCTCATAAGAATAAATTCCTCCCAGCCGAATATTTACCCAAGCCAGAGTCAATCCATAAGCTAAATTTGCCATATAGTTCACACTGCTATGCAAATAAGGATTTCCTCGTCTCAATAACTCACGTGTGGTGAAAGTGGCATTATCGCTTAACTGAGATATTGTTGGGATAGTTGGTGCTGATGTTATTTGAAATTGCAAATTTTGCCTTTCGTTTAGATTATAAGCCAACACTATCTTGGGGGTAAATAACCATTTGTTAAACTTTGCGTTATCATTGTATGTTCTGACATATGTCTCACCAATGCCAATTCTATACAGCAACTTCTTCCAAGAATTTCCATATTCTGCATATAAATAATGACTATCATTTCCAGAATGATAACAATAGTCTTTATTTTCTGAAAGAATATTGCTTATTGTGGAATTCGAAGATGACAAGGAAGTCTTATAACCTAAAGACAAGATACTCAAGCCTTTTTTCTTGGTATATGCCAATTCACCTATTATTGACTTCTTGTTATTCTGCAAATGCATATCATCAAATAACAATAAGTTCTGGCTGTCTGCAACTCTCTCTTCTTTGTTCCTTTCTTGCTTATTATGGTAATACGTGCCTGTCAAATCCAATATTATCTCTTGGTTATGAGGCAACATCTTTGACATATAGAGATTCGCAGATGGATTAAAAGTTCTGATATGGTTATCTTCACAACCAATTTCTTCCTTGTGTTCTTGCCCAATAACAGACTGAATATTACTTGTAGTATATCCAAAATTTGTATCAAAATTTGGAGAAAGTACAACTTGAATAACATGCGATTCAGGCTTATTATATGAATATTTGAGATTAATGTCATTAGTTGTATAACCAAACTTATCCTTGGAATCATACATATGCTTATAATCAACTTTTTCTATCTCATATTGATACTCTTGGCTTATCAATCGATTTGCATAATTACGATAACGTAAAGAATAATCTAACGAGAATTGGCTATTGCCTATAACTCGCTTAATGTAAACATCATCATTTCCAAAGCCAGTGGTAAAGGCATGTGCAACTTCCAATCCACCATTCCATCCTGTATCCATTCTTTTAGTAACAACATTTACAACCGTGTTTGCTGTACTATATCGTGCCGGAGGAATGTTATAGTATTCCACTTTCAGAACTTTATCAGAAGGAATCATTTTCAAATCATTATCTGTAGCATTTACACCATTGATGAGAATTTGCACAGACCCACCACCAATCTTTTTAATTTTGTTACTTATCATATCTACAGAGAGATCTTCAATAGTTCCCAAAAGATCACAAGAATGTCTTGCATTCTTAATTTGCTCTTTTGTAAATGTATATACCGACTTATCAACATAATTTGTTTTATGAGAGCCTTTAACAACTACTTCCTTCAAACTATGAGAGGTCTCTTCAATGGAAAAATCGTGGATGACTTCATTTCCGACAGAAGGCATACGCAGACGAATGTTTTCCGTAATACTATTATAGCCAACAGCTGACACTACTATGTGATACTTGCCCGCAGCGACAGCATTCAATTTGTATTTGCCCTGCATATCTGAAATCGCACCTGTAATCAACTTTGTACTATCTGACGAAGAGAATAATGAAACCGTGACAAATGGCTGCACCTCACCATCAGAGGAATGTACCTCACCCCTCACAATTATCTGCGCATTTATTGGTAAAATGCCTAATGATAAAAATAGTAATATTGCTATAATAGTTCTCATTGTTTCGTCTTTATTAAAATATTAAATCACTCTCCTCTAGTATATAATCAGGTGTCTTAGCTGATTGTCCCACAGAAAGATGAACATTTATTGCTGCTCCATAACTTCCTCCTTTAGGAATCTTAAAGTACTCAACATCTGCAATCAACTCCATAGGAAGAACTTGAAACTTTGCATATAATTCATTTGTGACATATCCTCCATTTAAGAAAAAACAAATGCCCTCGTCTGATTCTTTGTCAATCCATTCATTATTTTCCTTTTTGATTTCAGGAATCAACCCCAAAGCATCAATAATAGTCTTTCCATTTCCCAATTTCTTTAATTCCGATAATGAATATACTTTATGCTCTATTTTTTGTGTTACAGAATCATGCTCTAACTTTATATTGACAGTCCTATTTCCCAAAAATGGCTTTCCATTTAATCTTTCAGGAATTGCCTTTAGATTAAAGACCTTAGTCTTAAAGCCTGGTGCACTAATTACATAACTATACTGCTTAGTGTAATTGTATGGCTTTATATTATAATTACCTTTTACTCCTGAAACGGTGTAATAACAAATTTCATTATTTTCAGTCATTTCAGATACACATATTGTTGCAAATGGAACAACACTCTGCTTTCCATCTTCTTCTGTATAAACATTTCCACTCACCCAAATATTAGATTGGGCATTTGACACGATGCTAACTAGCAACATGAGCATAATCAGAATTTTCTTTCTCATATTTCTTGATGACTAATTGTTGTTTAATGTTCAATAGAATTACATCCTCTTTAGATATAAGATCCTCGAATGGGCATGGAATTTGCTCGTTGTCTTTCGCCTCAACTTTTTTCTGGGAACAAATACCAGTGCAGCTAGGCAAAAGCAAACAATCCTTACACTTTTGTGGTATATCCAGTGCCAATCTATCTAGTAATAAGGGAGCGTTCCACTCTATGAGTCCCAAAGAATTCAGCTTGCCAGAAGGTTGCTCCGAAGAAAAATCTCGTGCTGTACATTTATATACATTACCATCATAATTAATTATGGCTTGGTTGTAATTATCTGCATAGCAATTTTCCAAGTTTGTAGCCAAAGGAAATGTTGACACCACAAATCCCATAGAATTTATATAATTGATTGCATCTATTAACAATGCAGAATCCTCTTCAGTTGCCTTATGTTGCCACACTCTGTGCAAAGAAAGCGCAGTTCTTCTTTTATCCAAGAACTCCAAATCTGCCATAAGTTTCGAAATACTCTTTAAAGTATCTGTCTCATAGTTGACTCTTACTATAAAATAGAATTCTGCTTCTTGTTCATTCAGCAATTTAAGATTGTCCATAATTCTACCATAACTATCAGTACCAAGCAATTTGCTTTTATATTTTCGAGTGTTATTATGAGTGTCCTTATTGCCATCTATAGTAATTTGGAAACGCACCTTAAACTCTTTCAATAATTCTACGTACTTTTGATTTATCAAAGTGCCATTTGTTACAAAAGTAAGATGAATATCAAAATCAAATCGCTCTGAAAGCATTTTAACACCTTCCAGTAATGCTTTTATCGCCTTGTAATTGAGTAGAGGCTCACCTCCAAAAAACGAAAGTTCCAATATCTTAAAAGGATCAGCTTGCGACTTAATTTCTAAATGCAACAATATGTTCTTTACCAGTTCTAGAGACATATTTGTCTTTTTGGCATGTGTCTCATAACAATACCAACAACACAGATTACAATCTAGTGATGTATTTAGAGTCAATTGATATACTTTTGATGAAAAGCGTCTTTGTACAAACAAACTTTCTATCATTTGTTTTTCATCAACATCATCTTTTACAAGATAATTGTTAGACTCTAACTTTAAAGATAGAGGAGAAACTGTTTCGCATTTTAAAGCTTCTTTGATAGCATCAGATAACACAACAAACTTATTGGTTATTGTGTTATACAGAACCTGCTGCTTACCAAGACTTACAATTGTATTATATTTACTTTGCTTCATGTTATTTCTATTTTAGCATCTGGGAAGCAATGCTTCCCAGATGCATTTTTAACGATTAGTGTGCCTTGTAAAAATACTTTAAGGCAACTACTTACTTAGAACAGTTGCAGTTGTTACAGTTGCAGTTTCCTGCGTTTAAGTCAGCTCCCAAGAACTCTAAAGCTTCTTGAAGAAGGCTTTTGCCTTTTCCACCAGCCAACTCTACCAACTCCTGCTCTGAAGACAAAACCTCAATATCGAGGTCGTCAAACTTTACAATTGATTTCTTACTCATAATTGTTACTATTATATTAATAATTATTTTTTTTTGAAAAGTAGTATTCCTGCTTTCCGATTGCAAAAGTACTATCTATTTTACATTTGGGCTTTACACTTTTGGGTAATAGATAACGTTTAACAATTATTTTACCCCTTTGTGTAATCAAGCTACTCCACATAGGTATCCATACTTGGAATAAAAGCCCATTATACCTTGTTTACTAGAAGATATAGGTGCTGTTTCGGAAGTTAAATAGTAAAGCGAATCTCCTAATTGGTTTGTCTCAAATCCTAGAGCATTCATAACTTTCAATAGCTTACAGTCAATTTCTGCAACCATATAACTATCGCTGTCACCAACTATAGGCTGGACAGCCAAAGCCATCAAACTTTTGAAAAGAGTGAATGTTGATATACCAGAAGTCGAATCTATAGCAAAGCGACCTACATGCCAATAGTTGAACTTTACATCAGAATGTATGGCTTCTAACGGATTGATGCCATAGATTCTCTCCAATGGTAATACTGATTGGCGGTTCCAAAGAAAGGAACGAATGGAGCCTAATATTTTTCCTTGATTGTCCCTAGCTATATAAATATAGGTATTGTCCCCATATAGGGCTAGCTCTTCTTTTGTGACATCGGCAATATCATCAGCTATCTGAGATGCCTCAACAGTACCTACGTGATGCTTATAATTCTCCACCACGATGAATTGAGAGAGTTCATTGATGCACTTGGCATCAGCCTTGAAGATAGAGTAATCTTCAAATGTTGCAATTAATTTTTCCATTTTTATATGTTTATATTTCTGTTGCAAAACTACCTCGTTTTTCAAAACAAGCGGCTACACTTTTGGGTAATGCTATTACTTTATGTTAAAACTTTACCCTTTTGGGTAACAAAATGATGTAAAACCAATATTTTTTAGTACTTTTGCAGCAAAATAATAAAAACAAGATGGCAAACGAAGAAGATTATTTCATTGCAGCTAACTCTGTTAGAGCTATCAATGAAGAGCAATATAAGAAGTTGGATGTACTCATCCACACGACAGAAGCAATATCACGCTCTCTATACCAAAGTGTGTATCTTATCGATTATTACAAGAAAGGATTCCTGTATGTATCAGAGAATCCTTTATTTCTTTGCGGACATACAGCAAAAGAAATGAAAGAGATGGGGTATGCTTTCTATTCGGAGCATGTACCAGAAAATGAGCAACAGATGTTGGTGGAAATCAATAGCAATGGCTTTAAGTTCTTTGAAACAAAGATTGCACCAGAAGACAAACACAAATGCTATATCTCATACGATTTCCATATCATGCTCGATGGTAACAGAAAAGTACTTATCAATCATAAGTTAACTCCAATTTTGCTTACGGAAGATGGTAGAATATGGATTGCAATGTGCATTGTTTCTCTTTCTTCGCAATCCACACCAGGCCATATAGAGTTTCATATTGAGGGTTCTCAGAAGTATTGGAAATACGACTTGGATTTCCACAAGTGGAGAGAAAAGGAAATGATACAATTGAAAGAGGAGGAAAAGCAAGTGCTCACTTTGTGCTCGCAAGGACTCACTATGAATGAGATTGCGGACAAGATGTGTAAGTCCATTGATTCCATCAAATTCTATAGAAGAACTTTATTTGAGAAAATTGGAACCAAGAACATCACAGAAGCACTTACTTTTGCCACCATCTATAAACTACTGTGATTTCCCTCATCCATCCCTGCTTCACTATTGAAGCAAGGATGAAAAATAGAATTTTGGAAATCGTTTCACCTCTTTGCCTGTTGCAATATTAAACAGAGCTTGCGTACACAAACCTGCTGTAATCCATGAAGCAACAGACAACTGAGGAGGAGGAATTGCACCTTCCTCTCTTTGATATTGCTTGACCACCTTGTCAAGCCATTCTTGGGGTTGCATCCAAAATGCTTGGTAGCCAAGAACATATTCTGCAACTTTCAACTCAAAGCCTAAAGGCTTGTCCGAAAGACTTTCCAGAGGTTTTCCATCAGGATCCACTACCGTTAGAAAACCTGCCCAGCCAAAATTGTAAGGGTGAAGGACATAAATATTCTTTTCTGAACAAATCTTGTCAAAGATAAACGGAATGTCGCTCTTGAAATCCAAGGCATTGATGGCAACATCATGTCCCTCTATCAATCCCTCTACATTATCATGGTCAACAAACTTATTGATGACCGTGATTTTCGCTTGTGGATTAATGGAAAGTAATCTCTTGGCAAGGCTCTCTGCCTTATAGTTTCCAACATCCTCCAACCGATAGTTCTGACGGTTTAAGTTGCTTTTCTCCACCTTATCACCATCGATGATAGTGATAGTTTCAAACCCCATACGTAAGGCACATTCCGCAATAATGCTTCCTATGCCTGCACCGCCCAAGAGAACACGGAAATGCTTTATCTTTTCCTGTTCATCAGGTTTGATGTAAATTCGATTTCTACTATACATTTTTTCCATTTCAATGATACTTTAATATTTTACAGTGCAAAAGTAGATTTGTTTTTTCAAACATCCACTACACAAAAGGGTAATAAATGAATTACAATGCCCAATATAAACAAAGATTAACCAAATAATGATGTTCCTATTTTGATTTTTCCATTATTCGTCTAATTTCTTTTGATTCAAGCAATAATTTATTGGCAATACTATCCTTATATTTTGCTGTTTCAACCATTTCACGGTATCGACATACTGAATCTTCATAAGCAGCAACTCGATTTCTTACATCATCAATAACTTCTTTATTTGGGCATACAGAAAAGTTCTTTTCGATGTATCGAACAT
>ERZ1673741.1991-NODE-1991-length-15479-cov-7.312695_pt1 | contig 15479 bp, 13 predicted proteins | sample MGYA00580209_ERZ1673741 | MGnify/ENA primary metagenome ERZ1673741 (study PRJEB41218, sample SAMN15661754) | gut metagenome | host: Homo sapiens | place: Canada: London | collected 2015-08-20/2019-03-30 | study: EMG produced TPA metagenomics assembly of... | reverse complement strand
TTTCCAGCGTTTCCATGACGATCTCCTTTCGAACCAAAACCGACGATTACAGAGTACGGAGCGTCTACCTGCGCTTCCAGCGATTTTCTGTTTGCGAAAATGCGAAATATCGCTTCTTTACAGAGACCTCACGCCATGCTTAAATGGCGGTGACGAGTTTGGCCCTTCGCCGCAGGTCGCTTTTTGCGATGCGGGCGAAGGGCCAATTTTTGGTTCGATTTGTTGTGTGGGGCAGGCTGGAAAGAAGGGCGGGCCGGCAAAGGCGGGCGGGCGGAGGCGGTGAGCCGAGGCGGAGGTGCCACGCGCGCGGACGGCGATGTCCCGCGCCGGTGATCCTTACTTCTTTGCCGAGGCATCGTCGCCAGAGAGGCTCTCGAGGGCGTCGGCGGCGCGGCTGAGCTGCTTTTTTCCCTGCTCGATGTACTTCTGGGCCTCGGCCTTGGCCTGGGCCTTCTTGCGCCGGACCTCCTCGGCAGCTTTGTCGGGCACGATGAGCTCACGGACGTCCATGGGCTCCATGGCGAGCGCGCCGTCCTCGCAGACCTTTGCGCACGCCTCGCAGCTCACGCAGTAGGAGCTTTGAATAGTTATGTGGCCGTGAACGTCGAGATCGAGCGCGCGCGTGGTGCAGACCTTGGCGCACTCACCGCACATGGTGCACTTGCTCGCGTCGCACACCGGCACCTTGAGGTCTATGAACTTGGCCAGGCCCTCGTCGTGCTGCAGCGCACCCATCACGAGTTTGCGGTTCTGGGTGAGCATGCGCTGGCGGTTGCTGGAGGTCTTTGCGCCGACGGCACCCTCGAGCGTGCGCTGGAGCTGGTCGAGGCGGGTCGCGTGGGCCGAGATCTTGTTCGCGACGGCCTTCGCGCCGGCGAGCGCCGGGTTCGTGCGGGTAAGGAGGCGCTCGGCGGAGGTGACGGCGCTGCTCATGAACTGCGAGCGCTTGTACTCGCGCGTGTACTCGTGGGTCATCTCGGACTCGTCGGCCACGAGGCCGAGGCCGGCCTGTGCCCATTCCTCCGCTGTGCCGATGGCGTCGCAGTAGAATTCCTCGCCGGTCGTGGTCTTGCAGCGGTCGCAGATACCGACGGGCAGGTAGACGCTGATGTTGTCGTAGTCGGCCATGAGCGAGAACCACAGGTCGCGGCTGATCGCGCCCACGCAGCCGAGCACGACCTCATTGCCCTTGGGCAGGCGCTTGAGCGCGCGGGTGCAGGTGACGTAGCACTGCTCGTAGGCCGAGGCGACGCGGGCGATCTGATCGTAGACCTGGCGCGGCATGTGGCGGCGCGTGCTGATGGTCTCGGTCGGGCAGGCCGCGGCGCACAGGCCGCACTTGCGGCAGTCCTCGCCGATGATCACGGACTGCTTGTGGATGGTGATGGCGTCGACCGGGCAGACGTCGATGCAGCGCGAGCACACGTCCTCGCGGCCAGACGCGGTGCGCAGGCAGCGGTTCGAGTTCGCAAAAGGCTTCTCTTTGTAGTCGGCGGGGTTGAACACCTTGCGCTGGCTCGGGTCGGCGGCCAGCGAGTCGGCGATGTCGCCGAACGGGTTCTGGAGCGCCTGGAAGTCGCTCTGGATGTCGATCAGGTCGTCGAGGAAGTCCCTCTTTTTTTCGGCCACCGTCGTCTCCCCTCTGGTCGGCAGCAACTTTTTTATTGTAGCGATGCGCAGGCCGCGGGCCGGCGTGGAAAGAAGGCCTGCGAAGAAGCGGCATCCAAAAAAGCGGCGGCCCCGCCAAGGTGCCGAGCGTGCTCGCTCGCATCTTGGCGGGGCCGCCGCCGTGCGGTTGCGTTACCGCCCGAGAATCGCTTCTCGATTAGTACATGCCGCCGCCCTGGCCGCCCTGAGCGGCAGCCGCGGAGATGGCCTCCTCGATGGTGGTGTCCTTCGGCTCGTCGGAAACGGTGGCCTCGGTGATGAGGATCAGGCCGGCGATGGAGGCAGCGTTCTGGAGCGTGACGCGGGCGACCTTGACCGGGTCGAGCACGCCCATCTCGATCATGTCGCCGTAGGTGCCGGTCGCGGAGTCGAGGCCCTGGCCAGCGGGCATGGCCTTGATCTTCTCGGCGACGACGGAGCCCTCGTAGCCGGCGTTGTCGGCGATCTTCTTCACGGGCGCAGCAAGGGCCTTGCGGATGATCTCGACGCCGATCTTCTCGTCGGCGTCAGCGGTCTCGACGGCGTCGAGCGCGGAAGAAGCGGTCAGGAACGCGACGCCGCCGCCGGCGACGATGCCCTCCTCGACGGCCGCGCGGGTAGCCTGCAGGGCGTCCTCGATGCGGTGCTTGATCTCCTTGAGCTCGGACTCGGTCGCAGCGCCGGCCTTGATGACGGCCACGCCGCCGGAGAGCTTGGCGAGGCGCTCCTGGAGCTTCTCGCGGTCGAAGTCGGAGGTGGTGTTCTCGATCTCGGCCTTGATCTGGTTGACGCGCTCGTCGATGGCCTGCTTGGCGCCGGCACCGCCCACGACGGTGGTGTTGTCCTTGGTGATCTTGACGGACTTGGCGCGGCCGAGCATCTCGGCGGTGACGTCGGTGAGGTTGACGCCGAGCTCCTTCATGGCAACCTGGCCGCCGGTCAGGATGGCGATGTCCTCGAGCATGCGCTTGCGGCGGTCGCCGTAGCCGGGGGCCTTGACGGCGCAGACGTTCAGCGCGCCGCGGAGCTTGTTGAGGATCAGCGTGGCCAGGGCCTCGCCGTCGACGTCCTCAGCGATGATGAGCAGCGGGGAGCCCTGCTTCTGCACGGCCTCGAGGATCGGCAGGATCTCCTGGATATTGGAGATCTTCTGGTCGGTCATGAGGATGTAGGGGTTGGAGAGCTCGGCCGTCATGGTGTCGTTGTTGGTCGAGAAGTACGGGGAGATGTAGCCCTTGTCGAACTGCATGCCCTCGACGGTGTCGATGTCGATGCCGAAGGTCTGGGACTCCTCGACGGTGATGACGCCGTCCTTGCCCACGACCTCCATGGCGTCGGAGATCTTCTGGCCGATCTCGGGGTCGGAGGCGGAGATGGTGCCGACGGAAGCGATCTGCTCCTTGGTGGAGACCTGCTGCGCGGACTTCTTCATCTCGGCGACGACCGCGTCGACGGCCTTGTCGACGCCGCGGCGAATGGCGATCGGGTTGGCGCCGGCGGCGACGTTGCGCAGGCCCTCGTTCACGATGACCTGGGCGAGCAGGGTCGCGGTGGTGGTGCCGTCACCCACGGTGTCGTTGGTCTTGGTGGCGACCTCCTTGACGAGCTGGGCGCCCATGTTCTCGACGGGGTCCTTGAGCTCGATCTCCTTGGCGACCGAGACGCCGTCGTTGGTGATGGTCGGCGCGCCGTAGCTGCGCTGGAGCGCGACGTAGCGGCCCTTGGGGCCCATGGTGGTGGTGACGGCGTCGGCGAGGGTGTTCACGCCCTTGGCGAGCTTGGCGCGGGCGTCGGTGCCGAAGTAAATGTCCTTAGCCATTGTTAGTCCTTTCCGATGACGAAAAGGGACAGTCCCTTTTTATCATTGCGTAATTGATGTGGTAAGAAGCGCCGGGGCGCTTGCTCGGAGCTAGTCCTCGATGACGGCGTAGATGTCGTCCGCGCGAAGGAGCAGGAAGTCCTCGCCGTCGACCTTGACCTCGTTGCCGCCGAACTTGCCGTAGTAGACCTGGTCGCCGACCTTGACGTCGATGGCGATGCGCTCGCCCTTGTCGTTGAGCTTGCCGGCGCCCACGGCGACGACCTCGCCGCGCTGGGGCTTCTCCTGCGCGCCGCTGGAGATGTAGAGGCCGGTAGCGGTCTTCTCCTCCTTGGGGGCGGGCTTGACGAGAACGCGATCGCCGAGAGGCTTCAGAGTCATGGTGTTTCCTCCTTTTGAGTGCGCCCGCGCGCCGCTTCGGGCCGGGCGCTTTGTCCAACGCTGTGAATAATACCCAGAGGGCGGGGGTTATACCACCTGAATTCAAAAAATCTCACAGGCGGCACTTAGATTATGTGACTGCTGGGAAGAAACCCGAGGTTGTGGGGCGCGGGTTGGGCGGGTACGACGAGCAAAAGCGCCCCGCGGCGGGGCCGCGGAGCGCTTGGGCGCCGATGTGGCGGGGGTTTGACGCGCAGCCGATGGGCCGGCCGCCGCAGGCTGCCGGCCGCCAGCCGCTAGTCGAGCACGTCGAGCTCGGACTGCCAGAGGGCGACGCAGGCGTCGGAGGGCATGCGCAGGTCGCCACGGGGACTGACGGCCGCCGAGCCGACCTTGGGGCCGTCGGGCAGGCAGCTGCGCTTGAACTGCTGGGCGAAGTAGCGGCGGTAGAAGACGCGCAGCCACTTGAGGATGGTCGCGTCGTCGTACTTCTTGCCCAGGGCGTAGCGCGCGAGGCGGTAGACCTTGCGCGGGGAGGTCCCGCGGCGCAGAACCTCGTACAGGAAGAAGTCGTGCAGCTCGTAGGGGCCGACGAGGTCCTCGGTCTTCTGGCTGATCTTTCCGTCGCCGGTGGCGGGCAGCAGCTCGGGCGAGACGGGCGTGTCGAGCACGTCGTAGAGAACCTCGGACTCCTCGGGGTTTCCGCAGGTGTCGGCCACGTAGCGGACGAGGTGGCGAACGAGGGTCTTGGGCACGCTGGCGTTGACGGCGTACATGCTCATGTGGTCGCCGTTGTAGGTGGCCCAGCCGAGCGCGAGCTCACTGAGGTCGCCCGTGCCGATGACCATGCCGCCCTCCTGGTTGGCGATGTCCATGAGGATCTGGGTGCGCTCGCGGGCCTGGGAGTTCTCGTAGGTCACGTCGTGGACGGACTCGTCGTGGCCGATGTCGGAGAAGTGCAGGCGCACGGCGTCACCGATGTTGACCTCGCGCAGGTCGGCGCCGAGCGACTCGGTGAGCTTCGTAGCGTTGTCGTGGGTGCGGTCGGTCGTGCCGAAGCCCGGCATGGTCACGCTGATGATGCCCGAGCGGTCGATACCCAGCAAATCGAAGGCGCGCGCGGTCACGAGGAGCGCGAGCGTCGAGTCGAGCCCGCCGGAGATCCCGATGACGGCGTGGGTCGCGTGGGTGTGCTGCAGGCGCTTGGCCAGGCCGTGCGCCTGGATGTTGAAAACGTCCTCGCAGCGCTCGGCGCGGCGGGCGGCATCGGAGGGAACGAAGGGCTGGGGGTCGACGTAGCGCGTGAGGCGCGTCTCTTGCTCAGCGAGCGAGAAGCGCGAGACGTGGTAGGCGCGCTGGACGGGGCTCGCGACGACATCAAATGTCGACATGCGGCGGCGCTCGGCGGCGAGCAGGCGCACGTCGAGCTCCGTGACTGCGCGGCCGTCGCCGAAGGGCTTGGCCTCCGCGAACACGCGGCCGTTCTCGGCTATGAGGTCGTGGCCGGAGAACACGACGTCCTGCGTCGACTCGCCAGCGCCCGCGCTCGCGTAGATATACCCGCAGATCAGGCGGGCGGACTGGCCGGACACGAGGCTGCGGCGGTAGTCGGCCTTTCCGACGACGGCGTTGCTCGCTGAGAGGTTCGCGATGACGGTCGCGCCCGCCTTCGCATGGGCGATCGAGGGCGGCTCGGGGACCCAGAGATCCTCGCAGAGCTCGACGGCGACGGAGAGCTCGGGCACTTCTTCGCAGGTGAAGAGCTGAGAGGTGCCGAAGGGCACGTCGAGGGCGCCCGCGATGTCGATGGGCACGACGTCCGTGGTCCCGCTGACGAAGTGGCGCCCCTCGTAGAACTCGTTGTAGGTGGGCAGGTAGCGCTTGGGGACGATGCCGAGGACCGTACCCGAGGCCACGGCGGCCGCGCAGTTGTAGAGCTTGGCGTTCACGCGGACGGGCAGGCCCACGAGCAGCAGCGCGTTGAGGTCGGCGGTCGCCTGCGCGAAGTCCGCGAGGCCCTGCTCGGCGGCGGCGAGGAGGTTGTCTTGCCAAAAAAGGTCCTCGCAGGTGTAGGCGGTAAGGCACAGCTCGGGCAGCACGACGAGCACCGCGCCGTCCTCGGTGCAGGCGCGGCGGGCGGCCGCCACGCACGACTCGACGTTGAACGCGACGTCGGCGACGCGCACCTCCGGCGTGACCGCCGCGACCTTAACGAACCCGTCCTGCATCTCTTACCTCCTCGATGACGAAAAGGGACAGTCCCTTTTCGTCATTTTGGGCGGGATGACGAAAAGGGACTGTCCCTTTTCGTCATCGGGCCCGGGCGATTGTGTTTTGGCCGATTCCGGTCAGGCGGCTGATCTGCCTGGCCGAAAGACCGGCGTCTTTTAGGTCAAAGAGTAGCGCATCGCGGCTCTCCCGCCCCAGGGTTTTGACGTCCGTCGGGGCAATTTTCCCAAGGATCTGCCCCGCGACCTCGCGCGCCTGCGCCTCCGAGATGCGCGAACGCTGGGCGAACCGGTAGCCGCCGTCCTCCGCGGCGGCGCTGAAGTCAAGAAACCCGTCGACGCCGCCGCACATGTCGAGGATGAGCGAGGTATCCGCGACCGCGGAGACGCCGGACGCGTACTCATGGAAGCTGCTCCAACGATACTCGCTCGCAGGGCAAACCCCGGCCTTCGCGGGGTTGTTGTGGATGTAGCGGACCGCCTGGAGCAGATAGCCCTCATCCTCGATAGGCTGGCTCTTAAAGCGCTGCTGGAAGACATGCCCGATGTGGCCAGCACGGCTATTGAAGCGCAGGGCATAGCTCGTGATGGTCGCCTTCATGACCTCGCTCAGGCGATCGTCGTGGTCTTCCAGCAGCAGATGGACGTGGTTGGTCATGAGGCAATATGCGCGAACGAGCACGCTGAGCTTCTCGCAGTTCTTCGACAGGTATGACAAGAACGCGAGGTAGTCCTCATCGCATTCGAACAAGTTTTGACCGCCGCTGCCCTTGGCGATCACGTGGTAGAACCCCGACTCGGCTTTCGCGCGCGCAATTCTCGGCATAAAAAACGCCTCCCCACCCCGTCGATATAGGTGAGGAGGAATATACCCGGCGACGGGCACCGGCTATCAAGGGAACTGAAATGACGAAAAGGGACTGTCCCTTCTCGTCATTTTGGGCGGAATGATAAAAAGGGACTGTCCCTTTTCGTCATTAGTCGAGGTAGCGGGCGAGGAACTCGCGGGTGCGGGGATGCTCGGGGTTGGAGAACATCTTGTGCGGGTCGCCTTTCTCGGCGATGACGCCCTTGTCCATGAAGACGAGCTCGTCGGAGACGTTCTTCGCGAACTCCATCTCGTGGGTGACGACGACCATCGTCATGCCGTCGGACGCGAGGTCTCGCATGACGTTCAGGACCTCGCCGGAGATCTCGGGGTCGAGCGCGGAGGTTGGCTCGTCGAAGAGCATGAGGTCAGGCTGCATGCACAGGGCGCGCGCGATGGCGACGCGCTGCTTCTGGCCGCCCGAGAGGCGCGTGACGTCGGCCGTCACGAAGTCGGAGAGGCCGACCTCGGCGAGGTGCTTGCGGGCGACGTCCTCGGCCTCCGCCTTGGACATCTTTTTGAGCGTGACGGGCGCGAGGGTGCAGTTGTCCAGGACGTTCATGTTGTTGAACAGGTTGAAGCCCTGGAAAACCATGCCGATCTTCTCGCGCAGCTTGTTCACGTCGACGTGGTCGGCGGCGAGGTCGGCGCCGCGGAACCACACGTGGCCGGCGTCGGGGGTCTCGAGCAGGTTCAGGCAGCGCAGCAGGGTCGACTTGCCGGAGCCCGAGGCGCCGATGATGGTCACGACCTGGCCGGGCATGACCGAAAGGTCGATGTTGCGCAGGACCTCGAGGTCGCCGAAGGACTTGCGCAGGCCCTCGACGCGGATGACGGGCTCGGCGCCGGCGGTCGCGGCAGCGGTTGCGGCGGTGCCAGCGGCACCGGCCACGGGCGCGGCCTCGGCGGGCGCCTCGTAGGGCTGGCCCGCGACGGCCGCGGCGATCTTCGCGTACTTCTCGTTAGCCATGGTTATGCCTCCGCCTTCTTTGCAACGGGCGCGTCGGACGTGCTGCCCACGGGCTCGGCCTTGACGTCGAGGCGGGCCGCGAGCTTGCCCAAAAGCCACGACGCGAACGCCGTCATGATCAGGTAGAACACGGCGATGACGAGGTACGCGTTGAGCTGCTTGTAGTAGATGCCGGCAACGGTGCTCGCGGCGAACGCAAGGTCAAACACGCCGATGACCGAGAGAACCGACGAATCCTTGATGTTGATGACGAGCTCGTTGGAAAGGCCGGGGATCGCGTACTTGATGCCCTGCGGGAAAACGACCTTGAGCATGGCCTGCCACTGCGAGAGGCCGAGCGAGCGCGCGGCTTCCATCTGGCCCTTGTCGACGGACTCGATGCCGCCGCGCAGGACCTCCATCATATAGGCGGTCGAGTTGAGCGAGATGACCACGAGGCCGGCGATGAAGCGCGTCCAAAGTGCGTTGACCTCGGTGATCGAGAGGCCGAAGCCGCTCACGATGTTGAAGCCCAGGTAGTAGACGATGACGCCCTGGACGAGCATCGGGGTGCCGCGGACCACGGTGGAGTAGACCTTCGCGAAACCGACGCCGACCTTCTTGAGGAAGCGGATGGCGTCGTTGTCGGAGCGGTCGATCTCGAGAATGCGGACGGCGGCGAGGAGAAGCGCCAGGAAAAACGCGATGATCGTGCCGAAGACGGCCAGCTCGATGGTGGTGAGGGCGCCCGTGAGGTAGGTGTCCTTGCCCTGCTGGAACATATAGAGGATCTGGGTGAGCATGTCGTCCGGCATCGAGGTCGCCGCGGCTGCGGCGGCCCAAGCGGAGGCGAAGCCCATGACGGCGCGGTCGACGAAGAGGATCACCGTGCAGGCCCAGACCACGTAGCTCGCGACGCGCAGCGCGGTCGCGGCGGCGGGCTTGGCGAGCGGGGACTCCTGCGCGTAGGTCTTCCAGTGGGTGAGCTTGAGGACGAGCCCCACGGCCGAGACCACGAGCCAGGCCACAAGCAGGTAATACATGACGAGCTCGACCGTGAAGGCGTTAGCCAGGAAGCTCATCGCGGGACGGGGCGAGCTCGAGAGCAGCATGCCGACGAAGGCGACGGCCGACGTGCCCAGGAGCACATACCGGTGGTCCTCCTTCACGAACTTCGCCAAGCGGGCGGGTGCAGATGCCATATGAATCCTTAGTTCCTTAGTCCGAATTGCCGAAAGGGCAGGGATGTGCTCCCTGCCCCGAGAAACGCTGATTTGATTGTGAGCCTACTCCGGCTGACGGTCCATGCAGTCCTGCCAGATGTTGAGGCGATCCTCCTGTGAGATGCCGCCGATGATCTCGTTGAGCTTGGCGAGCATGGCGTCCTGGCCCTTGGCGATGGCCGCGTTGTCCGGGTTGGAGGGGTCCGAGAAGCCCTGGCCGTCCTCGAGCTCGACCTTCATGAGGTCGGGGTAGCTGTTGAGGAGCTTGGGCAGGGACATCGACGAGAAGGTGATGGCGTCGCAGGTGCCGTTCTCGATGCCGTCGACGACCAGCGGCACGGTGGCGACCGGGGTCAGGTGGTTGACCTGGGGGATCTCGTCGATCAGGTCGTCGTAGAAGGTGTCCTTCTGGCCGAGGACGGTGGCGCCAGTGAAGTCGGAGAGCTTCGAGGCGCCGGCGTACTTGGAGTCCTTCTTGACCACGATGACGACCTCGTCGTCGATGTAGGAGTCGGTGAAGTCGGCGGACTGGGCGCGCTCGGGCGTCACGGACATGCCGGCGCAGATGATGTCGATCTGGCCGTTGGACAGGGCGTCAACGAGGGCGCCGAACTCCATCTTTACCGCGACGGCCTCCATGCCGAGGGCCTCGGCGATCTTCTTTGCGATCTGGACATCGTAGCCGTCGGCGTAGGCGCCCGAGACGTTCTCGATGGGGATGGTGGTGTCGGACTCCTTGGACTCCTGCCAGTTGTAGGGGGCGTAGGCGGCCTCCATGCCGACGCGCAGGGTCTTGCCGTCGCCGAGCTTGCCGGCGTCCTTGGAGCCGGAGGCGGAGGAATCGGCCTTGGCGTCCGACTTGACGTCGGAGCTCTGTGCGGCGGGGCCGCAGCCGGTGAGGAACGTGGCGCCCGCGACGGTCAGCGTCGAGAGGCCGGATAGCTTGAGGAAATTACGGCGAGAAAGGTCAGTCATGTCGGTTCCTTCCGGTTTGGTGTGAGACCCCTTCCGTGCCGCGCAACCGGAGGGGACCCATTCCCCTCCCCCTTGCAACCTAATGCGAGAAAGTTACGCGCACGTTCGGAAGGATACGCCATCGCGGGGACCGCCGAGGGCGCCACGGGCGGGGGTAACCTTCAATTAACTGAGAAACCACGTTGTTTCGCGGGGCGGGCCGCCGATTGCCGAGCTACCGCGCGGCGCGGCGGCGCCAGAGCAGGTAGCTGTAGACGTACATCGCGACGCAGGGCAAAAGGACGACGGCGAGGAGGACCGCGACGGCGGCCTCCCTCGTAAGTGCCGGGCCGAGGAAGCCGAGCGCCACGAGCACGAGTCCCATGGCGACGAAGCAGACGCCGCCGAACCGCTGGGTACGGCGCCAGTTGTCCGGGTCGTCGAGCGCCCAGGGCGTCTTTACGCCGAAGGTGTAGTTCTGCTTGACGCGCGGCAGGTAGTTGCCGAGCCCGATGAAGAGGACGCCGATCAGGCAGCAGACGACGGTCCCCACCGAGCCGACCCCCGCGGCGGGAATCCAGCCGAAGACCGTGGCCTCGGGCATCCACGTCATCACGCACATGAACAGGGTGAACCCGACGACGAAGGCGGGCCAGACCCCGCCCATGCGCTCGTAGGCCTGGCCTTTGGGATCGATGCGCGGCACGAACCAGAACAGGGCAAGAAGCGCTGCCGGCAGCGCGGCAAGGATGATGATCTCGGGCTTTGGAGCCCAGCCGTCCGCGGCGCCGCTAACGCCCCAGTGCATGGGGACGATGTCGGGCAGGAACTGCTGCGCAAAGAGGTGTGCCGCGAGGTTGGCGAGGCACAGGGCGATGAGCGCCGCCCAGACGCCGCGGCGGATGGGCGAGGGCTTGGAGGCGGGGGTCATTGGTTCTCCTTAGATTGCGGGAGGGGCGAGGGTTGCGGGGGGTTGGGCGGGCTGCGGGGGGCTGCTCGGGCTGCGCGGATTGCGCGGGATGCGCGGCCGGGCCGGCCTGCGAGGCCCGTCCGGCATGCGCGAAGCCCATGAACCAGCCGATGAGGTCCTGCATAACGGTGGTGTTCAGGCTGTAGACGATGTTCTGGCCGCGGCGTTCGTCGTCCACGAGGCCGGCCGCCTTGAGCGTGGCCAGGTGGTGGCTGATCGACGGCTTGGTCATGTCGAAGTGCTCCGCGAGCTCGCCGGCGGTCTTGTCGCCATCGCGTAGCAGCTCGAGGATGCGGCGGCGTGTCGGGTCGCTCAGGGCTTTGAACCCCTCCCCTGCCATAGGGCTCCTCTCTCCGCGCGCCGGGCGCCGGGTGCGTCAGTGCGTCCGACGCGCTCGGAACATCCGATGCACCCGATGCGTGCGGCGGTTATTGTTTGACTGTTAGACAATCGTCTAACAGTCGCACCGCAAAGTCAAGAAAATGACGAAAAGGGACAGTCCCTTCTCGTCATTCATCGAGTGAGAAGCAGAACTCCCGCGCATCCATCGACGGAACTCGCGAGGTCTTGAAGGCCGCGGCGTCCCGCGTCACGATAGCCCGCGCGTCCAGCGCCTCCGCGGACGCGCAGACGATCGCGTCCTCCAGGTCCGGCTCGCTCGACGCGAAGGCATCGTCGAGGACCGCGTTGGATAGGTCGTAGACCGACACGATGCTCCTGAAGGCGTTGAGCCTCGAGCGGACAGGGGCTTCTTTGCCGTAATGCCGGCACATGATGTAGTACACGTCCTTGATCGAGCCCGCGAGCACAACAGGCTCGAGGTCATCGGAGCTGAGGAGCGTCTCGAGCAGCATGACCGCCTCGAGGTGTCTGGGCCGTTTGGCGCTCAGGTAATCGAGAATGACGTTGGTATCGATGACGACTTTATCCAAAACGAACCGACCTCCCCTCCTCGAGAAGGCGCTCGTCTTCCTCGAGCGAGCCCCAGGCACCGCCCTCGTCGTCAGCCTCGATCCGGGCGGTAAGGTCATGGAACGCCTTGAGCCGGCGCCGACGCTCCATCGCGGCGGTGTCCGCGGGAGAGATCACGACCCACGGTTTGTTGTGCCGCATGACGGTCAGCGGCTCACCGAGGCGATTGACCTCCTCTGCCAATGCGCTGAACTGCGATTTTGCCTGTCTGACGCCGACCGGCTGCAACGTGGTCTCCATGGCGAGCCTCCTTTGTAGTCACAATTATAGCAATGTGATCACAAAATAGAATAGGCCACGCTTACCTGCAAAATGACGAAAAGGGACTGTCCCTTTTCGTCATCGGTCCCAGGTGGGAGGGACGGGAGCGTCGGGCGTGGACCAGGTGCCCAACGGCGCGTTGGGCTGCGCGTCGAGGGTGAGCGGCGCGAAGTTGCCGGCCAGGTAGCTGCGCAGCGCGGGGATGCCGATCATGGCAGCGTTGTCCCCGCAGGCGCGCATGGGCGGCACGGTCACGCGGACGCCCATGCGGCCGAAGACCTTCTGGTACGCGCCGCGCAGCTCGGGGTTCGCCGCCACGCCGCCGCCGATGCAGATGTCGGCAACGCCGGTCTGCTCAACGGCCGTGCGCGCCTTGGCGACCTGCACGTCGACGACCGCAGCCTCGAAGCTCGCGGCGAGATCGGGCAGGTTGATGGGCCGGCCGGCGCGGTTCTCTCCCTCGATGTAGGTGATGACGGCGGTCTTCAGGCCAGAAAGGCTGAAGCTGTAGTCGCCCGAGTGCATCATCGCGCGCGGGAAGTGAATGGCCTTCTTGTTTCCCTTCGCGGCGAGCTTCGAGATCACGGGGCCGCCGGGGTAGCCGAGGCCGAGGGCCTTGGCGACCTTGTCGAAGGCCTCCCCCACCGCGTCGTCGATGGTCTGGCCGAGCACCTCGTAGTCGCCCCAGGCGCGCACGTGGACGAGCATGGTGTTGCCGCCGGAAACGAGGCTCGCCACGAACGGCGGCTCGAGGCCCGGCGTCTCGAAGAGGTTCGCCATGAGGTGGCCCTCGAGGTGGTGCACCGCAATGAGCGGCAGGTCAGCGGCGGCACAGAGGCCCTTGGCGAAGGCGACGCCCACCACGAGCGCGCCCACAAGGCCGGGGCCCGCCGTCACGCCGACCGCGGCGAGGTCAGCCGGCGAGAGCGTGTCCGTGCCGAAGTGCGCGCCCGCCTGGGCGAGCGTCTCTTCCAGCACGCCGACGATGGCCTCGGTGTGCTTGCGGCTCGCGATCTCGGGCACGACGCCGCCGAAGCGCGCGTGGAAGTCGATCTGCGTGGCGACGATGCTCGCGCAAACGACGCCGTGGGAGTCGGTGACGGCCATGGCGGTCTCGTCGCAGGAGGACTCGATGGAGAGAACGAGCGGGCCGGCCTCCGCGAGGGCGGCGCGGGTCTGCTCGCTGCGGGGCGCGGGCACGATCGGCCAGGGGCGGATGGACGCGCGCGGTGCGGGGTCGTGGTCGGGGTCCTCGGCGCGGCCGAGGTCGGCGAGCGGCAGGTCGGCGCGCATGATCCGCGCGTCGTGGCCGGAGCCGTAGTAGTTGGGGCGCACGCCCGCCTCGGTGAAGCCGAGAAGGCCGTAGAGCTTCTCGGCAGGCGCATTGCCGACCTCGACCTCCAAAGAAGCCCAGGTCGCGTTGAGCATCTGTGCATCGTAGGCCACACGCGCGAGCAGCCGCGCCGCGATGCCCTCTCGGCGCCTGTCCGCGGCGACGGCGACGTTCGCAACCTGCAGCTCATCCGCCACGACGGTGCCGCCGGCGTAGCCGATGATGCTGCCGCGGTCGTGCGCGACCCACCACACGTGGTTGTGCGCGGTCACGTCGTCGTAAAAGACGTTCTCGGGCCAAGGCTCGTGGTTCGCGCCCGCGAAGACCTCGGCCTCGAGCGCGGCCACGGCGTGGACATCGTTCACGGTCATGGGGCGCAGCTGGCAGTGGATGTCGGCGAGGGCGTCATCGCAGCCGGTGAGCTCAACGGTCGCGGGCTCCTTCAGGCCGAGGCGCGTGCGCTCATTCTCCTCCGCGTCGGAAAGGCGCGTGTAGATGGGCAAGACGAGCGCCGGGTCGCCGGGCTGCTCGGTGAGCACGCGAGCCTCCGCCGCCGCGCGCGCGAGCCCCTCGCCCGTCGGCCACCAGGCCTCCTCGGGCGCGAACCGATCGGGACCGAAGCCCGCCGCCTCGAAGCGCGCGCGGTACTTGATGAGGCCGTTGCCCGAGAGCGTGAGCTCGCCGGCATCGGCGCGCGCGGCCCAGTCGGCCACGCAGGCATCGGCCTTCACGACCGTCTCGGCGACGAAGGTGCGGTGCGCGCCGGCGTCGTCCAGCTGGTAAATGCCCGGGTAGACCTCGCCGCGCATGGCGTCGCCCGCCACGGCAAGGGTGCCGCGGACGCCCGCCGCGTGCGCGGACCAGGCCATCGCGTCGAGCGCCGAGGTCCCAAAGAGCGGCAGGCCGGCGCCGCATGCCAGGCCCTTCGCCGTCGCGATGCCGATGCGCACGCCCGTGAACGAACCGGGGCCGCGGCCGACGAGGACGGCGTCGAGATCGCCCATAGAGAGACCGGTGTCTGCCAGCGCTTCTTTGCAGGTCGAGACGAGCTCGACGTTGGCCCGGCGGCGGCACTGGTGGTCGCGGGTGGCGAGGACCTCGACGGAGGCGCCCTCCATGCGCGCGACGGCGCAGGCGAGCATATCGGTCGAGGTATCGAGAGCGAGGACGATCATGACGGTTCCTTCTTTGCGGGATTTAGCGCCCTCTAGTGTACCGCGCGGCGACGGGCGCGCTACGACGGCATCGCGGCGTGCTCGGCGTTGACGGCGGCGATCAGGCGCGCGAGCGGCCAGGTTTTGTTGTGCTTGGTGAGGACTGCCTTCGGGCCGACGACGCAGCCGGCGGCGCGGCTCTGCGCCATGAAGGCCTCTACCTGCGAGTTCGTGAGGTTGCACAGGAGAACGAACTCGCACTTGGGCAGAGGCCCCGCATAGTCTGCGAGCGCGGGCCTGAAGCCCACGAGCCCGGCGAAGGCGCCCGCGGGGTCTCCCAGGCGCTCGGGCTCCGCGATCCGCGCGCGGATACCGAGCTCGCGCAGGACCTCCCGCACCGCCGCGCCTTTGCTCGCGGCGGCCTCGCCGAAAGAGGGGTCAAGCCCCCAGAGCACCGCGACGGGCGCGGGCCCCGAGGGCTTGACCTTCTTCTTTGCGGCTTTGTTTTTCTTGCCGCTGGCCATTAGCCGAAGTAGCGCTCGAGCAGGCCCTTCAGAGCCTTGCCGTGACGGGCCTCGTCGCGAGCCATCTCGTGGACGGTGTCGTGGATGGCGTCGAGGCCGTTCTTCTTTGCGCAGGAGGCAAGCTCGAACTTGCCCTGGGTAGCGCCGAACTCGCAGTCGACGCGCCAGGCCAGGTTGTCCTTGGTGGTGGCCTTCA
>ERZ1673741.1980-NODE-1980-length-15559-cov-92.237036_pt1 | contig 15559 bp, 14 predicted proteins | sample MGYA00580209_ERZ1673741 | MGnify/ENA primary metagenome ERZ1673741 (study PRJEB41218, sample SAMN15661754) | gut metagenome | host: Homo sapiens | place: Canada: London | collected 2015-08-20/2019-03-30 | study: EMG produced TPA metagenomics assembly of... | reverse complement strand
CACGGCAGTTTAGCAAACTGCTGGTTTCAGCCACTCACCCAACCTTCCAGTCGGAAATCGTTACCGAATCAACAAGCATCGTTCTCAAATGCGGTTGCAAAGGTACTACTTTTTTTCGGTTCTACCAAATTTTTCGGCGATTATTTTTCAATAAAAATTCACTTTTTTCGTAACCCTCTCATTCTCAGGCCCCCATTTTTTTACTTTTTATCTTTTAAAATGGAGTTTGGGTGTAAAATGTAGATTAAAGTATAAAATGTGGCAAGTCTGATGTAAGTTTAAAACGAGTGTGAAGAACGTGTTTTCGAGGTTTATGAGCAAAATAAATTTTTGATAATACGAAAAAAGCAGATTTCCAACTAAGGAAATCTGCCTTTTAAAAGGAAAGGGCCGCTCGATGATGTGATGAAACTCCGAATGTCAGTAACATTTGAGAGCTCTCCGCTTTTGTAATCCACCGGCTTTGCAGCTTAGTTGACATGTCAGTTTATGTGGCCCGCCATTGGCAAGAGAAGTCTTCTCGGTTTCATAAGTGTAATTTGATGAGTATCCCGATCGAACCGACACGACCCTTATATTTTTTCGACTAGACGTAGCTTATGCTATCATCTGTCGATAGAAGTCTTTCGTTTTTCTATGATGCAAAGATAGTGTAATCTTTTGAAACTACCAAATCTTTATGCTGTTTTTTTCTAAAAATCTTTTGTTCTACCCAAATAGTTATTATGGTTTCCTGTTCTCTATCTCGTCGTATATCTTTTCGAATTCCTTTCTGAGCATGCTTTTGTGTTCGATGATGTTTCTCAGTTCCTTCAGTGCTTTCTCGTTGGGGGAGTTCGGAATCCATAGTTTGATGTATCCGTTTCTGGAATACTTCTCTTCCATGTGTTCAGAGAATCTTTCCCACTGTTCTTCCTTGTTTTTCTCTGGATAGTTCTCTTTTCCGTATTCAATGGCGCGTAGGAAAATCTCGTGTACCTCGATGTCTCTGTCTGCTTCGGCAACGATTTTCCCATAGATGCTTCGTGGCTGTCTGCTGGATGAAGCACGGTGATCCTCCACTGCTTCCTTCATGATCTTGATCTGTTCGGGAGTAAACCAGCGTTTCAGTCTGGCATCAGCCTGGAGAATTTTTCCGCTCGTGATGTGATGGATGGCGCGCGGACCGCTCATTCCTAAGTCGTGGTAGGCGGCAACGATATAAACCATGTCGATGTCGGCACCTGTTACAGGTACGAGTTTCAGGGCGTTTCTGATCACACGGGTCACGTGGCGCAATCCGTGGCTCTCGCCAAACTCCGTATATTTGGGCAGAATCTGTGTTTCCACAAACTGCATGATTTCGAGATTTACTTGTTGCTTCATACTTTTTCTTCTTTATATATATAATAATGTACGCGCGTACATTATATAATTACATCATTCCAATGATGATGAAGGTAGAGATGATACCGAAGGTGAAGATGTTGAGCGCAGTATAACCCAGCACCTTGTTCAGCATTCTTCCTTCACCTATCTTCCTCATCTTGGCGTAGGTCCGGTTGTGCTGCACAAGGCATACAGCAGCAAAAGGCAAAAACTTCGAATCTGCATCGTAGGCAAGGGCACCGTAGATGTTGATTCCTATCATGATGAGGATGCCGATGTTGCCCAGTGCGCAGTAGAGTCGTTCACCGTTTTTCTTCCCGATATGGACAATCAGGGTCTTCTTGCCAGCCTTGAGGTCGTTGTCGTGGTCGCGATAGTTGTTCAGGATGAGCAGCGTATCTACTACCAGTCCGCAGGCGATGGAAGTCAGTATGGCTTCGCCGGATACTCCCTGCATTCCTACCGGCATCACCAGGTAGTAGGTGCAGCAGACCGGTACGATGCCGAAGAAGACCAGCACCAGCAGGTCGCCCAATCCCAGATAACTCAATTTGGTGGTATAGAGGAAGCAGAATAGCACACAGCAGATGCCTACGATGATCATCTCCCTTCCTCCGTAAAAGCCGAGTGGCAGTCCGATGGCGCAACCCAGGAGGGTAGTGAGGATGATGCCCCATTTCATGGCTTTCATCGTAATCCAGCCTTCGGCACAGGCGCGTTTTGGACCGAGTCTTGTCTCGTCATCGTTGCCATGCTTGAAGTCGAAGAAGTCGTTCACCAGGTTGGAATCTATCTGCATCACCCAGGCAAAGAGTAGGCAGAGCAGGGCTGGAATCCATTGAAAATGGGTGTTGGAATCCTTGTATGCCAGAGCTACACCCAGCATTACGGGAACTGCAGCTGCCGTCAGAGTAACCGGACGGGCTGCCAGGAACCATGCTTTGAGAGAATTAGTTTTAACCATAGATTAGGGGATTTTTATGTAAGGAGTGAGCGATAAGACTCACTCCTTACAATTTTTTAAATATACTAGTTGAAGAAGTTCCAGCTTACACCGATTCTCATCACGCTTGCGTTCATAGGATAATGAGGGGTGAAGAAATAATTCTTGTCACCCTTGCCGGCATTGATGTGGCTCATCATGATGAAAAAGCGGGTATGCTTGAGATGTGCATTGGCATATACGTTGATGATAGGGTAGTTGCCTACCTTCACGTTGTTCTCGCCATTACCCTGTACGGTATACATGCCCACGTATGGAGAATAGTCTGGGGCTTCGTAGCTGGTAAAGTAGCGTACGTCGGTACCCATGTCTATTTTCAGTACCTTGGCAATGTTTACCTTGATATAGAGGTTGCTGTATACATTGAGTGCAGGCACCGGAAGTGCACTCTTGTTGCTGGAGTTCTGATAGGTAATCAGGTTCTCCCAATGGAAGATGCCGAACTTGAAGTTCTGTTCCAGTTGGGCTGTCAGCAGATTGATGCCTGAACTTTCCTGCATCGGTGTCACCACAACGCCAGTGCGAAGGAAATCTTCTGTCACGTTGTATGACTGTGAGAAATAAGTATAGTTCTTGATCTCGTCTACAGCCACACGCAAGGTCGTGTTGGTCTTGTTATATCTCAATGTACCCATGATGCGGGTATGGATGGTCTTCTCAAGGTCATCATCCCACCATGCATGACGTGCATGATATTTACGGTAGTAGAAGGATGGTGTCTCCCGGTGGAAGAACGCATCGCCTCTTACCTGAACGGTATCTCCGAGGAATGGGATGTTGACATCCAGGTTACCGTCGATGGCGAGGGTACCGGCGTCTACACCTGTCAAGCCAATCTCAGCTGTGGCATTATAGTGCAGCGTCTTACCCTGTTGCTTACTCAACTGTCCACCCACGCTCAGTGCATGCTCGTTGAATTTCTCGAATCCGCCTTCCTTGTCAGGCAGGGTATAGTGGCGCAGGTCATAGCTGGCGAAAGCCTTGATACCAGCCTTTGCCCACTTGCTGAATCCTTCCAATGTAGCCAGTGCCAGGGTATTCTTCATGTGCCAGTGCTTGGTCTGGTCGTAGATGGAGTCACCCTGTAGTCTGCCTGCGGTATAGTATTCTTCCAGATAATAGTCGGCAGGAGTCTTGTATGCCTCGTAGATACGTTTGTAATTGTCAAACATCACGGTATGTATGATACTTGTAACCGGCACATACTCGTTTTTGTACCACAGCGAATCCTCCTGTTTTTTCTTTTCGATGGCCATCAGACTGTCGGCAGCCGCCTTTCCGTTCACGGCGATACGGTTGCTGTCATCCTTACCATTCTCATCTTTAGCAGGTTCGGCTCCGGCAATCTTGGCATTGTCCGGTCTTCCCGAGAACTGGGCCTTCTGTTTCTTGTCGAAAGCCTTCTCGTCGAATTTCTTTCCGCTTTTCTTGGCCTGTTTCCTGGCTTCCTCCTTGGCATCTTCCGCAGCGTTTTCCTTGGCCGATTCCATGGCGAATTTCTTAGCCTTGATTTCTTCCTCGGTCATTTTTACCTTGCGGTTGAAGCCGAAGCTGTATCGGTGACTCAGGAAGATATGCTGGTTGTCATTTCTGTTCCAGTTCTCCTCCAGTACGGTAGGGATTTCATTGCTGGCGAAATCATCGGTATATTGTTCCGGATGCTTGATATAGTCATCATTGGTGATACCTCCGTTCTCGGTCACCTTCTGGTGATTGGTACTGAAGAGGAAGTGTGCCTGATATCTGTCGCCCAGATAAGAGGTCCACATGGTGTACTTGAAGTGGGAAGTACTCTGTGCATTGTAGTATCCTCTGCCGTATTTGTAGTCGAAACGGAATCCACCACCCAACTGCTTGTTGGCATTCACTGCAAAGATAGCCTTGAAGTCGTCTTCTCCGTTGGTACGGTCACCACAACTGTTCAGCGTCACGTTGGTGATAGGAGAGTAGGTGTTGGTGAAATGGAAGTCGCTCACGGGCGTTACGATGTTGTCGTATGGTTCCGTGAACATGAAGTTACCCTGCGTACGTCGGTCGATGAAGATACGGTTGATTCTTGCAGTACCCATGTTGCCCAGTGTGTTATACTGTCCATATAGACCCTCGTTGAATGTAGAGTTCATATACAGGTGCTGCAGTGTGTCGACGGGAGCTTCCGTCCTGTCTCCGAATCTTTCGTCTATGGTCCACACCTTGATACCCTTTGGTATTTCCTTGTCCGAACCGAGCGAGTCTGTGTTCGCCCGGTTGCTGGTCTGTGGTCTGAACTGTGAATCTTCGTTATTGTTAAAATCGTTTTGTGCCGCAACTGTCAGAGTTGCAGCACAAAATAGTATCATCGTTAATATTGATTTCTTCATTATCTTTCTGAATGTTCGGAACTGGCTGTAATCTTTCTGGATGTTTGGAAACCAGCTGTTATTTTTTGAATAGTCGGATGCAAACTTCTGCAATCTTGATTGCCACACCAAGAATCAGTACGATTGCTGCCAATGTGTGATAGTCGTCCAGTTGGGTCCAGATAACAACGCCGATGATAGCCAGGAGCATGAATGCGATGTTGAGGTAGTTGCGTATCTGCAACATATTGTTCTGGTCGCTGTAGGCTAGTCGGCGGTGATGTCTGTGATCCGGACGCACGGCATAGCTGGTCTTTGGCTGCTCCTGCTGCTTGCTGTTTTCTGCCTGTTCTGTCTGTATGCTATTATTTTCTTCTGTCATGATTTGAATTGATGTTAATTTTTAACCAATGCTGTTATCTCACTGAAAATCTGGTCTTTTCTGTCGATAGTCTTTTTGCGGAACTTACCGAATATCTTTGCCAGGTCGTTCTTTTTCTTGGTCAGTGCCACCTTGTCGGTAATCACCTTCTCAGCAGGAGCCTTGAATCCTGTCGGTCTGTCTTCCTCATAGTTGTATGAGATGCGGAGGAGTTTGAGATTCAGATGATTGTCTGCGATTTTGGCAACGAGCTGATACTTGAACTCTGAACGGTCGAGTGAGATGAAGGAACTGCTGAACACGAGCCATTCGTCCATGCTGTTGGCGATGATGTATTCGTTAGGGTTCACCAATGCCACTCTGCTGCCGATATTTTCATCCGACTGTGTCAGGTCGCTCATATATTCGTATACGATGTCGTAGATCTGCTTGGCTGTCTTGCCGTTGGCATCCGTATCGAGGGTGAATTCCACCTTGCCCTCCTGGTTCAGCTTGACAGCTCCTTCCAGATACTTAGGATCTTCCTTGAGCTCCACGCCGTTTGCCATCAGCACAGGCTTTGCTTCTTCCTTCTTCTTGGCTACCGTGGTAGGAATTGCCCATCCACCCTTGGTGACAGCTTCTTCCTTCGGGAGGTTGGGAGCAGGTTCTGCTTCAGCTTTCTGGGCTTCAGCCTGCTTGATTTCTGCTTTCTTGGCTTCCATCTGCTTGGCTTCAGCTTCCGCCTTGGCTGCTTCCTGGTTCAGACTGTCGGTCTGCGCCTTCAGACGAGCAGCTTCCGCCTTCATCTTAGCTATCTGCAGTGCCTTCTTGGCAGCTTCCAATTGTTTCTGGGCTTCTTCCAACTGCTGTTGCTCTGTAAGCACAGTCTGTGCTTGCAGAGTAAGAGGAAGAAGCATCATTATAGGGATGATAAATTTTTTCATGTTGGTTTTACTTATTATCTGAAAAAAAAACGAATGTTGCGGAAGATGAGGGATTCAAACCCCCGATACCCGAAAGAGGGTATACCGGATTTCGAGTCCAGCGCATTCGGTCACTCTGCCAATCTTCCTTCGTCATTATCAGATGCAAAAGTACGATTATTTTTGCACCTGACAAAATATAGACGATTTTTTTTAATTTAATTATACTTTCACCTGCCCAATACCCTACAATGTCTGCAGGTATCTGTCTGCTTCGATGGCTGCTTTGGCTCCTGAACCTGCTGCAACGATTCCCTGACGGTAAACTGGATCTGCAACGTCACCGGCTGCAAAGATGCCTGGCAGCTTAGTGCTTGCCGTACCTGGGATAACCTTGATGAATCCCTGCTCGTCCAGTTCAAGATAATCCTTGAAAAGGTCGGTATTAGGCTTATGGCCGATAGCCAGGAAGAAACCGTCGATAGCGATGTCAAACTCCTCCTCGTTGGCTTCGCCCTTATGACGTACGAGATGAGCACCCTCCACACCGTTCTCTCCGAAGAGACCTAAGGTGTTGGTTTCAAAGAGAATTTCGATATTCTCCTTTTCCTTCACGCGCTGCTGCATGATTTCTGCCGCACGCAGATAAGGCTTGCGGACAATCATGTAAACCTTCTTGGCAAGACTGGAGAGATAGAGAGCTTCCTCGCAGGCTGTATCACCACCACCTACTACGGCAACAGTACGCTTGCGGTAGAAGAAGCCGTCGCAGGTAGCACATGCTGAAACGCCCTGTCCACGGTATTTCTCTTCGTCCGGCAGACCCAGATATTTGGCAGAAGCACCTGTTGCGATGATTACGGTATCAGCCTCAATCTCATTTCCTCGCTCATCTGTCAGGTGATAAGGGCGTGAACTGAAGTCTACCTTCTCGATGCTTCCGTCTCTCAGGTCAGCACCGAATCTTGCAGCCTGCTCCTTCATGTCCATCATCATCTGGGTTCCGTCTACACCGTTAGGGTAGCCTGGGAAGTTTTCTACTACGGTGGTGATGGTAAGCTGTCCACCAGGTTGCATACCCGAATAGAGAACAGGCTTGAGGTCGGCTCTACCTGCATAGATGGCTGCAGTATATCCTGCAGGTCCACTGCCTATGATTAATGTCTTTACTTTTTCCATTTATTTCCTTTAGTTTAATAATTCTTATCCATAGATTATGCAAAGTTACTATATTTCGGTTAGATTACAAAATAAAGAACCGTTTTTTTTCTATCTTTAAGATTTTATTGCTATCTTTGCACCCAGAATAGAAAAAAAGCAAGATGGTTGCATCTAATCAGACGAATAAAAACAAATAAAGAGATATGAATACAATTAAGAAAATTGTACTTACGGGTGGTCCGTGTGCGGGAAAGACCACAGCATTGGTCAAGGTGATAGAGCATTTTACGAGCCTTGGCTATAAGGTATTTACCATTCCGGAAGTACCAACCATGTTTACCCAGTCGGGTATGAATTATCTTACCAAAAACGAGAAGTTCTTTTTTGAGGGTGAGAAGGCTACCTTCCTGACTCAGATAGGGTTGGAGGATAGTTTTTCCCGTATGGCAGAGACTTTGGACCAGCCGGTCATCATCGTTTGCGATCGTGGTACGATGGATATTTCTACTTATCTTTCTGAAGATTTCTGGAACCGCATCATCTCTGAGCAGGGATACAGCAACACCCAGTTGCGTGAGCGTTATGATGCAGTGCTTCATCTCGTGAGTGCTGCCGATGGAGCAGAGCAGTTCTATACCACCGCCAATAATGCGCAGCGATTGGAGAAGGCTGATGAGGCGGGGCTTCAGATAGCCCGTGAACTGGATAAGAAGATTGTTTCTGCCTGGAAGGGTCATCCTCATCTCCGTGTCATCAACAACCATGAGGATTTCGAGAACAAACTCAATCGCGTATTGAAGGAGATAAGTAATGTCCTGGGCATTCCTCAGCCGATAGAGGAGGAGCGCAAATATATCGTGAAACTGGTGGGCGAGGTGCCTAATGCCATAGACAGCGATATTGTCCAGACCTATCTTTCGGGTGAGCCGGGTAGTGAAATCCGTCTCCGTCGCCGTAGTTTCGAGGGTGGAAAATATGTGTACGTACATACTTCCAAGAAGCGTATTTCGGATAAGGAGCAGATTGAGACAGAGCGTCAGATCAATGCCAATCTCTATGAGTCGATGCTGCAGCAGGCGGACCCTTATCGTGCCACCATCCGCAAGCACCGTAAGAGCTTTATCTGGAAGGGACAGTACTTCGAACTGGATTCCTTCGAGCAGCCAGTTCACGACCTGATGATACTGGAAACCAAGGGAATAGCTCAGCATGAGAATGTAAACTTCCCTCCATTCATCCAGGTGGTGGAAGATATTACGGGCAATACCCAGTATGATAATTATAATATCGCATTGAAGAGATAGTATGTGGTAGAATCGGTAACCGGCTGATAAAACAAAAAAAAGCATAACAATGGAACCAACTATATACAATTTTTCACTTTGTACCGCACTGCCGTTAATGTTGTTCTTCGGCTTTTATTTTTTATTTGCAAAGACTCCTGAAAAGAAAATTTTCAAGAATTATCTCCGCTCCCGACAGATGATGGGTATAGCTATGCTGCTGCTTTCGGCAAATTATTCGGTACATTTCTTCTTTGGTATCCGATTCAAAAATGCGGATTCTGCCATATTGATGAACATGTCCACATACTTCCTGTGCTATTCTCTGTTCAGTTCGGCATTGATAATGTTGCTTGATCGTTTTTACATTACCAAACGGCGTGTGTGGACACATATCATATTATGGATTGTATTTTCAACTCTTTCCGGAGTTGTGTTGTTCCTGTTGCCAAGCGGAATCATACAAAAAATCTCTTTATTTGCTTTAGCTGCCTGGTTGGTCGTTTTTGGAGTCGTTTTAGCTCGCAGAGTCATAATTGCATATCGTAGAGCCATTCGGATTTTCAATGAAACTCAGGCGGATGATATAGGCGCATATATCGAATGGCTTTCCATATTCACTTATTGGGCTGTTATCTTTGGTGTCGGATGCGGATTGCTGACATTTCTGCCAGACAAATATGTTTTTATCTGGATTTTGTCGTCAATACCGTTCTACAGCTATCTTTTCTACAGCTATCAGAACTACCTGCTGTTCTATGAACAGGTAGAAAATGCGTTTGAGCAGGATATGCAATCTGAAGAAGAACTTCTGACCATTTCGGGAATTGAACCCGAAATGGTTTCAGAAGAAGTTCCTGGGTCCTATACAGAATTTATAGAGAAGGTTGGCAACTGGATAAAGACAGACGGCTATGTCCAGCAGGGACTTACCATAAAAGAACTGTCCAAAATACTTTATACGAACCGTACCTATCTTTCCGCTTATATCAAGACTACGTATAAAATGACATTCCGCGAATGGATAACCAGTCTCCGGTTGGAGTATGCTAAAAACATACTGAAGGAGCATCCAGAAATCAATATACAGAAGCTGGCTGAGTCTTCCGGTTTTCTTTCCCGCAGTAACTTTATCAAATTATTTTCCGAGAAGGAAGGATGTACGCCTGCCAAATGGAAAAAAGCAAATCGGGAATAATTTGTGTAGTAAAAAAACATCGGAAAAGGTCACAGAACCCCATTTTCAAAAAGTACTCAAACGACAAAAAAGTGCTAATTCGCCAATTCAAAAAGTGCTAATTCGACAAAAAAGATGCTCGACGACAATTTTTATAAAAATTGATAGAAAAAGTTTTTCTAATCTTTTGGGCATAGAATGATATTTATTATCTTTGCAGAAGACAAAGATAATAAAGATAATAAATGTATGTTTATATGAGTAGAAAAATCACTATCCTAACCCTGTTTCTGTGGCTGATGACGGTAACTTCTCCTGTCATTGCACAGCAGAAAGCATACACGACCAACACCTTCCGCTTCGTTCAGCAGAAGGACATGGGGTACGTGCCTTGGATTGGCAATGACACGGAAATTTCCCTGCGTGCCAACCTATTGCGCTGAGCTACCCTGACACCAGATCTTGGCGTGGAATGGCGCATCTGCCCGTCGTGGGGCATTGCCGTAAACGGCTCGTGGACTTCTTGGAGTTGGAATGACAAAGACCGCCGCTATGCACTCTGGGAAGTGGCTCCAGAAGTGCGTTACTATATGGGTGAGAAGAAAGCCTGGTATCTGGGCGCGATGTTCAAGACCGGACAGTTCAACTACAAGCTCTCCGAAACAGGCAAGCAGGGCGACCTGATGGGTGGCGGCATCACCGCCGGCTATCAGATGTGGCTGAACAAGGCACTGGCTCTTGATTTCAACCTCGGTTTGGGCTACCTGAATGCCGATTTCGAAAAATATGAAGTCATCGACGATGTACGTGTACGCCGCGGCAACGAAACAAAAGATTGGTGTGGTCCCATCAATGCCGGTGTGACATTGGTATGGAAGTTATTCTAACACGGAGGAATAGAGTATGAAAGCAAGACAATATATATATATGATGGGAATGGCAGCCGCCGTGCTGCTCTCTTCCTGCGTGAAGGACACGCTTTATGATACGCCGCACCCCGACTACGGGAAGATTGCGGTGACAGCCGACTGGTCGGCCCGCGGTGAGGGTATCGACATACCTGCCACGTGGACGGTCACCATGGGCGACTATACGGGTACGGAGACTTCCGCCATCCATGCCCCTGACCATCTGTTTGCTCCGGGCAGCTACACCCTTGCGGTGTGGAATCCGGCTGAAGGAATCACGGTGAACGGCACCACAGCCACCATTGGCGCAGCCACGGGAAACCGGGCAGGCACAGATGCCTTTGTGAACAATGCCCCGGGATGGTTCTTCACCTATACGGAACAGGTGAGCATCGAGAAAGACAAGGACTATCCGCTGATCGCCACAATGAAGCAGCAGGTACGCGAACTGACGCTTGTCGTCGAACCGACGGGTGATGCCGCCGGACGCATCACGGAGATTGTTGCCCATCTGACGGGTGCAGCCAGAACACTCGATTTCGCTACCGATACCTACGGAGCCGCTTCGAACGTCGTGCTGCTCTTCACCAAGATAACCGAAGGTGACGATGCCGGCAAGTGGAAAGCCACGGTGCGGCTGCTGGGTGTGACCGGCACGGAACAACTGCTGACGGCTGAAATCCGCTATGCGGACGGCAACCCGACCCCCACCACGCTGAAAAGCGACCTCACGGAAGCCCTCAAGGATTTCAACACCGGAAAGGGCGAATCGCTGACCCTCGGCGGAACGCTGGTTGAGACTCCCGAAGGCATGGAAGTGGACGGAGCCGAAATCAACGGCTGGGAAGAAGTGAAAGGTGATGATGTAAATGCCGATTTGTAAATAATAAAATTATAGATACAATGAAGACAAGATTTTTTGCACTTGCGTTGCTCGCCCTCGCACTGGCGGCCTGCAACAACGACAACGAGAACCTGAATGGTGGCCCCGTGGCCGCCCAGTTTACCGCCGATATCGCTCCCGTCACCCGTGCCAGCGGAACCACCTGGACTGGCGGCGACCGTATCGGCATCACCGACATCGGCAACGATTCCCAGTACGGCAACGTGCCTTTCATCCTGAAAAACGGGAAATTTGAGGCAGAAGGAAAGGTCATCTATTTCGAAGATACAAAGACCCATACTTTCCGCGCCTACTATCCGTACAACGCGGCGGGAGGCATCCTCACAGCCACGACCGATGCCACGGCGCAGCAGAACCAGCCTGCCATCGACTTCCTCTTTGCTTCAGGAGCCACGGGAGACAAAAACAGCCCGGTGGTGAGCTTTACCGACAAAACCTACAAAGGCGGTGAAGACAACTCCTTCCACCACCGCATGAGCCGGATAACCCTTACCTTCAAGGCGGGCGACGGCGTGGATTTCAGCGTGGTCAAGCCTGAACGTTACACGCTGGACGGATTGTTACTCACCGGTACGTTCAACACGGCCGACGGTATTGCCACCGCAGACAACGGAGTACAGACCGGAGAACTGACCATGAATCTGGCAGACGGCAATCTCACGTCATCGATCATCCTCTTCCCGCAGACAGTTGCATCCCTGCCGTTGGTTGTGAATTACAAAGGTCAGGAATATCATGCCACACTCACCATGCCCGAAGGCGCACTGCAGGCGGGCAACAACTATACCTATACCGTCAAGGTACGCAACAAAGTCCTTGAAGTCAGCGAAGCCACCATTGCAAAGTGGAACGATATAGACGGTGGAGAAGTGGATGCTGACCTGTAAGATATTAATAATTAATTGATTAGAATGAAGAATTATGAGACATAGATTATTTATCCCCGCAGCCACCGCACTGCTGTTCGCCCTCGCCGCCTGCACACAGGACGAACTGGCTGACGGTAGCCGTCTGTCCAAAGAGGAATATCCTATAGTCATCCATGCCACCGGACTGTCCGTGGAGGCAACGCCGCAGGCAGCCCCGTCAACCCGTGCCACCGTGGACGGCGACTGGCAGGGCGTCACTTCCGTGGCACTCAAGATGGGCGATGCGGTAAAGGAATACACCGTAACGGCTTCTACCGATTTCAAGAGTGCCACGCTCTCACGCGAGAACGACCCGTACTACTGGACCAGCCGCGACCCGATTACCGTATCGGCATGGTGGCCCTTCAACAATGCCGACATCACACAGATGCCTGCCGTGAAGGTGGCAGAAGACCAAAGCAAATTGGCTGACTTCCAGAACAGCGACTTCATCTCTGCTGAGAACCGGAAGGTGGAATTTAACAACCCGACTCTTGAATTTACCCACCGCACGGCACGCGTGACAATCGAACTGAAGCCCGGCACGGGATTCACGAGCGTCGCCGGTGCCACGGTGAGCCTCGTGAGCCTGTCCGCCGATAACGGCAACCCGACCGCCATCAAGACCTACAACGCAAGCGGCAACACCTACGAGGCACTGACTGCCCCGCAGACCGTTGCGGCAGGCAAGCCGTTCGTCAAGGTGGAACTCGGCGGCGGCACCTTCTACTTCCGCCCGCAGAACAACGTCGTATTAGAAGCGGGCAGCCGCTATAAATATACCGTCAAGGTGAACGCCACCGGCCTGACGTTAGAGGGTTGCACCATCGGCAGCTGGGCTGACGGCGGCGGCGAGAGCGGCGAGGCTGAGGATTTGGGCTATTCTATACAGAACGACGGCAGTTACATGGTCTATAACGCCGACGGCCTGATGAATGTAGCCGAATTAGTGAACGGAGGTAAGACCGACATAAACATTACCCTCGACAAAAACATTGACCTCACCGGCAAAGTCTGGACGCCGATAGGCACAGACTACGACAACTCATACACCGGCACCTTCGACGGCGGCGGCCATACCATCACGGGGCTGACCGTTACGACAAATGACGAATATGCGGGTCTGTTCGGCTATCTCGGTAATTTCAATAATGGCGCCGCTACGGTGAAGAATGTGGTGATGGATGGCATACAGATAACATGCAATCACAGGTTGGGTTATGCCGGCGGCGTGGCAGGATATAGCTGGGGCACCATTGAAAACTGCTCGGTGTCGGGCAGCGTTAGCGGCACGGTGAGCGTCGGCGGTGTGGTGGGTGTTCAAAGGGACGGTCCCATCACCGGATGCAGTTCCTCTGCCACAGTGAAGGGAACGATCAATGTCGGCGGCGTGGCAGGTCAGACGATTTTTGGTGCCACCTTGACCGCTTGCTATGCCACAGGCAACGTGATCATAGAAATAGACCGCACACAGAATATCTCTGGCGGCGGTCTGGTAGGATTCAACGACGGAATAAGCCTCCTTTCCTGCTATGCCACGGGCAACGTAACCAGTACGGGTAGTAGCACTGGCTATGTACATATCGGCGGCTTTTTGGGAGATAACTACATTACCGTGACCGCCTGCTATTGGAAGAACAATCATGAACAAGGTATCGGCTACAATAGGGAAAGCACCAAAGTCACGAAGGTGGACGGCACCAGCGTAACCTGGAAGAACGCCGTTGATGCCATGAACACCGCCTTGCAGAACGCAGGCTCAGAGTGGCGTTACGAACTTAAAGGAGCATTGCCTACCTTGAGGAAGCAGTAAACCGTCGGGCGGAAAAGTTACGCCCGCAACGAAAAGAACCAGAGTAATAAAATAACAGATATTATGAGGATAAGATTTTTTGCACTTGCAGCGCTCGCCCTCTTATTGGGCGCCTGCACACAGGATGAAGCGGGTTTCCTGCCGGAAGGGGCGGAAGGCACATCCATCGTCTTCACCGCCACGGGGCTGAATCCCGTCGCGACAGCCACCGCCGGCACCCGTGCCCCGGTGGACGGCAATTGGGAGGGTGTGCAGAGCGTGGCAGTCCTGATGGACGGCACGGTGAAGGCATACGACGTGACGCCCTCCACCGTCGACAACACCAGCGCCACGCTGACCTCCACCGACCCGTACTACTGGACCAACCACAACAACATCACCGTCACAGCGTGGTGGCCCTACACAGCTGGCGAGACAACTCCACCTGCGGTAAAGGTAAAAGCCAACCAAAGTACCCAGAAAGACTTTGAGGGCAGCGACCTCATCGTAGCCGACGGACAGACGGTGACCTACGGTAGCCCCACGCTCCGCTTCACCCACCGCACGGCGCGGGTGACCATCGTTCTGACGGACTACACCGAGGGGCTGGCATCCGTGCAGCTGACGGGGCTCTCCACCGAAGGCGACAACCCGGATATAATCGTCCCGTATGACAAGGGTAGCAACACCTACACCGCCATCGTAGCCCCGCAAAGTGTGGCAGCTGGCACGACCTTCATCGTCTGCACCTTCACTAACGGCAAGACCTTCGTTTATAAGATGAAGAATGCTACCGACTGGCAGGCGGGCGGTGAATATACCTACACCGTCTCCCTCGCTGCGGCAAAAGACCTGGGCTATACCATAGAGAGCAACGGCAGCTACACCGTGACCTCCGCCGATGGTCTGATGAATATAGCCAAATTAGTGAACGGAGGTAAGACCGACATTAACATTACCCTCACCGCCGACATTGACCTCACAGGCAAAAACTGGACGCCGATAGGCACAAGTTTCAGCAACAAATACACCGGCACCTTCGACGGTGGCGGTCATACCATCAAGGGGCTGACCGTTACGACATATGACCAATTTGTGGGTCTGTTCGGCTCTATCGGTTATGCCGGTACGGTGAAGAACGTGATGATGGAGGACGTACAGATAACAAGCAATCGCAGTTCGGGCTTTGCCGGCGGTGTGGCAGGATATAGCGATGGCACCATTGAAAACTGCTCGGTGTCGGGCAGCGTCAGCGGCACGGTGTACGTCGGCGGTGTAGTGGGTGCTCAATGGGAAGGTTCCATCACCGGATGCAGCTCCTCGGCCACAGTGAAGGGAATGGTCCATGTCGGCGGCGTGGTAGGTCAGACGAATGGAGGGCACTGAAAAAGGTGCCTGTTTTTGGAAAAACAAATAAAAAAGCAGCCAG
>ERZ1673741.1979-NODE-1979-length-15561-cov-4.177093_pt1 | contig 15561 bp, 13 predicted proteins | sample MGYA00580209_ERZ1673741 | MGnify/ENA primary metagenome ERZ1673741 (study PRJEB41218, sample SAMN15661754) | gut metagenome | host: Homo sapiens | place: Canada: London | collected 2015-08-20/2019-03-30 | study: EMG produced TPA metagenomics assembly of... | reverse complement strand
CGTAGGCAACCGACAGCATGTCGGCGCTGCCGTCGACCCCGATCATGTCGTAGCCGCGCCGCGCCAGTTCGTGCGTCATGCGCCCGGTCCCGCAGGCAAGATCCAGCACCAGCTCCGGCTTTTCCGGCAGCCAGCGCGCAAAGCAGCGCTCGATGAAATCCGCCCATGCGCGGTAGTCGATTTCCCGGCTCAGCAGATCGTAAACGCCAGCCAGCGCGCGGTAGCCCTCGCAGCCGCTCATAGCTCGGTTGCCGCCCGGCGGCTCTCGCGGCGCTCTGCCTGATCCAGTCGCTCCAGCACGGTCAGGTATCCGTCGCTTCCGTATTTCAGGCAGCGGTTGACCCGGCTGATGGTGGCGGTGGAAAGACCGGTCTGTGCGGCGATTTCGGAATAGACGCAGTTGTCGGAGAGCATTTTTGCCGCCTGCAGTCTGCGGGACATTTCGGTCAGCTCCGAAATGGTGCAGATGTCCTCAAAAAAGGAAAGGCATTCCTCCGGGGTCTGGAGCGTGAGCACCCCGCGGATGAGGTATTCGATGTTTTTGTCCGGCTTGCGATTTGCCATAGTGGAATCCTTTCTGACTGTTTCGTTTCTCCTTATTATCATACCACAAAACGGCGAAAAAGTAAAGGGGATAACCGAAAAAGATTCGGATCATTCCCGTGCCGTGCGCAAAAAAAGCAGCGGCACTGCCGAAAAAGGGCGCACCGCTGATACGGATGCCGGAATCAAAGGGAAAAGAGCTTGATTGCACGGATGGCGGGGACATCGGCGTTCTCGGGGGACGGGACCGCCTCGCCGAGCGCGAAGAAGCCCAGGGCACCGCAAAGCCGAACCCGTGTGCCGATGGGAACCGTTACCCGCAGTTTTTGCTCCGCTACGGCACAGCCGCTGCGGATGAGCTTTTCGTGAAACGCGCCAAGCCGAACGGCGGGCAGACCGGCAAACAGCTGCTCGGTCGGAATCAGCAACGCGGTCCGCTCCTCGGGGGTCATCGCTTCCAGTTCGTCCACGGTGTGCGCCTGCGCCAGCGAAAAGCCCGCAACCTCCAGCCGGCACAGGTCTGCCATCACGCCGCCGCAGCCCAGCCTAGCGCCGATGTCGGCGCAAAGCGTGCGGATGTAGGTCCCGCCGGAGCAGGTGACATCCAACCGGAAATCGGACGGCGTGCCGGTCGGCTCTGCCTGCAGGGCGAATATCTCGATCTCGCGCGGCTGCCGCTCAACCGTAATGCCGCGCCGGGCGAGGTCCACCAGTTTCTGCCCGCCGACCTTCAATGCGGAATACATGGGTGGGACCTGCGAAACGGTGCCGCGAAATTCCGGCAGCACCGCTTCCAGCGCGGAAAAATCGGGGATTGCCGCACCGGTGGAGAGCACCGTTCCGGTCGTGTCCTCGGTGTCGGTCGTCAGCCCGAGCCGCAGAGTGGCAAGGTAGCGCTTGCGGTCGCAGACCAGGTATTCGCATGCTTTTGCGGCGCGCCCAAGGAGTACCACCAGCACGCCGGTTGCCATCGGGTCCAGTGTTCCGGTGTGCCCGACCTTTTTCGTGCCGTAAAGCCGCCGGACCTTGCCGACGATGTCATGCGAGGTCACGCCGGCATGCTTGTTGACAATCAGAACGCCGTCCGCGTCGGAATCTATTCGCATGCGGAAACCTCCGGGAACCGGACCCATGCGGAATAGATGACCTGTCCTTTTTCGGAGAAGTTGCGTTCGTATTCGGTCATGATGTTGCCTTCGGCGCGGTCGGAATGATGCAAATCCCGCGTCATCCATTCCACGGTCAGACCGCAGAGCGCGAACTGCTCCAGGCTGAAATCAAACAGCCCCTCGTTGTCGGTCTTCAGCCGCAGCAGCCCGCCCGGGACCAGCAGGCGGCGGTAGATTGCCAGAAAATCCGGGTGGGTCAGCCGCCTGCGCGCGTGTCCCGCCTTGGGCCAGGGGTCGCTGAAATTCAGATAGAGCGTGTCCACGCAATGCGCGGGGAACCAGTCGACCAGATTTTTCGCGTCTCCGATCAGAAACCGCAGATTGTCCGGGCGGGTATCCTTGGCTGCCATCGCTTTTTCCAGCGCCAGGCACGCAACATCGGAAACGCGCTCCATCGCAATCCAGTTTTCGTCCGGGTGCGCTGCTGCCATCCCGACCGCAAAATCGCCCTTGCCGCAGCCGATTTCCAGCTGCAGGGGACGCGGGACGGGGAAGTAGGTCTCGGGATTCGGCGCGGGGAGCGCAGGCGGGGCAATCAGAAGCTCGCTGCAGGCGGCAATCCGCTCGGCACCGTGCTTTTTCTTTCTCATTCTCATAGGAAGTCTGTCCTTTCGGTTTTGTACCCTAACAGTATAGCAAAAAACGGCACAAAATGCAATAGTTTTTGTAAAATTGAATTTTTCTTTTTGAAAAATTGCAAAAAAGGGTTGACAAACCGGCGCTTTTGGTGTATACTCTTAGCAGATACAGAAATTCCGGCAATTCCGGGGAGAGGAGAACCGCATGAAAAAGATGATGTGCGCCATGTTCATGATGTGCAAGATGATGGACCGATGTGGGGATCCTTTTCTGTGTATTGCATGAGACTGGCTGCATAAAAACTCGTAAGCGGTGAAATTCATGTGCGCGGATGGGGAAACCCGACCGTGTTTTTTTGTATTTCTGCCGGAAAGGAGATTTTTATGCAGCCGTTTTTCTGTTTTGGAGCCGGATTTCGAATGTGCCGCCCGGCACATGGATGGATAGCCCTACCGCAGAATCATCCGGTCCATAACCCCAAACTATAAAAGGAGAACCTAAAATGAAAAAAACGATTTCCGCGCTGCTTGCGCTGACGGCTGCCCTGCTTGCAGTATTTTCCTTTTCTTCCTGCAAATCAAACACGATTGACGTGAAAAGCAAAGACGAACTGATTGCCTACCTCCAAGCCAATCCCGGCGCAAAGATTGCGGTTCCGAACGACCCGACCAATGAGGCGCGCGCGCTGCTCCTGCTGGAGGCAAACGGCATTCTCGGGCTGAGAGCCGATGCCGGAATTGCCGCAACCAAAGCCGACATCACCGAGAACCCCTACAAGGTGGAGATTGTGGAACTGGAGGCTGCACAGCTGCCGCTGAAGCTGGCAGATGTGGCGTTTGCCGTCATCAACTCCAACTACGCAATTCCCGCAAACCTGAACCCGGTCAGCGATTCGATTGTAGTGGAAGGCTCCTATTCTGCTTACAGCAACATCCTGGCGGTCCGGTCGGGGAATGCGACAAGCGACAAAACAAAGGCGTTGGTTGCCGCGCTGCAGAGCCGGACGGTTGCCGATTTTATCCGATCTACCTACAACGGCGCGGTCATTGGCGTGGTGGAGAACCCCGGTGACGGCTATGACGCAACGGTTGATTACGAGGCGCTGAAGGGGCAGACCATCACGGTTGCGGCATCTCCCACCCCGCATGCCGAGATTCTGGAACAGGCGAAAGAGCTTCTGGCGGCAAAGGGGATTACCCTGAAGATTACGGTCTACACCGATTACGTCCAGCCCAACAATGTTGTCGAGCAGGGCGAATGCGACGCAAACTACTTCCAACACACGCCGTATCTGGAGAACTTCAACACCGAAAACAGGACCCACATCGTGCCGGTTGCGGCGATTCATGTCGAGCCGATGGGGCTGTACTGCAAAAAATAATCTGCGCGGAGTGAGAACAACATGATTGAGATTCGCAACCTTTCCAAAACCTTTTCTGCCGCCGGAGGGACGGTCGACGCGCTGAAAAACATCAGCCTGACCGTTCCGGACGGGGATATTTACGGGATTATCGGCATGAGCGGCGCGGGGAAAAGCACGCTGGTGCGCTGCATCAACCTTCTGGAACGTCCGACCGAGGGGAGCGTGACGGTTGGCGGCATGCGGATGGAAACCATGACCCCGCGCGAGCTGCGGGACGCCCGCCGGAAGATTACCATGATCTTTCAGGGCTTCAACCTGCTGATGCAGCGCAACTGCCTGGACAACATCTGCTTTCCGATGGAACTGAGCGGCATGAAGAAGGCAGACGCCCGGGCGCGCGCGGCAGAGCTTTTGGAGCTGGTCGGTCTGCCCGACAAGGCAAAGGCATACCCAGCGCAGCTGTCCGGCGGTCAGCAGCAGCGCATTGCCATTGCAAGGGCGCTGGCAACCGAGCCGGAGGTCCTGCTTTGTGACGAAGCGACCTCGGCGCTGGACCCGAACACCACGCATGCAATCCTACAGCTGATTCGCGAAATCAACCGCAAGCTGCACATTACGGTCGTGGTCATCACGCACCAGATGAGCGTGGTGGAGGAGATCTGCGACCGTGTGGCGATTCAGGACAACGGCACGGTTGTTGAGGAGGGCACGGTCGGGGCGGTCTTCTCGGCGCCGCGTTCCGCTGCGGCAAAGCGGCTGGTCTTCCCAAGCGGCGCGGACGATGCGGTCTGTGACCCCGAAAAGGAGCGCCGCATCCGGCTGGTCTTCAACGGTGCCGGTACGACCGGCGCGCCGCTGATTGCAACGATGGCGGTCGAGACCGGCGTGCTGGCAAGCATCATTGCCGCGTCAACCCGGAGCCTGGACGGTCAGATTTACGGCACGATGCTGCTGGGCGTTCCGGCAGAGCAGACCGCGCTGGCGCTGGCGTTCCTGCACGGATACTCCGATATTTACGCAGAGGAGGTGACACCCGGTGTTTGAGAATCTGTTTTCCGAAAAATCGCTGGAGCAGGCGCTGGAAATTCTCAAAAACGAGATTCCGCTTGCCATCTGGGAGACCTTTTATGTCACGGTGCTGTCGACCTTTTTCGCGGTGCTGATCGGTCTGCCGCTGGGCGTTTTGCTGGTGGTAGGAGAGAAGAACGGCGTTCTGCCGCTCCCGCGCTGGCTGATGGTGCTCCTGAACGGGATTGTCAACCTGCTGCGCTCGGTACCGTTCCTGATTCTGATGATCATGGTCATCCCGCTCTCGCGCGTCATCGTCGGGACCAGCATCGGGACCGTTGCAACCATCGTCCCGCTGGTTGTGGCTGCGTTCCCGTTTGTCGCGCGGCTGGTGGAGACCTCGCTGCGGGAGCTGAACCCGAACATCATCGAAGCGGCGCAGAGCATGGGCGCGTCACCGTTTCAGATCATCACAAATGTCATGATTCCGGAGAGCGTGCCGTCGCTGCTCTCCAACCTGACAACCGCCCTGACAACCGTGCTCGGTTATTCGGCAATGAGCGGCGCCATCGGCGGCGGGGGACTGGGAAAAATCGCAATCGACTACGGCTATTACCGCTTCAAGTATCTGGTGATGCTGATTGCGGTTATTCTACTGGTGGTCCTGGTCCAATTCTTCCAGTCGGTTGGCACCCGGCTCGCTGCGAAATGCGACAAGCGACTGAAAAAATGAAACAGCACCCGCCGCGAACGGTTTCAGGCTTGCGGCGGATGCTTTCGGAATCCGTCTCTTCCCGGACCCCGAGCAGATGTTATGACAGCGCGCCCTTGAGCTTTTCCAGCGCGCCTTTTTCGATGCGGGAGACATAGGAGCGCGAAATACCGAGGCTTTGCGCCACCTCGCGCTGCGCCTGCGGCTCCCCGCCGCCAAGCCCGTAGCGCAGAATGACGATCTGCCGCTCGCGCGGGGTCAGGAGGGTGTCAACCAGACCGAGCATCCGATCGGTCATAACCTTGCGCAGGGTCTCCTCTGCAACGTCCTCCTCCGCGCAGATGACATCGATGTAGGTCAGTGGGTTGCCATCGCGGTCCATGTCAATCGTTTCCCCGAGGGAGACCTCGCAGCCCAGCTTTTTCTGCGACCGGAAATGCATCAGGATTTCGTTCTGAATGCATTTTGCCGCATAAGTGGCAAACCGCGCGCCATTCTCCACCCGGAAGGTGTCAACCGCCTTGACCAGTCCGACCGTCCCAATGGAGACCAGGTCCTCCGGATTCCGCGCCGCGCCGTAATACTTCCGCACGATGTGGGAGACCAGCCGCAGGTTATGCAAAATCAGCTTTTCCCGCGCCTTTTCGTCCCCCTCGCGCGCAAGCCGGAACGCCTCTTTTTCCTCGTCTCCGCTCAGCGGCGGCGGGAATTTTTGCGGCGGCGTGATGCCGAGAATCAGGTGCAGGACCTTTGTAAACAGCGAAAATAATGTCAGCCACATAGGGGATCCTCCTGTTATGATATGGACGTGCGGGGAGCGGGGGGTGCGTGGGATGATACGGAGGCGGGGGTGATTCGTACTACTTTTGTCCATCACTATCCAAGACGGACAAAAAATATACGCCCCCACACGCCCTCCCGCCTTCGTCCCTTCAGTATATGCCGCACTGCGGAAAATTTGCCAGTCCGGCGGAAAGTCGGTTGACAAAACGGTGGAAATGTGGTAGAATAGAGAGGAAAACAGGAAAAGAGGACGCACAAATGGAACATTTGGTTGGAAACGCAGTTGTCGGACAGAGCGGGGGGCCCACTGCCGCTATCAACGCTACGCTGGCGGGGGTCATTCGCGGCGTTCGGGAAGAGCTGGCACCGATTGGGAAGCTCTACGGCATGCGCAACGGGATTGACGGCTTTCTCGCGGAGCGCCTGATCGACCTCGGCGCAGCAGTAGACAGCGAGGAAAAGCTGCAGCTTCTGGAGCATACACCGGCTGCGGCGCTGGGTTCCTGCCGCCGGAAACTGCCCGATCCCGCAAAGGACCCGGCGGTCTATGAAGCGCTGCTGGCGCTGTTCCGCAAATACGACATCCGCTATTTTTTCTACATCGGGGGCAATGATTCAATGGACACCGTGTCGCGGCTGTCGGTGTATCTTGCCGACAAAGATTGGAAGATGCGCGTTATCGGCGTGCCGAAGACCATTGACAACGACCTGATGGGGACCGACCACACGCCCGGTTTCGGCTCGGCGGCGAAGTACATCGCGGTGACCATGCAGGAGATTCTGCGCGACTGCGCGGTCTATACGGTACCGGCGGTGACCGTGGTGGAAATCATGGGGCGCGATGCCGGCTGGCTGACCGCATCTGCGGCTGCGGGCGGCTATGTGACGGGCTGTTTCCCGGACCTGATCTATCTGCCGGAGCGGAATTTCTCAACCGAGCAGTTCCTTGCGGACGTCCGCGCCGCGCAGCGGAAGCACCCGAATGTTGTGGTCGCGGTGTCGGAGGGCATCCGGTCTGCCGACGGGCACTATGTCGGGGAGGGGGCGCAGAGCGGCGCGGTTGACGCATTCGGTCACGCTTATCTCGCAGGCGCCGGAAAGGTGCTGGAGCAGCTGATCAAAGCGGAGCTTGGCTGCAAGGTGCGGTCGGTGGAACTGAACCTGCCCCAACGGTGCGCGGCGCATCTGGCGTCGGCAACCGACCTGGAAGAATCGGTTGGCGTCGGACGTGCGGCGGTTGCGGCTGCCGGCAGCGGCGTAACAGGAGAGATGATGAGCATTGACCGAACGGGTGACGCGCCGTATGCGGTCCGGTTCGGGCATTCGGCAATCGCCGGAATTGCCAACCGGGTGCGGCAGGTCGGGGACGGCTATATCAACGCGGCAGCTAACGGCATGACAGACGCCTTCCGGCCCTATATCCTCCCGCTGATCCAGGGCGAGGCGGCAACCGTATGGGAGAACGGGATTCCGAAGCATTTGATTTTGGAGTGAGGAAAGGGATCGGGAAGAAAGAGCGCCTGCGGTGAAGGGCGCTCTTTTCTTGTGTTTCCGGGGGAGGGATCTTCGATGAATAGAGGCAAGCCTGTCAATCACTACATTTCATTCTCCTCCCATCCTGCAGAAAAAAGGCAAAAAAATGCAGAAAAGCTATTGTAAAACCGCGGCAGATTTGGTATAATATAAGGAGACGATGCGAAAGGAGCGGAACAATGGAGCAAAATCTGCTGTCGATTGGGACCTGGAAACGCCTGTGGCGGGAGACAACCGGTCTGCTTGCCATGCGCGGAAACCGGCTCCGCATGATACTGGCGATTCTGATTGCGGCAACTGCGTGTCTGCCGGAGCTGCTCTTCCTGCAGGTCTACAGCGCGGTGCTCGATACCGTCGGCGAGGCGGCTGCCACAACGGCAACGACAGTCTGGCTTGCCGTTTCCGTGGCGTACCTGATCGGGGTCCTTCTGCCGCTGTTCGCCGGGCTGTTTTATCTTGCCGGGCAGATGGAAGCGGAGGAGGAAACCGTGCTTGCCGACCTGTTCCATGCTTTCACCGGCGCACGGGCTTACCGTTCCGCGTTTTCCTGCGGGATGTACCTTGGCATTCCGTTGGCAGCGCTGCTGCTCACGCCGTCCGTGATTACCGACCGGCTGGCGGGGACGGACGGAAACCTCTTGCAGCTGCTGCTCGCGGCGCTGCTTGCGGTTGCAGCCGACATTGTGCTGCTGTTCCTGTTTTTCGGCTGGTTCGCAGGCCCATACCGGACCGTGCGCCGGGAAAAGCCGCGCATGCGGCATGCACGCCGGGTAGGGGCTTGGTATTGGGGACGGTTCCTGCCGCACCTGCTGTTGTCGGTGCTGTCGCTGCTGATTTACCTGATTGCGGACATTCTGCCGCGTATGCTGATCCTCTATTTTCGGCTCTGCCGGGAATATGACCGATTTTCGACGATTCAACCGGAGGGAAATCCATCATGAAAGAAAAATTTTATCTGACAACCGCCATTGCCTATGCATCCCGCAAGCCGCATTTCGGCAACACCTATGAGGTCATCATGGCGGACGCTGTGGCGCGCTACCAGCGGGCGCTGGGCAAGGATGTCTGGTTCTGCACCGGGACCGATGAGCACGGGCAGAAGATTGAGAATTACGCCAAGGAAAAGGGCATCACTCCGCAGGCATATGTGGACGGCGTATCGGGCGAGATTCGCGGCGTCTGGGACCTGATGAACACCAGCTACGACTACTTCATCCGCACGACCGATGACGCGCATGTGAAGACCGTGCAGAAGATTTTCCGCCGCTTCTACGAGCAGGGGGACATTTACAAAAGCGAATACGAAGGCTGGTACTGCACGCCCTGCGAATCCTTCTTTACCGCTACGCAGGCAGAGGGCGGCAAATGCCCGGACTGCGGCGCACCGCTGACGCAGGCAAAGGAGGAGGCGTACTTCTTCAGGATGAGCAAGTATGCCGACCGGCTGATGACCTATATCGACGGGCACCCGGATTTCATTCAGCCGGAGCTGCGCAAAAAAGAGATGGTCAACAACTTTCTCAAAGCCGGGCTGCAGGATCTCTGTGTTTCCCGGACTTCCTTCAAGTGGGGCATTCCGGTGGATTTTGACGACCGCCATGTCGTTTACGTCTGGCTGGACGCGCTGACCAACTATATCACGGCTCTGGGCTACGACCCGGACAAGACCTATGCCGAACAATCCGAGCATTTCCGCAAGTGGTGGCCCGCCGACGTTCACATCATCGGCAAGGATATTCTGCGGTTCCACACGATCTATTGGCCGATCTTCCTGATGGCGCTGGATCTGCCGCTGCCCCGGCAGGTGTTCGGTCATCCGTGGTTTAATTTCGGCATGGACAAAATGTCGAAATCCAAGGGCAATGTGATTTATGCCGATCAGCTTGCCGAGCATTACACGGTTGACGGCGTGCGTTACTATGCGCTCTCCGAGATGCCGTTTTCCAGCGACGGATCGATTACCTACGAGTCGGTAATCAAGCGCTACAACACCGATCTCTGCAACAACCTGGGCAACCTGGTCAAGCGGACGCTGGACATGGAAAAGAAGTATTTCGACAAAGTCATTCCTGCGCCGGGTGCCGAGGAGGGGACCGACAGCGAGCTGAAAGCCGCGTGCCTTTCCGCGTTTGCCCGGATGAAGGCAGCGATGGACGATTTTCACATTGCGGACGCGCTGGCAGAAATTTTCGGCATGCTCAGCCGCGCGAACAAGTATATTGACGAAACAACGCCCTGGAGCCTGGCGAAGGATCCGGAACTTCAGGGGCGGCTCGGAACAGTGCTTTACAATCTGCTGGAAGCGATTCGCTTTGGCGCGGTGATGCTGGTGCCGTTCATTCCGGCAACGGCTGAAGAGATTCTCTCCGAGCTGAACACCGATCGCCGCGATTTTGCATCGCTGGAGACCTTTGGGGCGCTGCGTGCGGGCGACACGGTTGGGGATTCCCGCGTGCTGTTTGTCCGTGTGGACGAGGCAAAGGAACTGGCGGCGTTTGAAGCGGAGCGGCAGAAGCAGCTGGACGCGCTGAGGCCGGCAGAGGCGCCTGCTGCACCCGAAAAGCCGGAGGGCTGCGCGATGATCGGAATTGAGGATTTCATGAGCGTGGAACTGCGGACGGCAAAGGTGCTGGCTTGCGAGCCGGTCCCGCGCGCAAAGAAGCTTCTGAAGTTGCAGCTGGACCTTGGTTACGAGCAGCGGCAGGTGGTTTCCGGCATTGCGAAGTGGTACAAGCCAGAGGACCTGATCGGGCGCAAGCTGATTGTGGTTGCAAACCTCAAGCCGGCCACCCTCTGCGGCGTGGAGTCGAACGGCATGGTTCTCGCCGCCGGAGAAGAAACCGTCCGCGTTGTCTTCCTCTCCGATGACACCCCGCTGGGCGAGAGGGTACGGTAAGGGAAAGGAATAGGAAGACCTTGGGCGTTGCCCAAACCCACTTAGGGGGCTTCTTTCGGAGAAGCCCCCTAAGAACCCCAAGAACTTTATAAAAAGGATCTTATCGTTTGTTTTTTGCGAGTGATGATTTTGTATAGCCGGTTTGCAGAGAACGACACATACGTCATTCTTTTGAAACGGCTACATAAAAAGGCAAGCAATAAAATCACTCTGGGGTGAAGTTCTTGAGGGTTCTTAGGGAACTTCTTTCAAGAAGTTCCCTAAGTAGGGTTTGGGGCTATGCCCCAAGGTCTTTTTCATCTATCAGAAGGAGAAAAGCAATGAAGATTACAGTAATCGGCTGCGGCAGATGGGGGTCGCTCATCACGTGGTATCTTGACCGGCAGGGGCACAGCGTCACGCTGTACGGGCGCGCGGAGTCGCGGCATATGCAGGCGTTCCTTGAAACGCGCGCAAACGACCTGTTGACGCTGCCCGAGAGCGTCCGTCTTTCCACCAACCTGGCAGATGCCGCGTGCGGTGCAGAGATCCTGATTCTTGCGGTCGCTTCGCAGGGGCTGCGCGGGCTGATGGACGAACTGAAGCCGCTGGGACTGCAAAACCGCGCGTTCTGCCTGTGCATGAAAGGCATCGAGATTGATACCGGCAAGCGGCTGTCGGAGATTGTGCGGGAGAACACCGACCCGTCAAACGGCGTTGCGGTCTGGCTGGGACCCGGACACGTGCAGGAGTTTTACGCCGGCATTCCGAACTGCATGGTCATCGACAGCGACGACGAAGCCCTGAAATGCCGCCTGGTCGGCGCGTTTTCGGGCGACCTGATCCGCTTCTATTACGGGCAGGACCTGTTGGGCAACGAAATCGGCGCGGCATCGAAAAATGTCATCGGCATCGCGGCAGGCTTTCTGGATGGGCTGGGGCTGACGACGCTCAAGGGCGCGCTGATGAGCCGGGGCACGCGCGAGATTGCCCGCCTGATTGAGGCGATGGGCGGCAATCCCTTTTCGGCTTACGGGCTTTGCCACCTCGGCGACTACGAAGCGACCGTCTTCTCGCCGTATTCCCACAACCGCGCGTTCGGAGAAGCCTTTGTGCGCGGGACTGCCTACACCGCGCTGGCAGAGGGCTACTATACCGCTGCCGCCATGCAGACGCTGAAAAAGCGCTATGCCGTCGACCTGCCGATTTGTGATGCGGTTTACCGGGCGCTTTATGAGGGCGCGGACGCTAAGGGCGAGATTGACGGGCTGTTCCGGCGGTCGCTCAAACGGGAGCTTGACGGCAAGCGCGGCGGGGAAGTCTGACATGGAAACTGACGGCATCTTTGACACCCACGCGCACTACTTCGACCGCCGCTTTGCAGCGGAGGTCCCCGGCGGCGCAGACGCGATTTTGCAGACGGTTCTGCCGCATCCCGTGGCGCATATCGTCAACGTCGGTACCAACCCCGAAAATTCCCGCGCGGCAATCGCGCAGGCGGCACAGTATCCCGGCATGTTTGCGGCGGTCGGGATTCATCCGGAGGACTGCCACTATCTGCCGGATTGCGATGCCGCGCTGGCAGACCTCTCTGCCATCCTGGGCGATGCCGCCAGCCGGAAACGCGATAAAATCGTGGCGCTGGGGGAGATCGGGCTGGACTATCACTACGAACATTACGGGGAGATTCCGCTGGACAAACGGAAGGAAATGACCTTCTTCGAAGCCCAGCTGGAACTGGCAGAGAAGCTGGACCTGCCGGTAATCATTCACGACCGCGAGGCGCACGGCGACTGCTTTGAAACGGTCCTGCGGCACAAAAACGTCCGGGGCGTATTCCACAGCTACAGCGGCAGTGCGGAACTGGCGCACGAGCTGGTCCGGCGCGGGTGGTATCTCTCTTTTTCGGGCACGCTGACCTTCAAAAATGCCGTTCGGGTGCGGGAGGCTGCGGCAAGCGTCCCGCGCGACCGGCTCCTGATTGAAACCGACGCGCCCTACCTTGCGCCGCACCCCGAGCGCGGGCATCTGAACCATTCGGGGCTGCTGGTCTACACCCTCGGCACGCTGGCAGAGATCTGGAACTGCACGCCGCAGGAGGCTGCCCGAAAAACCGCAGAAAATGCGGAAACGCTGTTCCGGACCACTGATTTTGTCTAAAACTGCCAAATTTTCACGATGTAATTCTACATTCCGTCAGCAATAGAGTTCAAAGACCCGCTTGCAAAAACCGTTTTTGTGTGGTATAATAAAGGAAAGCAGGAAAATACACAAATATTTCGTTCGATTTGTCCCGTTTTCGGCTAAACTGAAGAAAGGTTCACAAAAAAGGTTATCACAATGGCAAAGATTGAGACCAAAAACATCAGAAACATCGCCTTGCTTGGGCATGGCGGCAGCGGAAAGACCTCTCTTGCAGAGGCGATGCTCTACTTGACTGGCGAGACCGACCGGCTCGGCACGGTGACCGCCGGAAACACCGTTTGCGATTACGACCCGGAAGAGGTTGCAAGAAAGATCTCGATTTCGGCAACGCTCGCGCCGATGATGTGGAAGGACATCAAAATCAATGTCATTGATACCCCCGGTTATCTCGATTTTGCGGGCGAGGTCGTGCAGGCGCTCCGCGTTGCGGACAGTGCGATTATCGTGGTGGACGGCAAAGCCGGAATCGAGGTCGGAACCGAGCTTGCCTGGGATTATGCAACCGCATCCGGGCTGCCGCATGCCTTCTTTATCAACAAATTTGATGACAATGATGCGCGTTTCGGGCGGGTGCTGGATGCGCTTCACGATACCTTCGGAAAGAACGTCTGCCCGCTGACCATTCCGATGGTGCGCGGCGGCGAGGTGGTTGGTGCAATCGACCTGATCGACCAGACGGCGCACGTCTTCGATGCCAACGGCAGGCACAGTGTGGAAATGATTCCGGATGAATCGAAAGAAGCGGCTGCGAAGTATCGCGACATGCTGATGGAAGCCGTTGCAAGCACCAACGAAGACCTGATGATGAAATATTTCGAGGGCGAGGAGATCACCCACATGGAGGCGGTCAACGCGGTCCACGAGGGCATCATTCACGGCGAGATTGTGCCGGTCTTCTGCGGCGCGGCAACCAAGCTCTGGGGCGTTTGGACGATGCTGGATAAGATTACCGAATCCTTCCCGCGCCACACGGCGAAAAAGCAGGAGCAGCTGGAGGACGGCAGCCGAATTGATATTGTGCCCGAGGGTGAGCCTGCGATTTTCGTCTTCAAGACGGTTGCGGACCCGTTTGTCGGCAAGATGTCGTTCTTCAAGGTGATGAACGGCAGCGTGCGGCGCGATATGGTGCTGCGCAACAACACCACCGGCGACAATGAAAAGCTGGCGCACATCTACACGATTCGCGGCAAGAAGCAGACCGAGGTCGAAGAGCTTGCCTGCGGCGACATCGGCATGGTTGCCAAGCTGAACAACACGAACACGAACGACACGCTGACCTGGAACAAGGCGTTTGCCTATCGAAAGATCGTTTTCCCGAAGCCCTACTATGTCAAGGGCATGACACCCGCCTCCAAGGGGGACGAGGGCAAGATCTCCCAGAGCATTGCGAAAATGGTCGAAGAGGACTACACGCTGCGCTTTGAGAACGATCCCGAGACCAAGCAGCTGCTGATTTACGGTTTGGGCGAAGTGCATCTGGCGGTGCTGGCGGCGCGGCTCAAGAGCCGGTTCGGTCTGAACATCAAATACGACACGCCGAAAATCGCTTACCGCGAGAAGATTACGAAATCCGTTGACGTTGAGGGCAAGCACAAGAAGCAGAACGGCGGCTCCGGTCAGTACGGACACGTGAAGATGCGGTTTGCACCCGGCGATGCCGAGGGCTTGACCTTCACGGTCTCGGTTGTTGGCGGTACGGTTCCGAAAAACTTCTACCCGGCTGTGGAGAAGGGCATTCAGGACGCGATGCAGAAGGGCGTTGCCGGGTTCCCGATGACGCACCTGGCGGCAGACCTTTACGACGGCTCCTATCACGCGGTCGACTCGGATGAACTTTCCTTCAAGACCGCTGCATCTCTCGCTTACAGGAAGATGCTGGAACTGGCTGCTCCCGTAATTCTGGAGCCGGTCGGTGACCTGCAGGTGACGGTTCCGGACGGCTTGGTCGGCGATGTGATGGGCGACCTCAACAAGCGCCGCGGCAGCGTGATGGGCATGGAGCCCGCCGCGCACAAGGGCTACACCACCATTCAGGCAACGGCTCCGAAGGTTGAACTGCTCGATTACCCGATTACGCTTCGCGCGATGACTCAGGGGCGCGGCTCCTTCGATTTCACCGTCACCGGCTACGACACCGTCCCCGCCAACCTCGCCGCCAAGATCATAGAGGAAACACGGGTACAGGGGTGAAGGTCGTGAGGCTCTGCCTCACACTCCGCTTAGAAACTTCTTGAAAGAAGTTTCTAAGGACTTCAAGAACTTTCAAACAGAGGGGGGAATCGTGGGATACGGTTGGAGTTTTCCGACACGTATCGCCCACGATTCCCCCCTCTGTTTGAAAGCTTTTGAGGGTTCTTAGGGAAGCTTTTCTCGAAAAGTTCCCTAAGTGGGGTGTGGGGCAAAGCCCCACGACCCGAAAAACAGCCCCTCGGCAAAGTCTGCCGAGGGGCTGTTTTTATAGGGAAAACGTGCCTTCACCGTCTGCGGCGTCCAGCCGCTGGCGGATTTTTTTCATATCTTCCAGCATGTCTTCCTTTTTGCGCGGGTCGCGGAGGAGCGCCGCCGGGTGATAGACCGCCGTCATGGCAAAACCGCCCTTTTCCACCCAGGTCCCGTGCTCTGCGGTAATCCGGTAATTCGGCTTGATCAGGCGCATGGCGGCAATTCTGCCCAAGCATACGATGATTTTCGGTCGAATCAGGCGCACCTGCTCGCGCAGATACCCGATGCAGGCGTCCTCTTCCTCCGGCAGCGGGTCGCGGTTCTTCGGCGGGCGGCATTTGAGGATGTT
>ERZ1673741.1975-NODE-1975-length-15585-cov-4.055312_pt1 | contig 15585 bp, 8 predicted proteins | sample MGYA00580209_ERZ1673741 | MGnify/ENA primary metagenome ERZ1673741 (study PRJEB41218, sample SAMN15661754) | gut metagenome | host: Homo sapiens | place: Canada: London | collected 2015-08-20/2019-03-30 | study: EMG produced TPA metagenomics assembly of... | reverse complement strand
GATAAAAAAGTATCATAAATATCTAGTTCTTGCTTACTTGTCTTTTTGAGCACCCGAATAACATTGCCATCTTCGATTTTCCATACCGCATAATCAGAATCATCATCTTCGTGTTTAAACGCTGTTATTACCGCCTGATTACCAAAACCCATTTTTGTAATTATTTCTCCTATATTCATATTGAAATTACCTCTTTACTTCTTTATCTTTTAAAAACAAACTACCTTATTAAAGATTCAATCCATAAGTTTCAAATTTAATTGTTTCCTAAATTACTTCATTAACTTATAAATCATTATATCATACCCAAAATATGTTTTCAAATTTTTTATAAAAAGACTCACTGATATTGACAAAGAGTTATACAACATGGTAATTAAAAACCCTATCTTATAACTATAAGATAGGGTTTTATATTAATTAGTTGCTAAAATCTGGTCATTTTTAAACGTCTTTTTATATGCGTATATAAAATATATTAATTCGAAAATACCCGTAATCATCCAAGAGAAAAAGTATAATAAATATAATGATTTAATTGTATGATAATGGGCAAAAATTGTATATATCCAAGCAATACGGAATATGCAAGATCCTGAAATAACGATGATGGTTGGAACTATGGTTTTTCCAAGACCTCTTGAAGCTGCTATCGTATTATCCATTAATGCGCTAAACGCATACGAATATCCCATTATTTGAATACGTTTAACCCCCGCATCTATTACTTCTTCTGATGAAGTAAAGATACTTAATAATTGTCTATCAAATATTACTAATAAGCCACCAAATAAAGCGCCAAACAAGAAAGCATAAAGCATTGCTATTAAATAGCTATTAATTACACGTTTCTTATTGCGTGCACCAAAATTTTGACCTATGAAACTTGAACATGCCATATAGCAGGCTGCCATTACATCATATATTAAAGCATCAAAATTTGTTGCGGCAGAATTACCTTCTACCATTATTGAATCAAAGCTATTGACACCTTTTTGGATGAATAGATTAGCTATGGCAAATATACAGTTTTGAAATCCTGATGGAATTCCAAGTTTTAAAACCATTTTACAATATTCAAAATTAAATTTATTATCTTTTATGCATAATTTACAACTTGTTTTAAGTCTTGTTAAAGATATGACAATTAAAATTGCTGAAACGTATTGTGAAGCGGCACTGGCAATTGCAACACCTGCAACATCTAGATGACACACACAAACAAAGAAAAGATTTAATAATACGTTAATTATTCCCGCAATCAATAAATACACAATAGGTTTTTTGGTATTACCACTTGCACTAAAAATAGCATTACCGTAATTGTAGATTGCCATTGCTGGCATACCAAAAAAATATATTTTTAAGTATAGTGTAGCTCCATCAATTAAATCATCTTTGGTATTAATTAACTCTAAAAAGAATCTCGAACAAAATAGTCCAATAAATAAAAGAATAATACCAATCGTCGAACATGTAACTAGTGCTGCTAAAACCGATTCAGTGATTTTTTTGTGATTTTTCTCGCCGATAAAACGGGCAACAACTACATTAACGCCATTCCCAAGTCCAATTAAAAAACCTGTAAATAGTGATACTAAAATTGTTGTAGATCCTACTGCACCTAAGGCTGTGTTTCCCGCAAATTTTCCAACTACCGCAATATCTGACATATTGAACAACGCTTGTAAGATGTTGGAAAACATTAATGGTAAACTAAATAAAATTATCTGTTTCCAGAGTGGCCCTTTTGTTAAATCTTTTTCAGCATTCATATTATGCTCCTTTTTCTAAGTAGATATTATACTAGAAGTATCTTATTTTGTCATTTAGATAGCAAAAGAAAATAACTAACTCCTGGTTAGTCATTTTCATCTATTTTTAAGTTGTCTGATAGCATATCTATTATTTGTTGATAATCTTGTCTAATTGCATTTAAACTATTAAATATTTTATCATTTTTATTAGCATAGAAAATATTATTACTATCTATTATGACATTTTTACCATATTTACCTATAATTACATCACCATAATCATTATTAGCACCAGTTATCACATTTCCTAGAAAATAACAATTATTAATTGTAAAATTGGTAAATCTGGCTCCAATAATTCCTCCTGTTATGGTAGATTCCAAATCTTCGACATCGTTATAAACTACACAATTTGAAATAGTAATATTACTTCCAACGATCGAACCAATTATACCGCCACTAGTTACCCCGGTTATTTTTATATCCGTACAACAATCATCAATTATGGCATTAGTAACATCACCAAAGCCAATTATACCACCAAAATTATTAGTGTCTTTGTACTTTTGATCAGTTCCATAAATATAGCTATCATCGGTACCTATGATTTTTAACCCTTGGATTACTGGCGTATTTCCACTTATATTTCCAATAATTCCTCCAACCTTATATTCGCCATCAATATTTATCTTACCAGTTATAGTTATATTGGTAAATATACTTTTGCCTTTTGCATAGCCAACTAATGCACCTGTTCCTTGTAAAGACCTTACACCTTCGTTCATCATTCCATTTACAATGGTAACATTATTAATTTTAACATTTTTAATTGTTGCGTCAAGAGTTTGTCCAAATATCCCTGCATTATAATAAGATTCTTCGCTGCTAATGTGTTCACCTATTTTTGTATGTTCAGCTACTATATGTAAGTTATTTATTTGATGTCCTTGACCATTGAACACCCCTGAAAAATAATATTCATTATTTTTTGAAACGCCTTTTCCCGATGTTCCAATAGGAATCCATGCGTGTCCTCCTAAATCAATATCACTATTTAAAAGAATTACTTTATTTTTAAAATCATTGCCAGTATTAACTAATTTTGCAAGACCAGCTAATTCTTCAGCATTATTGATTTTAAAGACTCTTTTTTCTTCATTATACCAAAGAGTATTTTCATTTTTATTCCAAACTGAATTTTGGACAAAATATTTCCAAGTCAGTTCTTTATCACCATATGTAAATTTAGCAATATGTTCGCCAATAATCGATAAATCAAAGCCATTAACATTTATACTAGCATCACTTGCTTTCTTTATTATGTTTTTTTTACCATTTGTTATTTTTATTTTAATGTTTTCTAATGCTTGGTTAGTACTAGTATTAACAACATACGATTCTAGAGGTTTTTCTAAAAACTCTAACTTTTCACTTTCTTTCTTTTTACAACTTGTAAAACAAAGAAGCATAATAATTATTAAACTTAAAATGATTTTTTTCTTCATAATAGTATTATGTCCTTTTTCTTTGATTTATTAAAAGTTAAAATTTACCAAAATAAAAAGGAATATTTTACTTACCAAATACTCCTTTTTAGCTACTCTATTTAATTATATTAATCATTGATAAAGCTATAATTATTACACTAGCAATTATTGTAATAATAAATATTAATCTTAATTGCTTTTTATTTTCGTTTATAGTACGATTCAACTCCTCATATCTTTTGTCATTGTTAGAAATTAATTCACTTATATTATTTATTTTTTCTAATAAACTATTTATTTTATTATCTAATTTTTCTACTTGAACTGTTACTTGAGAAACTTCTGTATTAAATTTTTTCAACATATCTCCAGTCAATATGCTCAATACTTCTTTTTCAATTTGTTCTGTGTTTAATAAAAGTTTATTAACTTCTTTTGAAATAAGTTCCAAGTTATCAGCTGATTCATTTAAATAAATTGTCGCATTGCGATAATTTTCTATTTCTTGTTCAAGTTTTTCAATTGCTTGCTTGGCCTTTTCGAATTTATTTACTACTTCACTGGCTATATTTTTATCCATTTTGTTCACCTTCTTTATTTACATTTTCTAATACATCTACCAAAGATGTTTCAAGATAAGTCATTGCTTGAATGCTTATAATGTCTTCGTTATTATCATCTACACTATTTATCAAATAATTAGTTAGTTTATATTTATCATTTACGGACTTCATTGCTATATTTAACAAGTCAACATACAAATCAAATTTATTATCATAAATTTGTGTTAAATAGTATCTAATAAATTTATATAATTCATTTTCATTTATCTGATATCTATTGATAGCAAATAATATTCCATTTTCAAAGTCTTCTTTAAGAATATCATTATTATTATTCATAAATACTTCAGTCAGTGATCTTATAAATAATAGTGATGGATGGTCTGGAGTAGTTTCTAGGTATCTACTCGCCTCACCTCGTAACTGTTTCAACTCTGAAATTGATCTAATACCATCAACTTGCTCATTTTCAATCACTTTACCTTCAAACAAATTAACTATTTGCATTAAATTTATTTTTTCTTTTTCAATTATTTCATCTAAATACGTTGAAAAGTTTGAACCAATGTATTGATTAATTCGGGTTTTAATTACTAAATCTTGGTTTTCTGCTTTCACTGCTTCCTTAGCAAGTTCATAAATTTCTCGTAGTCCTCTTCTACGTCCCTTTTCAATTGTGTCATAAACAAATTCTATTAAGACATGCGTTGCTTTTTTTATAAATTCCACCTTATTCAGTGTAGAGTATTTTCTTAATTTATTTTTTTCTGGTAATGTTCTTCCTTTATTATATCCCTTAACGTAATTACCATAATTGTCTATAATTTCATTAGTTGTTATATTAGAAATTATTAAATTATATTCATTTGAAGAATAATCAATTGAATAATTATTAACTACGCCAAGTATTACAAGTCGCTGTAATGCCTTTTCAAAATTATTTTGTTCTTCTTTAGGTGTTATAAATATACTTTCGGTTTTTGCATTTTGTATTTTTTCAATTATTTTATCAACAATTTCTTTTTCGTTTTTTATTCCCTTAAATGAATTAATATGGTAAAAAAGCATTCTTGAAATATCATCATTTGAACTATAACTTATACCCTCAATAATATTTCTAACTTCTTCTAACGGAGTATTAGCATTTAGCAACCATTCGTTTGTTGGGCCGTTATCATTTGAAAATACAATTGAACAAAACGCGAATTTATGATCTCTTCCAGCTCTTCCTGCTTCTTGATAAAATGATTCTATTGAACTAGGTATTCCATAATGAATAACAAATCTTACATTTGGTTTATCTATACCCATTCCATAAGCTTTAGTGGCAACTAGAAGATTTAATTTGTTATTTTTAAACAATTTTGTTGTTTCATTTTTAATGTTTTCCCATTCTTTTTCGCCACTAATTCCTTTAGGCATTTTACCAGAGTATATGCCTATTTTCATTCCTGTAGAAAATTTTAATTTTGTGGCTAAATTTGCTACTCCAAATTGACCATCAACATTAGGACAAAAAACTATTCCACAATATGTTTTTTCAAACGATAAACTTTGAAATTCATCCTTAGAAACTTTAAACACCCTAGGAAGGTTATAATTTATTATATTGGCTGTTGTTATTTCTTTATCACTGCTTTTGCTACTGAAAATACCGAAATGTAATTCAGATCTATCAAATGTCTTTGGCGTTATTATTGAATTTAGTTTTTCAATGTTTAATTCTCTTTTTATATCTTTTAAAACAGCTGATGAGGCCGTTCCAGTTAATGCTATAATACTAGGGCAGTTACCATTTTTAGCAAAAAATGTTCGCGAATTCTTGGCAATATTTAGATATGATGTTCTAAAGTCATGCCCCCACTCCGATATACAATGAGCTTCATCTACAGCAACACAATAAACTGTGTTTTTCAATAAAAGATTCCCTACTATGTTTCTAAAACTTCCCGTTTGTAATCTTTCAGGTGACAAATATATTAAAGAATAGTTATTATACTTTAATTGTTCACTTAAGTTGCTTCTAGCAATGTTACTTTTTGAACTAATCCCAATTGCATTACTAATTCCGTTTTTTAATAAATTGTCAATTTGGTCATTAATCAAAGAAATGATAGGTGATATTACCATTGTAACACCAGGGTTAAGAAAAGATGCCAGTTGATAAATCACTGATTTACCACTACCTGTGGGTAATAAAACAATTGCATCTTCTTTATTAATTATTTTATTAATAGCCTCTAATTGACCTTCTAAAAAGTCATTATGTCTAAATATATAATTTAAAAAATATTTAAGCACATGATTTTCACAAGTTACTGGTTTTACATAGTCATATTCTTCTATATCGCAAATAATATTGTCTTTTGTACTTATATCTCTTATGATCAATTGTCTTTCACAATCAATAATATTAGCAAAGCTAATGTTAATTGGTGATTTTAATTTATTGCAAAAATCTATTTTTAAATTTAATCCATAAATTGTGCCAAAATTAGAAATTAATTCTTCTAAATCTTCCAAGCATATTTTTAATATATTATCAAGATCTTTATTTGTAAATATTTTGCTTTCTAAAAATAGATTGATGTTATCTTCTAGATTTACATATCCTTGTTCCAAGCCTTTTACAATGGCAATCTGAATTTGGTGTATCATTTTATTTGCTATCAAATATTTTTCATATGTATTAAAAGAAGTTTGATAATCTGGAACAAATCCACAAGCATTAAGTTTTTCACCACATATTGCATCATTTAATTCTTCATTTTTAATACGCAATACCTTATAACCACTTCTATTTAATAATGTATCTCTTTGATTATCCTTTTCGTTATGCTCACAATGTTCTTTACCATCGAGCTCAATAATGTAGTGGTTATTATATTGCGATAGCAAAAAATCTACTCGTTGACCTTTTAATTTCGTAATATTTGATAATGAATTAAGTGAAACTTGAGTAATAACATGTGATGCCCAACAATCACCAAAAATTGGTTTTAGAAATTTATTTATAAAACTTGTTTCATTATGACTATCTACGTTATTCACAACATTATTATATATAATGTAATTATCTAACTTGAATAAATTATATTCCTCATTATCTGAAGTAATATTAAAGTATTTTTGAAGTTTATTTTCTACTCCCACTGAATTCATCGTTAAAAATCCACGATTTAATAATCGCAATAATAATGAAAATATTGTTTTTACTTCTATATTAACATTTTTATTTGGCGCTATATAATCTACTCTAAATTTCGAACACAACAATGAACTCAAATATTTTTCTTTTTTAAGTAATACTGCACTTAATACTTTTTTAGGAAGTGCAAGTGACTGAAAACAATATGCTTGGTATCCCTCTACACACGACTTTACTCCTAATTTACCGCTATTAAAAAACTTAATTTGTTTATCCGCAACCTGATTAGTTTTTTGATAATTGTCATCACATGCTTCTACTTTTTTTTGACTTTCAATATCTATTAATCCTTTACATGTTGGATAATTTGTACAAAGCAAAAAAGGTTTTCCAATATGAACACCCTTTTTTGCATACTTTATTTTCATTTTTGCTCCACACAATGGACAATTATAACTATTTTCAACCATTTTATGCCCCTCTTCGAAATGTTTATTGCTAATTCTAATTTTTACATGACATTTTTAATAATTATACCAATATTTTGAAAATAAATCTAGTAATTAATAAATAATTATGTCAGAAGTGTTCGTGTACACTAGATTGTGTACCCGAACACAATTCATTTATTATGATAATCAATAGACTAGTAATTTTTCAATTTTTTTGGTATAATATAACAAATATTATGATAGGAAGTGTTATTATGACAGAAGAAAACATTGATATTAAAGAAGAGACTGCTGATGAAGAAATTCTTGAAGAAGAAAAGAAAAAAGTATTAGACTTCTTCATTACCACTTTAAATGGAATGGCCTATGGTTTATTTTCAACCTTAATAATCGGAACTATAATTGCAACTATTGGACAGCTATTTTTAAAAGGCAATAATCCCTTTTGTCAATTAGTCGGTAATGCCTTAGGCGATGGCAAAACAGGAGCATCTTATGTCTTTCAAGTTTTGACTGGCGCTGGTATTGGGGTTGGTATCGCTTTAATGTTAAAAAAGAAACCACTTGAAACCATTGTGCTTGCGGGGGCAGGCGAAATAAGTGCCTATTTTTCACTAACAACAAATTTTGTAACTAAACAAATAGTTTCAAATGGTATTAAAATCGGCGATCCCCTTACAATCTATATTGTTTGTATTTGTACTGCATTAGTAATTAAATTAATTTTCAAGAAAAAAACACCTGTAGATATATTAATTATTCCTCTTCTTGGGGTTATTGTAAGTACTATCATATCTCTACTATGTAGATACCCTTTGATTTATGTTACATATGCTATTCAATGGTTAGTCAACTATGGTACTAATGCTGCACCATTAATAATGGGAGCAATAGTTGCGGTATTAATGGGAATGGCTTTAACGGCGCCAATTTCTAGTGCTGCTATTGCCGCAATGGTATTTCACTTAAATGGTGTACCACTTAGTGAAGCAATGCATATGCAAGAATATTCAGGATTGATTCTAGCATCAGGAGCTGCTGTTGTAGGTTGTTCATGTCAAATGATTGGTTTTGCGGTACAATCAAGAAAAGACAATCAAATTGGAATGGTAATTTCCATTGCAATTGGAACTTCAATGTTACAATTTAAAAATATCTTGAAAAAGCCAATAATTTGGTTACCAACAATCATAGCAAGCGCAATATTAGGGCCAATATCTACAACACTATTGAAATTAGTATGTATGGGTTCTAGTGCTGGCATGGGAACAGCTGGTCTAGTTGGTCAAATTGGTACTTTTGCCTCAATGGGAAATACTTGGCAAACTTGGGTTGGTATTTTTGGATTACAAATATTAGCACCCGGAATATTAGTTTTCTTCATTGATTTATTGTTTAGAAAATCGAACTTAATTGCCGATGGTGATTTGACAGTTTAAGCTATAGTTAAAAGGCTTGAGATTTTACAAAATCTCAAACCTTTTTTTGTTATTTAATTCTTTTAACCATCTCAACTAAGAAACGATAAAAAGCATCGCCTATTTGTTTATAACCATCTATTGATGGGTGTAAACCATTAGTACCAATTCGTTCTAATATTTCGCTGCGATTATTAACTTTCACTAATTCAACAGGATAACTGTATTCGCTATCGAATTGACTCTTTATATCAAAATATGTCATATATGAAGCATGTTCTTCTAATTTAGTGAAATTTTCTAACCATTTATCGTAATTAAGAGTTGTCACAGTATCGCCATACCAATCATGGTAATATCCTTGAGCACCATAACAAGCGGTAACTCCGCCATTGCAACATGGTAATTCTATTCCCATTACCCCTATTAAGGCATCGGGAAAATCTTTATGAAACTGTTCTAAGAATTTAGTTGCATATTTTTCGTGGGTTATGAATTCATTAGAATATGGGACATATAAACCATTTCCTGTTAAAAATGTAAATAACAAATCTGGTTTTGCTAGATTATTCTTTTCAATATAATATTTAAAATCAATGTCATTTTTTTCAGGATTCCAAAATGGATTAGCATCAGAATATTCATAACTTACCATTTTTATTTGTACACTATTTTTATTATAATTGGTAAAGATAGAATCAAGTTTAGGATTAACAATGCTACAATTATTGTTACCTCTTTTGAATTTAATTCTTTCACCATCAACCGTTTCAACAATCCATTCTAAATTATTATTAAGCCACTTACTATGTTGTGGGATATTACTCATATCATTTTCAAACGTAACCCAAACAGATGAAGTCCTACTTTCTACTTCATATTCGCAGAATGTTTTCCATTGCCAGCCACCATATCCTTCATAACCAACTTTTTCGTTGTGCATTTTGCCAATAAAATTTAGCATATTGGGATACACTTTTTCAAATTTTTCATATCCTACTTTAGGCCATACACCATTTACTGTTTCGCTATCGCCTACACATAATACATTGAGTTTTCTAACCGGTTCACTAACATCATTGACTACTAAGAGGGTTGATTTACTTTCAATGATGCAACCGTCATCGTCAATTACCTTGATTGTTAAATTATACTCACCTATATCTTCTTTTTCTGGAGTAAAAGTAAAATATCGATTGTAAGTATAGCCTTTTTCACATTCGGCTTTTACATAATATTGATAGGGATTATGTTTTTTAATAACCCCTCTGAAAAATAACTCAAATCGATCATTTACGACTAAATAATATTTCGATGGAAGAAAAATCATATTAACACTCCTTGATAATTTTGTTTTTTATTATTAGTGACAAATATGTACTACTAAGTACCAAGTATTTAAGCATATTGCTATTTAAACTTATTTTTTAAAAGTGGAAAGCAAAAAAACTATTTTCCGAAGCACACAAATCACGATATACCTTTACAAATTATTTTTCTGCTTATATCTCTTCACTTATTTATATAATACTACGGACGAATAATCTTCTAACATATACTTTTTTCCAAAAGTTTTTAATTATCTATTTATTTCTGAAAAATTTTTTCTTAATTGTACAAAATAATATAGCAAAGCCTCCAAATCCTAATATTACAACTATACCTATTACAATACTAACAATTACGTCATTAGATAACCAGTGCTTGTTGGTGTTAGTGCCAATTTCATCTCTCAATGAATCATTTTCATATAAAGCAGTTAAATTTGTTTCGCCATTTACCACAAAGTTATATTCTCTGTATTTACTTACAATTTCGCCATTATCATTTATCCAACCTTTGAATATCATGCCTTTTTCTGGTTCATCAGCAATTATTTTAACAATTGCTCCGTTTGCATAAAACTTGCTTTTACCATTTATTGTCACTTTATACGTATCAATTTTAGCAATTGTAAGATTGGTTAGCTCATTTCCGTCGATATCAAAATGCCTTTTACATTCGATACAATCTTTATGTCCTTTTACGCCATTTTCAGTAGTTGTTGCGGGAACCTCGTCTTTCCAAATGCCAAATTCGTGATTATTCTCATTAATAGGAATTTCTAAAGATTCAAGCGTTATCTTAGTTTTATTTATATCAAAATAATTTTCACAAATTGAACATTTATAATGTGCCTTCATTCCCTTTTTAGTACAAGTGGAAAAAACTTCTGGTACTAAGTTTCCTAACTGGTGTTCATCATAATTTGTTTCAATAATTTTTTCTTGAATTACAAAAGTACAATTTTTAAACTGGACACTTTCATATTTAATTTTACCTTTTTCTATACAGGTAGGTTGCTTAATCGTAGTTGCTACTGTTGACACTGTTTCAGTTTGAATGTGTGTATTATCATACTTGCATACTTGGCTCGCTGTAACTTGTGCATTGTCGAAACTCCAAACGTATGTAGGCTCACCCCATACATGTATGTGATATTGAGCATATTTTGTAATATTCACAAGCCCATATTTTCTTGAAGGATTTTCTATTTCAATAATTTTGTTGATAATTCCATTATCTATTATATCCGAAAAAATTACCCATTCATTAAGATTTTGGTCTTTTATATATTTTTTTACTTCTGGAGAAACAGTTATTTTCCAACTCTCAAAATACGATATAATGTCTGCTTTGTATTCATCAGCAAAAAATGTAGCAAATATTTCAGAAATTAATAACTGATAATTTTGTCCTTTTTTTATTAATTCTCGATAATAAGTAAAAAGTTTTCCATAGGTTTTATCTCCCTCAAAAGCATCAAATAAATTTACTAGAGCAAAAAGCTTTTCTTGGGTATTAGTATAATATCCCTGAGTTTGCTGATTCCATCCAGAATCATTTTCTATAAAAATTTCTTCTCCTGCAATCCTTTTTTGGTTCCATCTTTCTTCGGTTTCTTCAAGTGTTCCGCCCAAGTGGTTTTCTTTGGGATTTCCTTTAAATAATGATGAATCTTTAATTATGTAATATACAAAAACATTGTTACCTGTTTCTTTTAACTTCATATTACCGCCGTTGCCAAGTCTTCCCTGATAACCATGGCCTATTTCATGAAGAATTGCATACCAATAAGAAAAGACTCTTTGCATACTTTTTTGTCCTATACTTATCAGAGATGAGTTAAGATAATATGCACCACTTGCCGTCTTTTCATCCTCGACAATAGTAAATTTTGTAGGATAATTTTGATTTAAAGTATCCTTGGCGTTCAATTCTAAGCCTATCATCTTATCCATTCTAGATATGACCTCATCGTAGTATTCTAATACTTGATCAAGAGAACCAATAGGATTGTCAAATTTCCAAGCACCATTCAAATAATTACGATAATATATGTGCAGCACTATAATAGAGGAATTACCATCTATTACCGCATATGTATCATTTGAATTATTCCATTTTTGATAAAATTCATCATCAGTAGAATCTTTATAATGGTAATAGGTAAGCGGTTTAGCGTCCGAAACATTGAAGACCAATTCTATCTCAAACGTGACATCAACTTTTTCATCTTTGAGTCTAGGTGCATTTATTAATGGAACAGCATCGTAACTCATATCATCAATTTCACATTTTACTTCAATCTCTTGTTGCTCTTTTACATTTAAATACGTTGAAGTTCTTATTCTTCCAGTGTCTGTATAACACGTGATAGTTGGATTTACATACAAATCATCTACCTCGCTACTAAGATTGGATATAAATTTGACTTTTGCACATCCTCCTTTAGGAAGATATATTCCTAATATTTGAGAATTGTTGCTATCGCATCTTCCTATCTCCATATCAACAAGATTTTTCATCTGTGGAACGGCATAGATTGTACGAATTATTCGGCAATCACCGCCTACTTTATCGTTAATTGTTACAGGTACATTTAATGTTTTTACATTATTGTGTGAATCCACAATTTCATAAACAATATTATACTGTCCTGGTATATTAGGTTGTACATTGTTTTCTTTTATTTTAATCTTGTGTGTAATATCTCCATCCTCAAAGTCTTTTGCAAAAACTCTAAATCTGCTGTCTTTTACGAACTCTTCTTTTGACCCCAAAAAAACATTCTTGTCTATAAAAATCTGAGTGGCACCATAGAATAATGGTGCTCTTTTTTCATTCCAACCATATGAAGAAACCGTTGTATCATCTGGTTTTTCCTCGGAATCTACCAGCTTTGTATAAGCTTTCACTCTGGCAACACAACCACCATTAAAAATATAATCGTAACCAGAATACTCATTATTGTAATATGATGGCTTTTTTGAATCGGATTGAACAACTCTTACATAGGCATTGCCTGTAGGATTTGATACTTCTACAACTATCGAAAAATATGAATCTTTATCAATCTTAAGCGGTTTATCAAATTTTATCGTGTTATAACCTCCATATTTAAAAATCTGAGTTTTTTGTGCTGACAAAATTCCTCTTTCGACTTGGAGTTGTCCACTGCCATCAAGATTTGTATAAACCCTTATTGTAACACTAACATCATTACCAACAAAACCAACATTTACAGCCTTGAGGTATTCTGATTGATCTTTTGTACCCTTTTTGGCTTGATAAACGTTAGCAACTTTTTTTTGCTTAATAATTCCAAAATCAAATTCACTATTGTCGTAATAATAGTTAAAATCGTATTCTTCTTTTGTTGCATAGGTAAATGTCCAAGAAGTTGTTTCGGAAATTTTGCTCTCATATGTCAACCAAAAATAACCATTATCATCGTAACTATTTTTTACAAGCCATCCACCATTGGTAGAAACCTTACCTGGTGAAAACAATCTACTATCTATGTTATCATCCCACCCTACTAAAGTTATTGCATGTGGTATGCCATTAGTAACTGCGTTATCATTGAAATATTTATTTGTACCACCATCATAATAACACGATGCTGTAACCGCTCCATATTTAGCAATAGCACTTTTTAGTTCAACTATTCTGTCTTTATTGCTTTGCCCCGACGATATTAAATTAGCACTCTCTAACCGATATGTGGAATTTTCCCACACGTCTGCAGATGGTTTATCTCCACCTATTGGTCCTTGCCACATACTAAATAAAGGGGCTGTTTGTTCAATACTTCCAGCTTTTTGTGTCCACTCCCCCGCATCATTACTTACGTAGTTTGCATTATTGCCTAATGGGTCTATACTTCGAACATATTTACGGTAAGCAAGTGCTTGTGGATTGAGTCTTAAAGTATTTTTATCACCTATTTTACTTTTCAATATTGATGATTCAGAAGCGCTAATTGCTGCATACGCCCAACAGAGATTAGTGCTACCTTGATCTTTTGTTGGCGTTAATTCTCCACGAGGATCAAATTTTGTTAGAGTAATAATCTGTTCTGTTGATGAATAAAAAGGTTCTGTTTTTTCACTACCAATCTGTTCAGTTATTGTTGTATTGTCGGATTTTTCAATAAAATCGCTTCCACGTTTTGCTGCTATTGCCCTAGTCTTAGTAGGACTTTTTATGGAAAAAAAACTCATTAATGTTAATAAAAAAATCATTAATAATAAGATTTTGTGAATATAAGTGACTGATGTTATTTTTTTCATTCTATCTTGTATAATATAACCGTATAATAGGTCGTGAGTTTATATTATATTCCTTTCTACATATTTTATATAAGCATAATTAATTATGTTGTAATTTAACTATACTCTCTATTCATTTAAGTCATTCCTATGTTTAACCATTTAAGAAAAATCTTGCAACACCTTTATTTTGTTGCAAATAGTTAGTGACACTTTGCTGTTTTATAAGAACGAATAAATTGTAAAAACTTCAGGGTTCTTACCAAGCACGACAAAATTACTAACAAGGAGGTGCAACAAAATGTTAAGCAATTATAATTTTAGAATAATCAAAAAAAACTAATTCATCATCTTAAAGTCAAAAGTTTAGTGATTCATCTTGTATAGCTAATCACCAAATCTTTCCTTTTTAAAATCTTCATAGATTCCCTCAAGTAATTTCTTTAAAAAAGTTTTATTTTCAACCTCATCAACAAGTATCATTTTTTTTGCGCCCTCATATGGCAATTCCATTTGTGCGTTTGGCATCATTTTGATTGTTGAAGGGGTAGATTTAACAAGAAAACGATCATCATATATTCCACCAACTACTTTCCCATGATTATAAATAATATACTCACCCATCATTGGTCGATAGGTTATATCATCCAATTCAGAAAGTTGTTCCGAAATAAACTCTAAATATTCTTTACTTGACGCCATTATAATTACCTCTTATTAATTATCATATAACACTTTTATTATAGCATATTTTTACTATTATTTATATATTTTTGTTTAAAACATTAAAAACAATAATAAAAAAGTCATTTACCTCATCTTTTTAGGCAAATGACATTATATATTTAATAATTTAATTACTTATGAATATTCTATAAATTTCTGCAAGTTCAATTATTAAACATTTCATTGATTGATATTTATAATGTATCTAGTTTTCATTATTATATTCTTTGATGGCATCAACTAATAACTTAGCATCATCTTTGTTTCTAGTAGCAATAATATAGAAGTTATTTTCACCTTTTCCTTCACTTTCTCTATTTATAGTAAAGTGATAAACCATAGTACTTTTATTAACCCATTCACATGAAACATAATGTAATTTATTTAATAGTATTGAGGCATAGTACTTTTTAAAACCACCAAATGCTTTGGCATAGCTA
>ERZ1673741.1973-NODE-1973-length-15634-cov-7.602028_pt1 | contig 15634 bp, 17 predicted proteins | sample MGYA00580209_ERZ1673741 | MGnify/ENA primary metagenome ERZ1673741 (study PRJEB41218, sample SAMN15661754) | gut metagenome | host: Homo sapiens | place: Canada: London | collected 2015-08-20/2019-03-30 | study: EMG produced TPA metagenomics assembly of... | reverse complement strand
GCCCATCTATATAAGGAATGACGAAAAGGGACTGTCCCTTTTCGTCATTCGGGGGCAGACGCTTTACGCCGGCAGCGCGCCAGAGACGGCGGCCTCGCACGCGCCCTCTATAAGAGCATCGCGCTCCGCAGCATCAGGGGCTTCCGCATAGACCCTGACCACGGCATCCGTGCGCGCCGGACGGGCAAGGACCCACGAACCGTCATCGAAGGCGAGGCGAAGACCATCGGCGTGGCTTACCTCCACGGGTTTCTTTCCGGCGACTTCGGGAGGGTTGAGCCCGGGGAGGATGGTCCTGAAGACCTGGGCGCTCGCGGGATCGAGCCTGACGTCGCGGCGGGCCCAATAGGTCTTTCCGAGGGTTTCTTCCTGCGTCTGAACGAGCTCAGACAGCCTCCGGCCGGATTCGGCCAGGTATTCGGCGACGAGGAGGCACGCGTAGATACCGTCGCGCTCCATCAGGTGGGAAGGGACGCAGATGCCACCGTACTCCTCGGCGCCCAGAAGGACGTCGCCCTCCCCCATCTCGCTATAGATATAGGGGAAACCGACGGACACCGGCACGTACTCGAGGCCGAGCCGCTCGGCCTGGCGCTCGATCAGGGTCGAGCACGTGAGCGTCGTCACCACGCGCCCCTCGGCATGCGATTTCCGCGCGAGCGCCTCGATGACCAGCGGCACAAGCTCGCGCACAGCGAGCAAGCGGCCGCTCTCGTCGACCACGCCGGCTCGGTCGCCATCGCAATCGAGGACGATTCCGAGGTCGGCGCCTTCGGAGATCACGGCCTGCTCGCATTCGTCCGCCCAAGGGTCGGTCGGCGAGGGGTGGATCCCGCCGAAGTCGCCCAGGCTCCTCGAGTGAATCTCGATGACCTCGCAGCCGAGGCCCCTCAGAACGCGGGAAAGCACGCGCGCGCCAGAACCGTACATGGGATCGACGACGACCTTGAGTGGCTTCGCAAGCGGCGTGCACTTCCCCATCGACGTAAAGAGACCCGCGATATAGGGCTCCACCACCTCGACGATGTCGACGGGGCCGCGGGCATCATCCGGCGACGACGGAACGAGCTGCTCCACCTTGTCGAGGAATTCCCGGTCGCACGGGCCGCCGTCGGCTCCACGCGCCACGATTCCGCCGTACTCGCAGGAAAGCTCGCTGGCGGTGACCATCACGGCGCCGATCGCCTCGTCATCGTGGGCGCAGGCCCAGGCGAGCGCGGGCGTCGGGCATGCGGAGGAAGCCAGCTTGGCGTGAAGGCCACATGCGGCGATGACCCCCGCGAACTCGCGGGCGATTCCCTCGGACGGGAGCCTGGTGTCATACCCGACGTAGACCGTCGCGCCCTCATGCTCCTCAGACCACAGGAGCCCGAAAGCCGCGGCGACTCGGGAAGCGTTTTCCGCCGTGAATCCGTCCTCGTAGCGAGTTTTCCAGCCGTCGTTGCCGAAGCGAATCATATCGGCATGCTTATCCAAAGGTTGTTCACCTCTAGGGGTAGTCGCTGGCAAAGAAGGGCTAGTCGATCTTCACGCCCTGCTTCTGCAGATAGTCGATGAGTCGCGTCATGGTATCGGCAGATAGCGCGTGCTCCATGAGACAGGCCTCCTCGTCTGCGGTCTCGGGCTCGACGCCGAGGTCCGTCTGCAAAAACGCGCGGAGCGCGCGGTGCGAGCGCCAGACGATCTTCGCGTACTTCTCGCCCTCGGAGGTGAGGGTCACGCGGCCGTAACGGCTCTGGGTGACCATGCCCATGTCTTTGAGCTGATTGAGGGCTTTGTTCACGCTGGCTTTGGAGACCTCGAGCTGGTCGGCGACGTCAACCGAGCGGACCGACCCATCGGGCTCGCCGCTATCGAGCGAGAGACGGTAGATCGACTCGAGATAATCCTCGCCGGCTCGGGTGAGGGAGTGGTCATCTTTTGCGTTGCTGATCATGTAGATGCTCCGGGCTATTCGAACGCTGGCTCTTACAAGGCCACTATACCCAGACGAGTCTAGATTTCGTGGTCCAAATCGGGCAGCGTGTCGCGCTCCGCCTTGGCACCGAGCGAGACGAGCTTCGGGACGAAGCCCTCATAACCGCGATCGATGTGGTGGATCGCCGAGACGACGGTCTCGCCGTCCGCGACCAGGCCGGCCATGACGAGAGCGGCGCCTCCGCGCAGGTCGGGGGACTTGACCTGTGCCCCGGAGAACGCGGGCACGCCGTGGACAATGGCGTGATGGCCCTCGATGGTGATGTCCGCGCCCATGCGGTTGAGCTCGCTCGCGAGCATGAAGCGATTCTCGAAGACGTTCTCGGTGATCACGCAGGAACCCTGGCACAGGGCAAGAAGACACATGGTCTGAGCCTGCATGTCGGTCGGGAAACCGGGGAACGGCAGGGTCTGGATGTCGGCGGGAAGGATCGGCCCTTCTCGCCAGCAAGTGCACTCGCGGCTCCCGCGCTCGACGTGGATGCCCATCTGCTCATACTTCTTGAGCACAAGGCCGAGGTGGCGGGGGTCGAAGCCCTTGACCTTGACCGGCCCGCCGCAAAGGGCGCCGATGGCCAAAAACGTGCCGGCCTCGATGCGGTCGCCCACGACGGCGTGCGTGACGGGATGGAGCTCCGAGACGCCGTTGATCTCGATGACCGGGGAGCCGGCGCCCTTGATGTCGGCGCCCATCTCGTTGAGGAGGTTGGCGAGGTCGACGATCTCGGGCTCGCGGGCAGCGTTGTCGATGGTGGTCGATCCCTTGGCAAAGACGGACGCCATCATGAGGTTCTCGGTCGCGCCGACGCTCGCGAAGGCGAGGGTAACGGTCGCGCCGTGGATGCCGTGGAGCGCGCTCGCGTGGATGTTGCCGTGGTCGATCTTGAACTCGACGCCCAGGGCCTCGAGCCCGAGGATATGCATATCGATCTTTCGGGCACCGATGTTGCAGCCGCCCGGCATGGCGACGACGGCCTTGCCGAAGCGAGAAAGAAGCGGGCCCAGCACCGCAGTGGAGGCCCGCATCTGAACGACGAGGTCGTAGGGGGTCTCCCACGAGTCGACGTTGGTGGTATCGATTTTCAGCTCATGCTCGTTGACGACCTCGATGGTCGCGCCGAGATTCTTGAGCACCTTGCCCATTACGTGGACATCGGCGATGTCGGGGACGTTGGTGAGGGTGCTCACGCCCTTGGCCATAAGCGTAGCGGCCATAAGCTTAAGCGCCGAGTTCTTTGCTCCCTCGACGGTCACCTCGCCAGTAATGGGGTGGCCACCCTCGACCTTGATGACGTCCATGAACCCTCCGTATGCAAGAGGACCTTACTGGTCCTTGATGGTCTGCTTCAACAGAAGGTTACACCAATTGATTTTGTTCTCGTAGTACGCGCGCCTGTGGTCGCCCTCCTCGCAGGCATCGAGGGTCTCGATGGCCACATCGCGGGTGCGGCGGACCGTCTCGACGTCGATGTCGTCGGTGCGGCGAGCATGGTCGGCGAGGATGATGACCTGGTCGTGGTCGATCTCGGCGTAGCCGCCGGAGACGACGACGTCGCGCTCTCCCCCGCCGTCCTTCTCGGTGAGCCTCATGCGCACGACGCCGTCGCCGAGGGCGACGATCTCGGCCGCGTGGCCGGGGTAGACGCCCAGCTCGCCGGCATAGGTGACGAGCACGAGGCTGGTGGCCGGGCCCTCATAGAGGGCCCGGTCGGGACGCACGAACTGTACGTTCAGCTCTGCCATTGCCTAACCTAGTTCTTCGAGTCGTCGGAGGCCATCTTGGCGGCGCGGGCGCGCACGTCCTCAATGGTGCCGGCGTAGCGGAAAGCCTGCTCGGGCAGGTCGTCGCACTTGCCGTCGATGATCTCGGCGAAGGAGCGGACCGTGTCCTGGATGGTGCAGTAGCAGCCCGGGTTGCCGGTGAACTTCTCGGCGACGTGGAACGACTGCGAGAGGAACTGCTGGATCTTACGGGCGCGGGCGACGACCTTCTGCTGGTCCTCAGAAAGCTCGTCCATGCCCAGGATGGCGATGATGTCCTGCAGGTCGGAGTACTCCTGGAGGGTCTCCTGGACGGCCATGGCCACGCGGTAGTGCTCCTCGCCGACGATGGAGGGGTCGAGCGCGGAGCTCGAGGACGCCAGCGGGTCGACGGCGGGGTAGATGCCCAGCTCGGTGATGGAGCGGGAAAGAACCGTCGTCGCGTCGAGGTGCGTGAAGGTGGTGGCGGGCGCCGGGTCGGTCAGGTCGTCGGCGGGGACGTAGACGGCCTGGACGGAGGTGATGGAGCCCTCCTTGGTGGAGGTGATGCGCTCCTGGAGCTCGCCCATCTCGGTGGCCAGCGTGGGCTGGTAGCCGACGGCGGACGGGATGCGGCCAAGAAGCGCGGAGACCTCGGAGCCGGCCTGCGAGAAGCGGAAGATGTTGTCGATGAAGAGAAGGACGTCCTGGCCCTGGTCGCGGAAGTACTCGGCGGTCGTCAGACCCGAGAGGGCGACGCGCATACGGGCTCCGGGCGGCTCGTTCATCTGGCCGTAGACCAAGCAAGTCTTGTTGATGACGCCGGACTCGGTCATCTCGAGGAAGAGGTCGGTGCCCTCACGGGTGCGCTCGCCGACGCCGGTGAACACGGAAGTGCCGCCGTGCTCCTGGGCGAGGTTGTTGATGAGCTCCTGGATGAGGACCGTCTTGCCGACGCCGGCGCCGCCGAACAGGCCGGTCTTGCCGCCGCGGACGTAGGGCTCGAGAAGGTCGATGGCTTTGATGCCGGTCTCGAAGATCTCGGTCTGGGTGGTGAGCTCCTCGAACGCGGGGGCCGGGTGGTGAATCGGGTAGTAATCGACGTCGGCGGGAACCTCGCCGCCGTCGACCGGCTGGCCCATGACGTTCCAGACGCGGCCGAGGGTCGAGGGACCCACGGGCATCATCATGGGATGGCCGGTGTCGTGGACGAGCAGGCCGCGGGTGAGGCCGTCGGTCGAGGACATGGCGACGGTGCGGACGACGCCTCCCTCGAGCTGGGACTCGACCTCGAGGACCGTGTCGACGTGACCCATGGGGGTGTCGCCGTCGACGCGCAGGGCCGAGTAGATGCCCGGCACCTGATCGTCGAACTTGACATCGACCACGGGGCCGACGACGCGGACGATGCGGCCGGTGCCCACGCTCTTGTTGAGCTTGTGGAACGCGGCCTCCTCGAGGGCGCTACGCTGCTCGGTGGTGTTTTCTGACATTAGTTGTCCTCCAATGCGGACGTGCCGCCGATGATCTCGGTGAGCTCGGTGGTGATGGCGCCCTGGCGCTCGCGGTTGTACGTGCGCCCAAGGTTGCCGAGGACCTCCTTGGCGTTGTCGGTCGCCGACTGCATGGCGCGGCGGCGCGCGCCGTGCTCAGCTGCCGCCGAGTCGAGAAGCGCGTGGAAGATGACCGTGCGGAAGTACGCGGGCAGAAGCTGGCCCAGGACCTCCTCCGGGGAGGGGTCGAAGGAGAAGTCCGTGTACTCCTGGCCCTCGATAGTGGAGAGCGCCTCAGGGGTGCGCGGCTTGTTGGGCATCGTGAGCTGCTCCTTGGTGATGGGAAGCAGCTGCTCGGTGACCTGCGTCTGCTCGACGCGGTTCTTCGCGTGCCAGTAGACCAGCACCACGCGGTCGAAGTCGCCGTTGGAGTAACCCTCCATGACGTAGGAGGCGATGCGGTCCGCCTCGTCCATGTTGGGCTCCGACGAGATGCCCACGAAGGACATCACAGGCTCCTTCTTGCGGTACGTGAAGTACTCCGTGGGCTTGCGGCCGCACGTGATGACGCTGGACTTCACGCCCTTATCAGCGAGCTTCTGCATCTCGTGCTCGACCTCGCGCTGCGGGGCGATGTTGAAGCCGCCGGCCAGGCCGCGGTCGGAAGCGACGAGCACATAGAGCACGTGCTCCTCGGCCGGGTGCTTGGCGAGCAGGGGCTGGGAGGCATCGAAGCCTGCGCTGGCGACGTTGGCGAGCATGCGCGTGACGGCGTCCTTGTAGGGCTCCGCCTGCTCCGCGCGGTCAAGGGCCTTGCGGATCCTCGCGGTGGAGATCATCTCCATCGTTCGAGTGATCTGCATGGTGCTCTTGATCGAGCTCATGCGCCTCGATATCTCGCGAAGGTTTGCCATGTTGTGCCTACTCCTGGCCCTTCTTGGTGGAATCCGGCTGGACGGTCTTCTCGGCCGCGCCCTCGACGTCCGCCGCGGACTTCTTGTTCGGGTGCTCCAGGAGGAAGTCCCTCTTGAAGTGCCCGATGTGAAGCTTGAGGCGGGACTGCTTGTCGTCGTCGAGCTTGCCCTCGACGAGCGAGTTGCGCAGCGCGGGGTGGCGCTCGGACATGTACTTGGCGAGCGCGTCGCGGAACATGGGCACGTGGTCGAGGTCGACGTCGTCGATGAAGTTCTCCTTGGCGGCGAAGATCGCGATGATCTGGTCCTTGACGTCAAGCGCGGAGTAACGCTGCTGCTTGAGGAGCTCCATCATGTGGGCGCCGTGGTTGAGCTGGTACTGCGTGGTGGCGTCGAGGTCGCTTCCGAACTGCGAGAAGGCCTGCTTCTCGCGGTAGGATGCGAGGTCGAGTCGAAGCGTGCCGGAGACCTGCTTCATGGCCTTGACCTGCGCGGCTCCGCCGACTCGCGAAACCGAGATGCCCACATCGACTGCCGGGCGCTGGCCCTGGAAGAAGAGGTTGGACTGCAGATAAATCTGGCCATCGGTGATGGAGATGACGTTCGTCGGAATGTAGGCCGAGACGTCGCCGTCCTGGGTCTCGATGATCGGGAGCGCCGTGAGGGAGCCGCCGCCGTTGGCGTCGGACAGCTTGCAGGCGCGCTCGAGCAGGCGAGAGTGCAGGTAGAAGATGTCGCCAGGGTACGCCTCGCGTCCGGGCGGACGGTGCAGCGTAAGCGACATCTGACGGTACGCCACGGCCTGCTTGGACAGGTCGTCGTAGATGACGAGGGCGTGGCCGCCGGGATGGGTCTCGTCGGCGGGGTTGCCGTTGGCGTCGTTGTACATGAAGTACTCGCCGATCGCGGCGCCGGCCATCGGGGCGATGTACTGCAGCGGCGCGGAGTCGGCCGCTGTTGCGGCGACGATGACGGTCTTGTCGAGCACGCCGTGCTGGGCCAGGGACTCGCGGATCGTGGCGACCGTGGAGGCCTTCTGGCCGATGGCGACGTAGATGCAGATCATGTCGGTCTGCGCCTGGTTGACGATGGCGTCGATGGCGATGGCCGTCTTGCCGGTCTTGCGGTCGCCGATGATGAGCTCACGCTGGCCGCGGCCGATGGGCACCATAGCGTCGATGGCGAGAAGGCCGGTCTGAACCGGCTCGCACACGGGCTGGCGCTCCATGATGCCGGGGGCCTTGAACTCGATCGGGCGACGGTGCGTCGTCACGATGGGGCCGAGGCCGTCGATGGGCTGGCCGAGGGGGTTCACGACGCGTCCGAGCATCGCGTGGCCCACGGGGATATCCATGACGCGGCCGGTGGTGCGGCACTCGTCGCCTTCCTTGATGTCCTCGACGTTGCCGAAGAGGACGGCGCCGACCTCGTCTCGGTCCAGGTTCTGGGCCAGGCCGTAGACGTCGTGGCCGGTGGCAGAGCTGGTGAACTTGAGGAGCTCGCCGGCCATGGCGGTCTTCAGGCCCGAGATGTGGGCGATGCCGTCGCCGACCTCGGTGACCACAGAGGCCTCCTGGTGGTCGACCGTCGCGTTGATAGCGCTGAGGTTAGCGCGAAGGGTCTCCAGGATCTTCTGCGAGCTGATGGTTTCTTCTGTCGTCATTTATTCCTCACCTCCGTTGAACGAAGAGGAGAGCGTCTTCCTGATGTTAGAGAGCTGGGCGCGCACGGAGGCGTCGTAGCGCTTGCCGCGCACCTCGAGCATGATCCCGCCGATGATGGACGGGTCCACGCGCTCCACGAGGTACACAGGGGCGTCGAGGTCGGCCTCTGCCTTTGCGCTCACCGCTTTGCGGAGTTCGTCGTCCATCGGCACGGCCGTGGTCACGGTCACGCTGACGGTCTTGTCCTCGGAGTCGAGCAGCTGCTTGTACTGCTTGGACACCTGCTCGATGAGCCCGAGGTCGTCCTCCTTCTGCATGGCCGCGAGGGTCTCGAGGACCTCCGGGGAGAACTTCCGCGCGTGCTGCCACTGCACGAGGTCGGCGTTCGCGCGTCCCTCGCAGCGGGCGGCCTCCAGAAGCGCCCTGGTGTATGCCTCGACCTTCTCGGCGTCGGTGTGGTTAGTCGCCATTGGGTGCGCTCACTTCCGCGAGGTACTTCTCGGCGAGCTTGCGCTGCTGGTCCTCGGTAAGGTCATTGCCGATGATCTTGGTGGCGATCTCGACCGAGAGGTCCACAACGGAGCCGGAAAGCTCGATCATGGCCTTGTGGCGCTCGGAGTCGACGGCGCCGTGCGCCTTGGCGATGACGTCCGCGGCCTCCTTCTGGGCCTTGGCCAGGATCGCGGAGCGCTCCTCCTCGGCCTCCTTCTTTGCCTTGGAGATGATCTCGTCGGCCTGCTGGTGGGCCTCCACGATCTTCTGCTCATAGGACTTGGCGGACTCGGCGGCGTCGAGACGGGACTTCTCGGCGGCGTCCAGGTCCTCCTGGATCTTCTCCTGGCGCTTGTCCATCATCGAGAGGACCTGCGGCCAAACGAGCTTGGCCAGCACGATCCAGATGATGAGGAAGGCGATGAGCGCCGGGATGAACTCGGCGGGCTTCGGGATGAGGATGTCTGCCCCCACGCCCTCCGCCAGCGCTGCGGTCGGCATGCCGGCGACGGCCACGGCGATTGCCGCGCCCGCACGGGCGAGCTGACCTCTGGTAGTGCTCTTCATAATTGCCTCCATCACGGGATTCGTCGCTTCTCGCCTATCGTAGCTACTTGACGATAAGGGAAACGACGAAGCCGATGAGGGCGAGGGCCTCGACGAATGCGGAGCCGAGGATGAAGACCGTGAACAGACGGCCCTGGACCTCAGGCTGGCGCGCCATGCCCTGAGCGACGCCGGACGCCGCCAGACCGATACCGATGCCAGCGCCGATAACGCCAAGACCATAACCAACGACACCGAGAGCTCCCACAATTCCTCCTTTGTCATTCGCCCCTAGGTTTCCTTTGTTTTTGCGGGGCGAGTTCCAAAACAAACTAACGACGTGCTATGAACTGCGGGCGACTGCCCGCGAGTTGCCTGGACCGAAGGCGCGCTACTCCTCGTCGGACTCGGCGATCTGGATGTAGACCGCGGTCAGGAGGGCGAAGACGTACGCCTGGATGGCGGCGACCATGATCTCGACCACATAGATGATCAGCAGGATGGCGACCCACATGACCGAGGCGCCCGCTTGGGCGACGGCCGCGGCCGAGAAGGCCTGGATCATCGGCTCGAAGAACAGAGACGCCAGGATGGCGAAGGTGCCCATGACGACGTGGCCGGCGAAGAGGTTGCAGAAGAGTCGGACGGCCAGCGTGATCAGGCGCAGGATGGTCGAGAAGACCTCGATGCACCACACGAGGGCGTTGAGCGGGAAGGCGACGCCCTTAGGGGCGAGGGACTTCGCGTAGCCCAGGGCACCGTGCTTCTTTATGCCGCAGACGATGAAGTAGATAAACGAGACGATGGCGAGGGCGGCCGTCGTGGAGATGGTGCCCGTGCCCGGCTTGCAGCCCGGGATGATGCCGATGATGTTGTTGGCGAGGATCACCAGGAACAGCGATGCGATGAACGGGAAGTGCTTGCGCCAGGTGTCGCCCAGGATGCCCTTGCACATGTCGTCGCGGACGAACTCGACCAGGTACTCCATCGTGTTCACGAAGCGGCCCTGGGGCACGAGGCTCGCGGACTGCTTCGCCTTGAAGACGAACAGCAGCACGAGCATGAGCACCACTGCCACGGCGAACCAGAACGAGTACTGGGTAAAGCCGACCGTGTCGAGGTTGCCGACGATCGGCGTCGACGTGAAGCTCGAGACGAGCTCGTCGACCTCGCCACTGAGGCTGTCGAGAGGATTCACTTACGTCCCTTCCTTTCAATCAGGTCTGGTCGGGGTCGCTGTTCGCGGCTTTCCAGGCCCTTGCTGCCTCCACCGCCCAGATGAGCAGGAAGGAGGCTACCATGGCACAACCGAACGTCAACGCCTTCTCGCTCGCGAAGCAGTAAACCGCTAGTTGAGCCAGGCTGAGGAGCACGAACGACGAGAAGATGCTCGCCATCCCGAGACTCATGCTCACTTTAGCCCTTTTTCCCTCTTTGAGGGCCTTCTCGAACAGGAAGCCGGGAAACACGCTGCCGATGACGGCACAGACGGTTCCCGCGAGGATCGTGGAGATCTGCACCGCTTCTCGCCCCCTGTTTTCGATGGCCCCGAAAGACCGTTGGACACAATAATTGAACCCGATTCAAATAGCAACGAGATTTTCGTCTGAGACTCCGTTTCGACACAAACCGCGTTGCGTAGAGATATTACCTCGAGAGCTCCGGGTAGAGCGGGTGGACGGCGAGCATCTCGCGGACCTCGGCATGGGTGCGGTCGAGCAGCTCGTCGTTGCCCAGGTTGTTGACCACGTCGCCGATGAGCTGGCCCACGCGCTCGCACTCCGGCTCCGTGAAGCCACGCGTGGTCGCTGCGGCGGACCCCACGCGGATGCCGGAGGTGACGAAGGGCGAGCGCTTCTCGCCGGGGATGGTGTTCTTGTTCACCGTGATGCCGACCTCCTCCAAGGCGCGCTCGGCGTCCTTGCCGGTAACGTCTCCGGCGGGGGTCAGGTCGACGAGCAGTAGGTGATTATCGGTACCGCCGGTGACGAGGCGCAGGCCGCGCGACTCCATGCCGCGGCCGAGCGCGCGGGCGTTGGCGAGGACGGCGTCGGAGTAGTCGGCGAACTCGGGCGCGAGGGCCTCGCCGAAGGCGACCGCCTTGCCGGCGATCACGTGCTCGAGCGGCCCGCCCTGGGTACCGGGGAAGACCGAGGAGTTGAGCTTCTTGGAGAGGTCGGCGTCGTTTGTGAGGATGAGGCCGCCGCGCGGTCCGCGCAGGGTCTTGTGGGTGGTCGTCGTGGTCACGTCGGCCACGGGCACCGGGCTCGGGTGGCGGCCGGTGGCGACGAGACCGGCGATGTGGGCCATGTCGACCATCAGCTTGGCGCCGTTCTCGTGCGCGATCTGGGCGAAGCGCTCGAAGTCGATGGTGCGCGGGTAGGCCGAGGCTCCGGCGATGATCACGGCGGGCTTGTGCTCGCGGGCCTTCTCGGCGACGTCGTCGAAGTCGATGCGCTCGGTCTTTGGGTCGAGGCCGTAGGAGACGACGTTGTAGAGCTTGCCCGAGAAGTTCGCGGGCGACCCGTGGGTGAGGTGGCCACCGTTGTCGAGGCTCATGCCCATGATGGTGTCGCCCGGCTTCGCGAGCGCGGCGAGGGCCGCGTAGTTGGCCTGGGCGCCCGAGTGGGGCTGCACGTTGGCGAACCCGGCGCCGAAGAGCTTCTTCGCACGGTCGCGGGCGATGTTCTCGACGACGTCGACGGCCCAGCAGCCGCCGTAGTAGCGCTTGCCGGGAAGGCCCTCGGCGTACTTATTTGTAAGGGGCGAGCCCATGGCCTCCATAACGGCGAGGCTGGTGAAGTTCTCCGACGCGATGAGCTCGATCGACTCGCGCTCGCGGCGGAGCTCCGCCTCGATGGCGGAATAGATCTCGGGGTCCTGCGCGGAGAGGTTGCTGAAGTCCACGGTGGTGCCTCCTTTACAAGTTCGGGCGGCGCCGAAGCGCCGCCCGAGGCCTGATGCTCTTCTGTTATGCGTCCACGCCGGGGAAGGCGGGGTCGTCCTCGCGCATGATCTTCTCGACGCGCTTGGCGTGCCTGCCGCCCTCGAACTCGGTGTTGAGGAAGGTGTCCACGAGCACGAGGTTGTCCTCGAGGCTCACGAAGCGACCGGAGAGGCCGATGACGTTGGCATTGTTGTGCTGACGGGCGAGCTCGGCGAACTTGACGGTCTGGACCGGGGTCGCGCGGACGCCGGGGACCTTGTCGGCCGTGATGGCCATGCCGATGCCGGTACCGCAGATCAGGATGGCGCGGTCGGCTTCCCCGCGGGAGACCATGCGCGCCGCGCGGTCGGCGTAGTCGGGGTAGTCGACGGACTCCTCGGAGTTCGTCCCGAGGTCCGTGACCTCGTGGCCGAGGGACTTGAGGTGCTCGATGACGGCGTCCTTCTGGACGAAGCCGCCGTGGTCGCAGGCAACGGCGATGCGCATGCGTGGTTCCTTTCGGGTTCGCGGGTCATACGGTGCATAGGGTAGCACTGAGGCGGCAGCGGGGGCGCGGGGCGGGAGGCGCGGGGCCGGCGCCGCGGGAGGCGCGGCGTAACCGCGGGGCAACGTGGGGAGCGCGGGACGCATGCGCCTCGCGCCCGCCGCTACTCCCCCGCCGCGACGGCGAGCACAAGCGCCGGGTCGATCGCGCCGGCGCGCAGCACGCGGGGCGCGGGGCCCGTGCAGTCCACGATGGTCGAGGCCTGGGCAAGCGGCGCCGGGCCGCCGTCCACGACGAGCTCGACGTCGCGGACGATGGCGGGGTCGAGCTCGTTGGCCGAGGTCGCCGCCGGCCTCCCGTGGAGGTTCGCGGAGGTCTGCGCCAGGGGCGCGTCCACGGCGGCCAGGAGCGCCTCGATGAACTCGGAGCCCGGCGCGCGCAGGGCGACGGTGCCGCCCTCCTCGGGCCGCAGGGGGTCGGCCGCCTGGAGGTACTCGGGGTCCACTCCCTCGTCGGCGCGCACCACGAGGGTGAGGGCGCCCGGCCAGAAGCGCTCGGCGAGGCGCAGCGCGTAGTCGGGCAGCTCCCGGCCCCAGCGCGCGAGGCCGCCGTCGCGCGAGACGAACCACGGGAGGGTCTGGCGCAGGTCGCGCTTCTTTATGTCGAAGATGCGGCGATGACCGGGGTTCTCCGGCGCGACGGCGCAGGCGAGGCCATAGACCGAGTCGGTGGGCAGAGCGACGACGCCGCCCGCGCGCAGGGCCTCCGCCGCGCGCTCGACGGCGGCGGGGTCGGGGTCTGCGGGGTCCACGCGCACGATCTTTTGGCCGGCGACGGGCGAGGAAGAAGGGAGCGAGCCCTCGCGCACCGCCACGAGCACGCGCGGGCGGCCTGTGAGGTCTTGGCGCACCTCGACCGATGCCCAGCCACCCTGCGCGCGCACGAGATCGGCCGCCGCGCCGAGGTGGCCCTCGTAGAGCTCGCAGCAAAGCATGCCGCCCGGGGTAAGCGCGCCCGGCGCGAGGTCGACGAGGCGGCGGAACACGTCCAGCCCGTCGGCGCCACCGTCGAGCGCGAGCTCGGGCTCGTTGTCCTTGACCTCAGCAGGAACCTCGTGGGAGAGCACGTCGGTAGGGATGTAGGGAGGATTGCTCACCAGGACCGCGAAGGTCCCCATAAGGTCGGGATCGACGCCCGAGGCGAGGTCGCACTCGACGATATCCACCGCGCCGGAAAGCCCGAGTGAGTCGCGGTTGCGGACGGCGAGGTCGACTGCCGCAGACGAGAGGTCGGTGGCCGTGACCTGCGCGCCCTTGCGCTCGTAGGCGATGGAGAGCGAGATACAGCCCGTGCCGCAGCCGACCTCGAGGACCCGGGGCGGGATGCCGCCGGCGGCCTTCGTGGCAGCGTCGACGCCCTCGAGCGCGGCGTCCACCAGGACCTCGGTCTCGGGGCGGGGGATGAGGACGCCCCTCTCGCAGCGCAGGACGATGTGGCGAAACGCGGTCTCGCCCGTCACGTACTGGAGGGGCTCGCCGGCGGCACGGCGCTGGACCGCGGCGCGCATGCGCGAGCGCTCGTCAGGGGTGAGCGGGCGGTCGTAGTTCACATAGAGATCGACCCGCGAGAGGCCCATGACGTCGCAGAGCAGCCACTCAGCCGACAGCCTCGGGTGCTCGTCCCCGTGCCGCTGCAGAAACCCGCAGGTCCAGTCGATGATCTCTTTGATGGTCCAGGTTTTCTCTGTGCTTGTCATTGCTCGCTCCCTGCTCGATGCGTTATCGCATCATAGCCAAAGAGCTGGCCGGGCGCGCGGGACCTGGCGAGAAACGCCCCTCCCGCGGCATGAAGTCACCTTGCCCTACCGGGAAACGACCTTATATGAGTTCGCGAGCTGAGCGCCGGATTCGCTCCAGCGGGTCTCGACCTCGAGGTAGTCGTGCTCGCGCATCTTTGACACGAGGCGGTCGACGGTTTTCTCGGATCGGCCGAGAGCAGAGGCGATGGCGGCCTTGGTCACAGGCTCGCCCTCGTGGTCGGCCACGTAGGCGAGGATGGCACGCGCGGACGGGGTGAGCCTGAGCTCGCCCGCAGAACCGTTCTCCGACACCGACGAATCAGCCACCCGCCACCTCCGAGTAATCCATAAATAACGGTTTGAATAATAGCAATAAATCTAATTCGCAGTATGAATAAAGGCTTAAGCCGAAGTGCCAGTTAGAAGTCGATAATACAAACAACACACAGGTAAAGTGCATCACTAAATTCAGCAACGCTAATATGTTCATTTACTTTTATATGATTCATATATCATTAATTTGAGACATCTGCCACACTACAGGTCAAATAGCTGCGCAAATCGCCCCGCAAGCAAAAAAACAACGGCTCAAGGAACGCCCCCCCCCGCATCTAAGCTTTCCGAGGGCACGCGGTCCATGTCGGTGCGACGGCCGCCGTCCAAGCGATACCATCGGTACTCGACGAGACCGACAGAAAGGAGCCGCGGATGCGCGAGCGCGCGGACATTCTATACAGACCCTTCGAGCCCGGCGACTTCGAGGCGGTCGCCGAGCTCATGCGGGCACAATGGAGCTGCGACCTCGAGGGTGCCGCCGGCGAGTACTCGGCGAGCATCGATCTGTGCGGATACCTCGCCGACGCGGACTGGGGTCTCGTGGCCGAGGGGCGCGGGCAGGTGCTCGGGGCAGTGCTTCTTCGCACCGACGATGAGCCCGACCCGAAGTGGGCCGCGCGGCGAGACATGCTCATGGCGGAGGCGGCGGCCGACCCCTCTCTGGAGGAGGAGATCCATCGCGACGTGGACATCCTTGAGGAGGAGGCGCTTCTTTCCGACGAGTACGCGCAGAGCGACGGCATCGGCAACGGCGCGGAGATCAAGCTGCTGATCGTCTCTCCCGCGGCGCAGGGGCTCGGCGTGGGCGGGCGCTTGTTCGGCGAGGCGAAGCGGCGCGCGGCGGAGCTCGGCGGGTTCTATCTGCTGACCGACGACTCGTGCGACGTCGGGTTCTACGAGCACAAGGGCATGAGGCGCATGGCCAAGCGCGCGAGCGCGGTCGAGGCGCCGGCCTGCCCCCAGACGGCCGACGCCGACGATGACGGCGACTTCAACCTCTACGTGTACGCCCAGGGGCTCTGATGGAGCCCCCCCTGATGGAACGCGGGCCCTCCGCGCGCCCCGTAGATCCCATAGGCGCAAAGGCAGCCGGTGCAAAGAAGCCCCCGGTCGTCGGTCGGTTCGCGCCCACGCCCTCGGCATCCCCGACGCCCTGTTGCCGGCCCCGGAGCCCGACGGGAGGCTGGGGGCGGCGAGGTCGCTCGCCTCCCAGAGGGACCACATGGTCACCTGCGCCACCCGC
>ERZ1673741.1971-NODE-1971-length-15655-cov-5.451859_pt1 | contig 15655 bp, 20 predicted proteins | sample MGYA00580209_ERZ1673741 | MGnify/ENA primary metagenome ERZ1673741 (study PRJEB41218, sample SAMN15661754) | gut metagenome | host: Homo sapiens | place: Canada: London | collected 2015-08-20/2019-03-30 | study: EMG produced TPA metagenomics assembly of... | reverse complement strand
TCCAGCACCGTCTCCGCAATATCCAGATAGTAGTTTTCCTTGCTGATGCGCCCCATAGCTGCGCCTCCTTGCACTGTATTCTATCAAATATTATAATACATGGCGCCCATCCCTGACAAGCGGCGTTTTTCCCCGCGATACTCGTCGATACGCTGAAATTCCGCGCCAAAAACTATGCAAATAGCCGGGTGCCTGCGCTGCGGCAGCATAAAAGGACGGCCTTGCAGCCGTCCTTTTCCCTCCTGCGCGGTCACTCCGCGTTTTTGAATACCGTCTCCGGCGCCGTGATGACCACCCGCGTGTTGTCCGCCACCGACCCGGTGAGGAACGCGTTGCCGCCCACCACCGAGTGCTCGCCGATCACCGTCTCGCCGCCCAGAATGGAGGCGCCGGAGTAGATAGTCACATAGTCGCACACTGTGGGGTGCCGCTTTCCCGGCAGGCTGGCATGGCCCGCCCGGGGGGACAGTGCGCCCAGCGTCACACCCTGATACAGCTTCACATGGCTGCCGATCACCGTCGTCTCGCCGATAACGATGCCCGTGCCGTGGTCGATGAAGAACCACGGCCCGATCTGCGCGCCGGGGTGGATGTCGATACCCGTCCGGCTGTGGGCGTACTCCGTCATCATCCGGGGGATCATGGGAACCTGCCGCAGGTACAGCTCGTGGGCAATGCGGTATACGAAGATGGCGAACAGCCCCGGATAGGCGAAAATGATCTCCTCCTTGTCCGCCGCTGCCGGATCGCCGTCAAACGTGGCCTCAATGTCCGTCATCAGTGTCTGCTGTATGCGGGGCAGCTGCTCCAGTATCTCATGGGTCAGCGCCCCCGCGGCAAAGGCCTGGCCCTCCGGCAGCGCCAGCGCCACCTGTGCCGTCAGCGCCGTCTCGATACGCTCCAGCAGCAGTGCGGCGTAGTTCTCCGGCGGTAGCGCCATCAGCTGCGCGTCACCGAAATATGCCGGGAACAGCAGCCGCCGAAACTCCTTGATGATGCCGATGATGGCACCCCTGTCCGGCAGCCGCAGTTTTTTGCCGTACAACGGCACCGCCGCGTGTGTCATATTTTCCGCCATCGCCTTGGCGATCTCCGCGTTGGAAGTCATAGTCCTTGTCTCCTCTCAAAATAAAACGGCGAAGGATGCGCCCGCATCCTCCGCCGCCTGTGTGTACAGGTATCACGGCCCGCTTACAGGGCCTTTTCAGCAGAAAACGCACAGCGCCCATGGGCACGACAACACACGCCCGCGCAGCAGGCGGACGTACAACAGGCGCAGTTTATGGTGAGCAGCGTGCTGTTCATGCGTTTTCTCCTTCTCCGGAAATCTTACATAACATTATACTGTCCCGTCCCGCGCAAAGTCCATTGTCACCTTTCACAAAAACCATACCATACCGGTGGGAATTTTGCATATTCCCGCCGCCATCCGGTTCCGCCATGTCGGCGGCTGTCAGTTTTCACAAAAATTTAGCGCTTTTAATTGCGAAAGTATGGTCTATCTAACGGTTGACTTCTGTACCCCGCGGCGTTAAGATAACGCCAACATAAAAAACAGCCGACCACCGGCGGAAAGGAGACCCCACATGGCACGTCACATGATGCAGCGCGATATGTTCCATAACGACATGGCCGCGAACCATGCCGCTGTCTCCTATTACGCCGGCACCAGCTCCGTCTGGGGCTTTTATTGGTACGCCTATTTTACCTCCCGATACCAAACGCCGGCTGTAAAGAATTGAACCCGTCTTTTCCATTTCCCATGTGTGTGAAGCGGCTTCGTCTTTCAGACGGAGCCGCTTTTCAATTTACCTCATCATCCCTGTTGCCCCCTATTTCAAAACAAAAGGAGAAGAAAATCATGACTGCAATCATTTCAGCGGCTGTCATCTTCGTGGTGTTCGCCGTAGGAGACATGATCTCCGCAAAAACAAAGGCTATCGTATCCATGCTGCTGGTGGCCTCCGTCGTATTCCTGGCAGGCTTCTGGACCGGCGTTTTCCCCACCACCCTGTTTGCTGACTCCACCCTTCTGAGCATGGCCGGCCTGCTGGTCACCATGCTGCTGGTGCACCTGGGCACCACCATCCGGCTCCGCGACTTCGGCGCCCAGTGGCGCACCGTCATCATCTCCGCCGTGGCCTGCATCGCCATCTCTGCTGCCGTGTTCTTCATCGGCCAGCTGATCATCGACCGCGGCTTCGCTCTGGTGGGCGCGCCCATTCTCTCCGGCGGCGTTGTCGCCACCCTGACCATGCAGGATATGGCCAACAAAGCCAACCTGCCTGACCTGGCGGTGTTCGCCACTCTGGTCATGTGTGCCCAGGGCTTCGTGGGCTACCCCGTGGCCTCCCTGTGCCTCAAGAGCGAGGCCAAGCGCATCAAGGCCCAGATCGACGCCGGCACGCTCCAGGTGGACGCCGGTGCCGCCGCGGCCCAGAACGCCGCCGCTGCCCGCAAGAAGCTGATCCCCGCCCTGCCTGATAAGTACAACACCCCCAACGCCATTATCGCCAAGGTCATTCTGGTGGCGCTGCTGTCCGTGTGGGTGTCCAGCCTGTTCCACGATGCCGTTAACAAGCTGGTCTGGTGCCTGATCTTCGGTGTGCTCTGCAAGGAGCTGGGCTTCCTGGATGAGGACGCGCTGGGCAAGGCCCACGCCACCGGCATCGTGATGCCCATCATCACCCTGTCCATCTTCACCAATCTGGCCGCTGCTACCCCCGAGATGGTGGGCGGCATGGTGGTGCCCCTGCTGGTCTGCGTGGTCATCGGCACGGCGGCCTTCTCCGTCGTCTCCATCCTGGTGGGCAAGATCTTCGGTTACAGCTGGCAGATGTCCATGGCCATCGGCAGCTCCTGCCTGTTCGGCTTCCCCGGAACCGTCATCATCTCCAACGAGGTCTCTGAGTCCACCGGCACCACCGCCGAGGAAAAAGCCGCCATCAACGCCCAGATCATGCCCAAGATGCTGGTGGCCGGCATGGTCACCGTGTCCATCACCTCCGTACTGGTGGCCGGCGTTATGAGCAGCTGGCTGTGAGCCCGGCTCATTTGAAAGGAGTGCTTTTCCATGTCTGATATTCGTTCCTTCGTCGATACCATCTTCGACGAGTTGGTCTCTATCCGCCGTGATATCCACGCCCACCCGGAGCTGGGTATGCACGAGGTCCGCACCTCCGCCCTCATCCGCAGTGAGCTGGAGAAAATGGGCGTGGACGAGATCCGGCAGCCTCTGCCCACCGCCGTGGTGGCTTTGATCCACGGCAAGAAGGGCCCCGGCAAGTGCGTGGCGCTCCGCGCCGATATCGACGCCCTGCCCGTTCACGAGGAAACCGGTCTGCCCTTTGCCAGCGAGACCGAGGGCATTATGCACGCCTGCGGCCACGACCTCCACACCACCATGCTCCTGGGCGCCGCAAAGACGCTGTGCCATATGCGCGATCAGTTCGCCGGCACCGTCAAGCTGATCTTCGAGCCCAGCGAGGATCTGATGCCCGGCGGCGCACGGGCACTGGTGGCAGCCGGGGTCATGGAGAACCCCCATGTGGACGCCATCTTCGGCCAGCATGTCTGCCCCTCTGAGAATGACTCCGTGGGCCGTATGCAGCTCTATAAGGGCTACTTCACCAGCGCGGTGGACCTGTTCCACATCAGCGTCCACGGCAAGAGCGGCCACGGCGCCGCGCCCCACACCGCCCGCGACGCCATCGCCTGCGCCGGGTATCTCATCACCGTGCTGCAAACCGTGGTCTCCCGCCGCATCGACCCCATGGATACCGCCGTGCTGACGGTGGGCACCATGTCCGGCGGCGACGCCGTCAACATCACCGCCGGCGAAGCGCGGATGGTGGCCGTTCTCCGCAGCTTCAGCGACGCCGGCCGCGACACCGCCATTCAGGAGGTCCGGCGCATCTGCAAGGGCATCGGCATCGCCTTCGACTGCGACATCGAGGTCAATTTGGAGGAGGGCTACGCGCTCCAGTACAACGACCCCGCCATGATCGACCTGGTCAACAAGGCCGTCACCGCTGCCGGCGGCAAGGCGGAGTTCATCGACAAGCCCTTCTCCGGCAGCGAGGACTTCAGCTTCTTCGGCAAGCTCACCGGCACCCCCTCCGCCTTTATGATGGTCGATGCCGGCCGCGGCGAGAACGCTGTCTCGCTCCACAACGGCAAGATCGTCTTCAACGAGGAAGTCATGAAGCACGGCGTCACCGGCCTGGCCGCCATCGCCGTCGAGTACCTGAACCAGTAATTCTCCTATTTGTTTCCTCACAAATTGGTATAACAGAAGCGGGAGACCTGCACAGCAGGCCTCCCGCTTCCCATTATTCCTCCACCGGCAGCGCCAGCCGCGAGCAGTACCGCCGCGTCTCGATCTCCCGCCCCGTGTACGGCGCCACGATGCCCAGCACCCGCGGCGCGCCGGCGGGCTTCAGCCCCCGCGCCTTTACCTCCCGCCCCAGCGTCAGCCACGCCTCGCCCACGCCGCTGTAATCGCCGTAGTACAGCACCGACAGCACCCGGCACGCCTCCAGCGTCACCGCGTCCGCCGCCGCCCGGTTCTTCCGCACCGGCACGCACACCCCGTAGCGGAACGGCTCCTGCCCGATGTATCCCTCCAGATAGTCCGTGCGCTCCGATATGGTGAACAGCGGCTCGTCCGACAGCACGCACCCCTTCCGCACGCACGCCCCATAGAAGTCGTACATATCCCGGTATCGCTCCGCCGTGGTCAGCCCCTCGCACCACCGTATCCGGCACGTAACCGCCGGCAGCTCCATCATCTGCACCGACAGGCTTTCGCCCTCCGCCGCCCGCAGCCGCATCTCCTCCACGCTCCGCTGCAGGTCCCGCAGCCGCGTTTCCAGCGCCTCCAGCAGCACCTCGGCCTCGCCGCCCTGCGCGAAATAGTCCGCGATCTCCTTCGACCCCAGCCCCATGGCCTTGAATTTCTCGATCTGCATGATCCGCGCCACGTTGTGGTTGTCGTAGTACCGCCGCCCGCTGTCCGGCGCGGTGAACACCGGCGTCAGCAGCCCGCGCTCCTCCATCCGCATCAGCGTGCTCCGCGACAGTCCGCAGGCCCGGGCCGCCTCCGTGATCTGAAAAAACTGTTTTGTGTTCTCCGCCATAAAAAATCCCTCCTGACCCCTTGCTTCGTTCACAGGTGAACGGGTTATACTTCCATTATAAGGAAAAACCCATTAAAGTCAACACCGGAGGCGCACAGGTGCGCCTCTGTCTTCGCCCAGGCGAAGACAGATACCCGTGCCCCACTGGAAAGACCCCGATATTTGAGAGGAGCGTACATCATGAACCACAAAAAACTACTCCTGACCCTGACCCTGTGCCTGTGTGCCCTGCTCTGCATGGTGGTCACCGCCTCCGCGTCGGAAGTGCAGGAGCACAGCCACCCCGTCTGCGGCAAGACACATACCGACATCGGCGACCATACCGGCACCTGTGGGGATGTTACCTGGACAGCTTGGAATGGCCCGGCTGCGAACGGCGACACAAACATTACATACGATAGCAATAACACCGCCTACATCTACCTGGCCGATAACGTGACAACGAAATATTCGATTAAAGTTAGGGAGGGTAAAACCCTCTACCTCTGCTTGAATGGCAAGAGTATTACAAAAACCAGCAAGGATGGTACCTTTGACGGTGTTATTGTGGTCAAAGAGGGGGGCAAATTGGTGCTCTGCGACTGCAAGCCGAGTGGGAACGAGGGTAGTATCACCCACAGTCCTGGCATAGAAGGCCGTGGTGTACGAATGGGCGGTAATACGTATGGAGTCGACACAGAATTCCTCATGTACGGCGGCAAGATCAGTGGAAATCATGTGGGTGATGATGGCGCAGGTGTGCAAATACAAAACGCCACGTTTAAGATGTACGGCGGTGAGATCAGCGATAACCACGTGGAAAAAGCAGGTAACTATGGCGGTGGTGGTGTGAATGTGTATAGCGATGGCACATTTACCATGTACGGCGGCAAGATTAGCGGCAACACGGTCAACGGAAACGACGGCGGCGGTGTAGCCGCATTTAATGCTGATTTTAAGATGTACGGCGGCACCATTACTGGCAACGCAGCTGGTAATATGGGCGGCGGTGTATACGTTGGGAATACAAGTCCTATATTATCCGGTGGTTCCATCACTGGCAATACCTGCGGCGCGAACGCCAATGGCGGCGGTGTGGGTACATATAATTGTGATGCTATCCTCTTCTCTGGTAATGTGCAGATAACCGGCAACGTAAAGGGCGGCACGATTACGAACGGCACCCTGAGCGGCGGCGTCGCCAACAACTTCTACCTGCCGAGCGGCACATACATCACCATCACCGACGAGTTGACCGGGAGTGCGCGGATTGGCGTGACCACGGAGAATACGCCTGGCGTTGGTGGCGTTAAGTATGTCACTATTGTTAGTAGCGGCAGCAAAGAGAGCTTGCAGAAGTTGGTGACTAATGGCGTACTCAGCTACGAGAACAAAAACGAGGACGGTAGCCCTATTGGCCTCTTTACCAAGTCGAACAGATATAGCACCAGTCTCCGCGCATGTAGCCATGACTTCTCTCAGTGGGCGTACAGTGATACCCAGCACTGGAAGAAGTGTGCGAACTGCGACGCGGAAGATGCGGTGAACAAAACAGATCACTCCGGTGGCACCGCCACCTGCACGGAAAGGGCCGTCTGCACGACCTGCGGCCAGCAGTATGGCGACACTAACCACAACAACCACGACTATAGCCAAACAAGAATGACCCCTACATATAAAGCCTCCGATGCCACCTGCACCACCCCCGTGACATACTATTATTCCTGTGTCTGCGGCGCAACAGGCACGAACACCTTTAATTCTACAAAAGAAGATGAGCAGGCCAAAGGCCACGCCTTTGCCGCTGCCTGGGAGCACAACGATGACAAGCATTGGCACAAGTGCACCCGCGATGGCTGTACGGGCATAGATGCGGAGGCGGCCCACGAATGGCAGCCCGCCACCTACACCGCCCCCAAGACCTGCGTCTGCGGTGCCACACAGGGCGAACCGTTGACTCGTTCTTATTACTACTACGCCCCCTCCGCAGCCGAGAATAAGAAGGACTCTCCCAAGACCGCCGACCCCGGTGTCCTCCTCTACGCCGGTCTGGCCCTCGCGTCCCTCACCGGTCTGGCCTGCACCGCCAAAAAGCGGCATTAAAAAGGTATTCCCCCGGTGTTTCTGACCCCGGCACCGGGCGAATATACAGCAAAGGCACCCCTCGTGGGTGCCTTTGCCATTTCCCCGCGCCCGCAGGCGCATAAAAGGCCCCCGCAAAAAAACAAAAGAAAAAATTACACATTTCCCCCTGAATTTGCACCTCATGTTCTGCGCCCTTTTGACACAAAGTAACCCTGTCGCCGGCGACAAAACAAACCCCGTTTTCGCCCGTTCAACGGCAAAAACGGGAAACATCACAATAAAATAAGGGGTGAGACGCTTGTATGAACCACGGCATATCCCCGCCTCCCATCGTCTCTCCGCCTGGCTGCTCTCGGCGCTGTTTGCCCTCTCCCTCTGCTTGCAGCAGGCTTGGGCCGCCCCGGCGGAGCGCACCGTGATCCCCCTGGGTCAGGCGGTGGGCATCAAACTCTTTGCGGACGGCGTCCTGGTGGTGGCTCTGGCCGATGGCCCCACGCCCGCCCGCGCCTGCGGCCTTCGTCAGGGCGATATCATCACCGCCATGGACGGCGCCGCTGTCGGCTCCACCGAGCAGGTCCAGGACCTTCTGGCCGATACGGCCGGCGCGCCCATTGTCCTCTCCGTCCGCCGCGGCGCAGACGCTCTGGCCCTCACCGCCTGTGCCCGCGAAAATAACGGTGTCTGGCAGCTGGGTGCCTGGATACGCGACAGCATGGCCGGCATCGGCACCCTGACCTACTACGACCCCGCCACCGGTCAGTACGGTGCCCTCGGCCACGGCATCACCGATGTGGATACCGCCCAGCTCATGCCTCTGGCCTCCGGCGCCATCATGGAGACCACCGTCAAAGCGGTGAAAAAGGGTGCAAAGGGCGATCCCGGCGAGCTCAAGGGCGACTTCTCCGTCCAGCGCGATGTGGGCACCGTCACCGTCAACAGCAGCGGCGGCATTTTCGGCACCGTGGCCGACCCGGACTTCCTCTCCGGCGGCACGCCTGTCCCCGTGGCCGCTGCCGGCCAGATCACCACCGGCCCCGCCACCATCCTTGCCACCGTCTCCGGCAGCGATGTGCGGGAGTACCGTGTGGAGCTCGTCCGCCTCTACGGCGCGGACGAGCCCACCCGCAACCTGCTCCTCCGCATCACCGACCCCGCCCTGCTCTCCGCCACCGGCGGCATCGTTCAGGGCATGAGCGGCAGCCCCATCCTCCAGAACGGCCGCATCGTCGGCGCGGTCACCCACGTCCTGCTCAACGACCCCACCCGCGGCTACGGCATATTCATTGAGAATATGCTCGACATGGCCGGCTGACAGACCCGGCGGGGAGGGCCGGGAAGCCCTCCCCGTCCGGCCTTTCCTATAAAAACGAGAGGAGCGATTTTCATGCAGTCCCTGCTCATTAAGGACACCACCCGCGCCCAGCGGGAGGAGATCGTCCGCCGCGCCCTCAGCGCCTGCGGCAGCCCCTGTGACGGCTGCAATGGCTGCGGCAACGCCGGCGGCGGCCGGGTAGACAGTATCTACCAACCCTATATCGACGGCGAGAAGGAGTTGGCGGAGATAAACGCCGAATATTCCGCCTCCCGCGGTCTGGTAAGATAAACGTAAAAGCGGCCCGCAAGGGCCGCTTTTCTCCGCGTGCACATATTTGTCACTTCTGCGCCTGCTCCTGTTCATAGGCCTGCTGTACCGCCACCGCCAGCTGGTCGGCGCAGGAGGTGCTCCGCGGCCCGCAGGTGTTGCCCCGCAGCAGCGCCTCGATCTGCGCCACACTCATGCCGTCCACCAGCTTGCTCACGGCCTTCAGGTTGCCGTCGCAGCCGCCCACAAAGTGCACATTCCGCACCTTGTCTCCGTCCAGCTCGAAGGAGATCTCCCGCGAGCAAGTGCCCTTCGTTCTGTATATATGCTCCATTTTGCCACTCCTTTGCAGAAAGATTACATTATTTTCGAATAGCTTACAGGTTTTTTCTCGTTAAAACTAACCTGATATCCCTCGCCGGGTGCCAGCAGATAGTCGTACCGCGTTCCGCCGAACCAGTGCATCATCAGTCCCGACGTCACCCCGCCGTGGATCACGCACACCGCGTCCTCCCCCGCGTCGATAACGGGCTGTATCGCGGCCAGATTTCGTGCCAGCACCTGCGGCGCACTCTCTCCGCTGGGGCACATATTGTGCTCTGAGTCCTCACACCACGCAATAAATTGTGGATCGTGCTCCAGATCGCCGGCGTAGGCCCGCATCTCGAAATCGCCGAAATCCATCTCCCGCAGCCCCGGCAGCACCGTGTATGCCACGTCGCCGTATATGGCCCGCAGCGTCTGTATCGTCCGCGTCATTCCGCTGACGTAGTAGTGCTCCGCCGTGGGATATACGCCGGTCAAAGCTTTCTGCTGCAAGGCCTCCAGCGATTTCGGCAGCGCCGGGATATCCGCCGCACCATAATACAGATTTTTCTGGCTGCCCTCGGTTTCCCCGTGCCGCAAAAGTGTCAGTTTCATTTCAATTCCTCCGCTATCCCGCAGAAAACGCGCGTCACATGTTCCGCTTTTTTCGCCAATTGTTGCAGAATTATTCCATAGCGCTCCCGCCATGCCCGCTCCGCACCGTCCATGGGCACAATGCCCCCGTTGACCTGTCTGGCGATGACGACTGCGTCCTCGAACAGCGGCAAAAACCTTGTGATATCGTTATTTCTGTGGCTCAGCGCCTCCAAATGCCGATAGCATTTGCAGCCTGGTACCGGATCGGATATTGCCAGATCGCATACGTCATTCTCTGTCAAATTATATGCTTTCAGCGCGTATGCCAGCTTTCCCTGAAACGCGCCGCCAATGATCAGGATCATATTTACCTCCACAACACCAGTACCGCTGCACCACCTAACTCCGCAATGGTCAGGGCGAAGCCTGACACATCGCCGGACATACCATCCAGCTGCCGGAAAGCGTACCATGCCGCCAGCCAATAGCACACCGCCGCAGCCAACGGAGCAAAGCTGTCCCACAGCAGTACGGAGAGCCCGCACACCGCCGCCAGCACAATGGCGGCAAATACCACAGGTGCGCCGCTGCGGGTCATGGCGCTGTACTGGCTGGTGGACATGGGCCGCAGTGTCAGAACGGCCAGTGCTGCACAGGCCCGTGATGCCACCGGTATCAGTGCCAGCGGCCAAAGGGGCAGCGCCTCCGCCGACAGAAATACCGCCCATTGGCACAGGACCAGCAGCGCCAGACAGATCACCGCGAAGGCCCCGCAGTGGGAATCCTTCAGTATTCGCTGCCGTGTCTCCAGGTCCCGGCGGCTCAATACCGCGTCGCACACATCCATATAGCCGTCCAGATGCATAAAACCTGTGATCAGCCAGGGAGCTGCTGCGCACAGCAGAGCAGCCAGCGGCTGTGGCAAAAAGCTGCCCAGCCACGCGCACAACGCCCATATGCCGCCGACGATCAGCCCTATCAGGGGCAGACAAGCCAGCATTTTTCGCCGGGCGCTCTCCCGCCATATTTTTTTAGGGCAGGGAATGGTCAGGAACATACCCCACGCCATGAAAAAGCCGTATATCCAGTCAGACACGGGGCAGTTCTCCTTTCCGCAGGTGGGGCAGGCCCGCCGTCATCTCACATACCACGTCAAATTCCGCTGCCAGCCCTTGACAGATATCCGCCAGGCCCCGAACATAAACTTCCGTCCAGTCCCGGTAGTCCTCGCCGCCGTGCCAGATATCGTCGCACACGGCGATGAAGTGGGCGGGGTAACGGCTGATATCCAGCAGCTCCCGCAGTACCCGATTTGCTGCGCCGGCGTCCGGCGCGGGACCGGGAAACATCTGCTCCGACAGGCAGGCGGTAACACTGTCGAACAGCACCGTACCGTGCCTGTCCAGTGCCGGTAAGGCGGCAGGCAGATCGAAGCTACGCTCGACGGTGATAAAATCCATGCCTGCCCGGTCCGCCACATGGCGGCGGATACGTGCCAGGTCCTCATCGTCATGGGGGGTCATGGTGGCCCAATAATACCGAGGTGCGTCCCCGGACAGTGCGGCGGCCAGGCGTTGGGCCATGGTGCTCTTTCCGCTTTTTCCGCCGCCGATCAGCAGTATCCTCATGGCTTGTCCACCGTAAAGCTGTCGCCTGCGCGTATTTCGTCCAGATAGTCATCCTGTATGGCCGCCTGGGCAAAGGTGGCCATACCGGCCATTACGCCGCAGGCACCCTCTAACACCCGGAACAGCAGGGGACACCCGCTGCCCTCACCCAGCCGCATTCCCAGATGCAGGCAGGGCTCCAGACCCAGCCGGTCTGCTGCCAGGCGGTAGCCCACCTCATAGGAGTCGTGGGACAGAAACAGATAGTCCCGCACTTCGGGGCACAGCGTAACGGCACACAGTGCGGCCACCACAGAGATGAAGCCGTCTACCGCTGCCGGTATGCGCTCACGGGCACAGCCCAGGAAAGCCCCGGCCATGGCGGCGATATCCAGCCCGCCCACGGCACACAGCACATCCAACACATCATCCTTGTCAACAGCCCGACGCGTCAGCGCACGGCGCAGCACGTCCTTCTTGCGGGCGAAGCCCTCGTCTGTCAGTCCGCCACCCCGGCCGGTGACGGCCTCGATGTCCGCACCGATCAGCGCGGACAGTACCGCGGCAGAGGTGCTGGTGTTGCCGATCCCCATCTCGCCGATGCCCAGGGCGGTGATACTGTCGGCTCTGGCGCGCGCCGCCTGCTCCATGCCGGCGGCCATGGCGGCAAGCGCCTCCGGCCGGGTCATAGCGTCCTCTACGGCGATGTTTCCGGTGCCTCGCCGGACTTTCCGGTCCAGAATGCCCACGCCCGGCACGTCGGCGGCAATACCCACGTCCACGACGGCCACATCGTCGCCGAAGGCGGCGGCCATGGCGGACATCCCGGTCCTGCGCCGGGTCATGTTGACGGCCTGCTGCAAGGTCACGGACCGGGGCGCGCAGGACACGCCTTCGTCCACCACGCCGTTGTCGGCGGCAAACACCGCCACGCGGCATTTTCCCATTTTCGGGCACACCTGGCCGGTGATGCCTGCCAGACGGATGGACATATCCTCTAGTGCGCCCAAGCTTCCCGGCGGCTTGGCAAGCTCTGCCTGTCGTTTCCGGGCCGCGTCCATCGCCGCCCGGTCGGCCGGGCGGATGGCCTGTATATACTGCTGCAATGCTGCTTCTGTCATGTCGGTTCCTCGATATACCCCTGCGCCGCCAGCCAATGCAGCGACGGCAGGGCGTTCTGATTTTCAATGGTGAATGTGGCCTCCGGCGCGGCTTGCAGCACCGTGTCGATGATCTGCCGCATGGGGATGTTTCCCTCTCCCAGCGGGGCGTGCAGGTCCGTATCGCCCTGGTTGTTGTGCAGGTGAACGTGCCGCAGCCATGGGGCCATAGGCGCGATCCAATCCATGGGCGGCGTTTCGCTGACGCAGGTGTTGGCGTGGCCCACATCCAAGCACAGCCCCAATCGGGGATCGTCTATCTGGGCGGCGATGGACACCAGTGTCTCCGGCGACGGCTCCATGACATTTTCCAGCGCCAGTGTCATGTCGGCCGGTACGTCCCGCAGGAATTCCCGCCAGAACCACACCGACTGCTCCACATACCACTCCGGAAAGTAGACATGGGGAATAAAGCCCCCGTGAAACACCATGCGCCGTATGCCCAGCGCCTGCGCCGCGTCCAGCGCCTGCCGGAACCGCCGCATGGCTACATCCCGGGCCAACGGATCGATGGCGCAGGGGATCAGCTCGGCGAAGGGGCCGTGGAGCCACAGACTGCTGATACCGTGTATTTCCTCCCGCGCCCGGGGCAGGGCGGCGGAATCATCCAGCAGAGGCGCATAGGAGAAGGCGATGGTCTCCAGTCCCAACTGCCACTGTCGGGCCAGCGCCGGGGCACAGCTGTCCATGCCGGAGATATGCAGTTTTCCTTGCAGCAGGGGTGAGGCCATGTTCCGCGCTCCTTTTGTCGTTCTGCGGGGTATTATAGCATGAGTCCCGCAAAAAGAAAAGCCCCATAGGGCAGTAAAAAACCCGCTTGCGCGGGCAAATATCTCCGGACACCATAAAGCGGAGTGCCGCTTGGCGCTCCGCAGATATGGCAGGAAGAGAAGATGAAAAAAGTTTTTTGTTTCTTGCACTATTAGGATATCGCGGAGATGTGAAAAAAATTCGGTTACAAATATTAAAATTCTGTGAAATCTTCAACAATGTCTGCCGAACGATTCGTATTCTCGACGTTTTTCTCCCGAACTTCCCGGAAAAAGGTCTGCAAAACGTCGCGGCATTCGTTGCCGCACACATTGCCCACCAGCTGTGGCGGACGGGGAAAGCCCTCCATAAACAAATTCAGCACGCCGCCGCAGGCGCCCATCACCTCATCCCGGGCACCATAGTACACCCGCCGGATGCGGGCGTTAAGAATGGCCCCAGCGCACATGGGGCAGGGCTCCAGCGTCACATACAGGTCGCACTCGTCCAGCCGCCAACTGCCCAGCGCCGCATTGGCCTGGGCGATGGCCTCCATCTCCGCGTGAGAGACGGCGGCCTGCTTTTCCTCCCGCTGGTTGCGGCCGCGGCCCACGATCTCGCCATTGCGGACGATGACGCAGCCCACCGGCACCTCGCCGTGGACAGCGGCCTCCTGTGCCAGAGCGAGGGCCTGCTGCATGAAATATTCCTGTTCCATAGCTGTCCTTTCCGGGCGGACAGGCCGCCCCTGTTTGAAACCGGGCATAAATGCGTAAACTGGACGTACAATATTGATGTGGAGGGGAACCCTATGGCAAAGAAGCATAGCACAGACCCGACGCTCCGTGAACTGGAGCGTGAACTGTACAGCACCACACAGGCGTTGAAGGAGGCCTATATCCGCTTTGACTATGTCTGCGACAGCGAGCTCATCGACGCCTGTATCTTCGAGATCAATGCCCTGAAAGCCCGCAGCAACTACTTGCTGCGCCGTATCAAGGAGCAGAATGGCCAAAGTGTGCCCTCCGGCATTCCGCACGCGGTGCCGGTGCTGAAGACAGAGCCGTCCGCGCCGCCCTGTGTGGCTGCCGGCGCGATGAAGGGGGGAGAGGCATGTCCGTCATAGAGATCGTATCCCTGGCCCTGGTGGGCCTGTTCCTGTTGGTAGCGGTGGTGCGGCTGTTCCGCAAGCCGCTGAAGCTGGCGCTGCGGGTGGTGCTGAACAGTGCCCTGGGCCTGGGTGTCCTGTGGCTGCTGAACAGCACCGCCCCCGTCACCGGGCTGACGCTGGGCGTCAACTGGTTCAACGCACTGACGGTGGGTGTTCTGGGCCTGCCGGGGCTGGGGCTTCTGCTGCTGGTGAAGTGGGTGCTGGTGTAGTTACATAGGGAGGAAGGCTTCACTTTATTCCGTTCAACAGTCTGTTTGCTCGTTCAACAGGGAACTTATCCTCCATATCAGCCACCTCAAACAAACTCGATGGCAATTCTTTTTCCCCGACCAAAGCAAGGTATTCCTCAACAGCTCTGCGGTCGATCGTGATTTTTCCGTGTCCCGCCCAATGGCGATTGCTCTCATCTTTTTTCAAACCGGTGATCCAATATCCGTCACCGTTTTCAATATCTATGTAGTTCGACCCGCCGCCGATGGCTTTTTGAAAAGCATGGTCATTAAAATAGACTGTCTTTCTGGTTTTTGAGGTCTTTACATAGCCGATCCATGCCGGGCCATCATCGGAATATCCTGATTTTAACTCAATATACATTAAATTCTTTATCATCGGAAACCCTCCAGACCTGATTTACGAGTCTTACAAGAGCCTCTTACTTCTCCATCGTTTCCAGATCCCACCCGTAAAAATGAAAAGCTACAACTCAATTTTAGAGGCATACTCTTTTAGAATGCGGTTGATCTCCTCTTCGTTTTTGAAAAAGACATCGTCGCATCGTTCCAGTATTGCCTCCCATTCTTCGTCTGACTCCTTATCAGCCAGCATCTGGTATGCATCATACGCGGTCAGCAAATTGCTTCGCAGTTCTTCGGATAAGACGTTCTCCAAAATCGAAATTTCCGCTTGCAGATCGCCCGTTTGCTCAACATTAAGGAAATACTGATCGTGCCCGCCATTATTGACCTCGCTTTGATAGGTCATCACCTCTGCATAGGGGGTGTCCGCACGGTTTTCCGCCCACAGATCCCACATTTTATTCCATTTTTTCTGCTCGCGTGATAATTCGCTTTTTCTTTTTTTGAAAAAACCAAATACTCCCATCTGATCAACACCTCTCAAAATTTGATTTGCGCGTCTTACAAGAGCCGCTCACTTCTCCATTTTCTCCAGATCCCACCCGTACAGCGGGTAACGCTGCACGGCGCCGAAGAGCTTTTTCCGCAGGTCGGGATAGCGCTGCTCCAGCTCCGCCAGCAGCTCCTTGACCTCCTGTCGGCGGC
>ERZ1673741.1970-NODE-1970-length-15660-cov-4.406729_pt1 | contig 15660 bp, 15 predicted proteins | sample MGYA00580209_ERZ1673741 | MGnify/ENA primary metagenome ERZ1673741 (study PRJEB41218, sample SAMN15661754) | gut metagenome | host: Homo sapiens | place: Canada: London | collected 2015-08-20/2019-03-30 | study: EMG produced TPA metagenomics assembly of... | reverse complement strand
ACTGCCAGGTCTGCGGCTATGACGGCGAGATCAGCATCGTCGAAGAGGACGGCAAGCTGATTTGGAAATGCCCGAAGTGCGGCAACACCGACCAGAGCAAAATGAACGTTGCAAGACGGACCTGCGGCTATATCGGCACGCAGTTCTGGAACCAGGGCCGGACGCAGGAGATCAAGGAGCGGGTGCTCCATCTGTGATATGAATTACTGCGAAATCAAGAAATGTGACATTGCAAACGGCATCGGCGTGCGGACAACCCTGTTCGTCTCGGGCTGCACCAACCATTGCGAGGAGTGCTTTCAGCCGCAGACCTGGGATTTTGCCTACGGTAAGCCCTTTACCGAGGATGTGGAGGACGAAATCATTGCCTCCTGCCAGCCGTATTATATCAACGGGCTGACCCTGCTCGGCGGGGAACCGTTCGAGCCTTCCAACCAGCGGGCGCTGGTGCCGTTTCTGCACCGGTTCCGCGCGGAGTGCCCCGGAAAGACCGTCTGGGCGTTCAGCGGGTTCACGCTGGACCGCGAGCTGCTGGCAGACGGGTCTCACCCGAGGTGCGAGGTAACCGATGAGATGCTGTCGCTGATTGACGTGCTGGTGGACGGGCGGTTCGTGCGGTCGCTCAAGGATATTTCGCTGCGCTTTCGCGGATCGAGCAACCAGCGCGTGATTGATCTGAACCGGACAAGAGAAGCCGGAGAAATCGTTCTTTGGAACGACTGAGAAAAAATTTTCACCGGGAAAAGCCCCCGGACAGCCCGCAAATGCTGTCCGGGGGCTTGACGTTTTCCGAAATGTATGCTATAATAAAGTGGGTATTTTTATCGAGCAAAGGAAACACTATGAAACTGGTTGTCAAAATCGGAACTTCCACCCTGACGCACATCACAGGATGCCTCAACATCCGCAGGATTGAAGCACTCGTCAAGGCGCTGTCGGATATTGCAAACGCGGGGCACGAGGTGATTCTCGTCTCATCGGGCGCCATTGCGATGGGTGTCGGAAAGCTCAATCTCGGGGAGCGGCCGCAGACGCTTGCGGGAAAGCAGGCGGCAGCGGCGGTCGGTCAATGCGAGCTGATGTATACCTATGATAAGCTGTTCTCGGAGTATAACCGGACGGTAGCGCAGATTCTGCTGACCGCCGACGACCTGAAGATTTCGGAGCGGCACAAAAAGTTTGAGGACACGATGGAGCGGCTGCTTGCCTGGCATGTGCTCCCGATTATCAACGAAAACGACACGGTGTCAACCGAGGAGATCAAGATCGGCGACAACGACACGCTGGGCGCAATTGTGGCGGCGAGCGTGAAGGCAGATCTGCTGATTTTGCTGTCGGATATTGACGGGCTCTATGACAGCGACCCGCACCGGAACCCTGAGGCGCATCTGATTCCAGAAGTCCGCGAGCTGACCGATGAGATTCTGTCGCTGGGCGGCGGTGCCGGGAGCGCCAGAGGGACCGGAGGGATGGCAACCAAGCTGCACGCCGCGCAGATTGCAACCGAGGCTGGCTGTGATATGATGATTCTGAACGGCGAGGACCCGGGGCTGCTTTACCGGGCGCTGGACGGAGAAGCGGTCGGAACACGGTTCTGGGCGCGGGAGGTGTGAGATGGAGACAACAGAACTGCTCAGGCGGGCGAAAGAGACGGTCCCGGCGCTGCGGAGCTTCGGCGCTGCCGATCTGGACCGGGCGCTGCTGGCGATGGCAGACGCGCTGGAGGCAGGAGCGGACGGGATTCTCGTTGCCAACGCGCAGGATACGGAGGCGGCAAAGGGAACAGTCAGTTCAGTGATGCTGGACCGGCTGCTGCTGACGAAGGACCGGATTGCCGGAATGGCAGACGGAATCCGGAAGGTGGCTGCGCTGCCAAGCCCGGTCGGTCGGGTGCTGGAGCGGACGGTGCGCCCGAACGGACTGGAGATTGAAAAGGTCAGCGTGCCGCTCGGCGTGCTGGCAATCATATACGAGAGCCGCCCGAACGTGACCTCCGATGCGGCTGCGCTGGCGGTCAAGAGCGGGAACGTCTGCATCCTGCGCAGCGGCAAAGAGGCGCACCGCTCGGCAAAAGCCATCTGTGTGACCCTGCGCGAGGGCTTGGTGCACGCCGGGCTGCCGCGCGATGCGGTCCAGCTGGTCGATGATACCACGCGGGAGAGTGCGAAAGAGCTGATGCAGGCAAAGGGATATGTGGACCTGCTGATTCCGCGGGGCGGTGCCGGGCTGATTCGCGCCTGTGTGGAGAACGCAACGGTCCCGACGCTGGAGACCGGAACCGGCATCTGCCATGTGTATGTGGACCGCGATGCCGACCTTGCAAAGGCTTTGGATATTGTGGAGAACGCCAAGGCGAGCCGCCCGTCGGTTTGCAACGCCGAGGAGGTGCTGCTGGTCCATCGCGATGTGGCACCGGTCTTTCTGCCGCAGCTGCAGAAGCGGCTGTGTGAGGACCGCGCGGCGCGGGGGGTGCCGCCGGTGGAGCTGCGATGCGATGCGGCGGCACAGGAAATCCTGCACGCAAAGCCCGCATCGGACCGCGATTTTGACACCGAATTTCTCGATTACATCCTTGCTGTAAAGGTGGTGGATTCCGCAGAGGCTGCCGTAGCGCACATTGCGGCGCATTCCACATCGCACAGCGAATCGATTGTGACCGAGAACCGCGCGACTGCCGATTACTTTACCGCCAATGTGGACAGCGCGGCGGTCTATGTCAATGCATCCACGCGGTTTACCGATGGCGGCGAGTTCGGACTGGGTTGCGAGATGGGCATTTCCACGCAGAAGCTGCACGCGCGCGGACCGCTTGGGCTGAACGAGCTGACAACCTACAAATATATTATCCACGGCAACGGACAGATCCGCTGAGAAAGGAACATTGGAGATGAAGATCGCGTTTATCGGGACCGGAAATATGGGATCTGCCGGTGCAAAAGCCGCGCGTGCCGCGCTCCCGCAGGCAGAGCTTCTGCTGGCAAACCGGACAAAGGCAAAGGCTGCAGCTCTGGCTGCCGAGCTTGGCGCCCGGGTGACCGACAACCGCCGCGCCGCAGAGGAGGCAGAGTTTCTCGTTCTCGGGGTCAAGCCGCAGATGTTGGAGACGCTGGCTGAGGAGATCGGAGACGTGACAGCCGGCAGGGAGAACCTGGTGCTGGTCAGTATGGCGGCTGGTGTGACGGTGGAACGCCTGAACGCGCTGTTTGGAAAGCGTCTGCCGGTCATCCGCATGATGCCGAACCTGCCTGTAACGGTTGGAAAAGGGATGACGCTGTGGTGCGCGAACAGCTACGTAACGGAGGTGGAAAAGCAGGTCTTCTGTTCGATGTTCTCAAAATCAGGTGTGCTGAGCGAGCTGCCGGAGCGGCTGATTGATGCCGGAAGTGCGGTCTCAGGCTGCGGACCGGCGTTTGTCTGCCTGTTCCTGGAAGCAATTGCAGACGGCGGCGTACTGTGTGGGCTGACAAGGTCACAGGCAATGGAGTACGCGGCGTTCACCATGATGGGAACCGCTGCACTCCTGACGGAAACGGGGAAACACCCGGGTGAAGTAAAGGATGCAGTCTGCAGTCCGGGCGGTTCGACGATTATGGGAGTCCGGGCACTGGAAGCGGGTGCGTTCCGCTCGGATGTGATGAATGCAGTCACGGCGGCGTATGAGAAGACAAAGCTGCTTGGGAAATAAGGGGTATTTATGAATCTGCTATACCTGAAGTATGCCGCAGAGGTTGCCGCCTGCGGATCGATCAACAAGGCTGCGGAACGGCTGTATATCGACCAACCGAATCTGAGCCGGTCAATCAAGGATCTGGAGGCGTCCCTGGGCGTGGTGCTGTTCGAGCGCAGCGCACGGGGCATGAAGCTGACACCGGACGGCGAGGAGTTTTTGAAATATGCAAAGGTCATCCTTGCCGAGGTTGACGCAATGGAGAACATGTTCCGCGCCGGAAGCGCAAACCGGCAGCGCTTCTCGCTGTCGGTGCCGCGCGCAAGCTATATTTCCGAGGCATTTGCGACCTTTTCGCGGCAGTTTTCGGAGAGCGGCGAGGTGGAGGCGTTCTACAAGGAGACCAACTCCATGCGCACGCTGAAGAACATTCTGGAGGACGGCTACAAGCTGGGTATCATCCGTTATGCCGCGCAGTATGACAAATATTACAAGGATATGCTGGACGAAAAGGGGCTGGCGTATGAGCTGATCTGCGAATTCCGGTTTGTGCTGCTGGTCAGCCGGCAGTCGGTGCTGGCAACCAAGGAGACCGTAACCGCCGAGGACCTGGCAGGGCTGACCGAGATTGCGCACGGCGACCCGTATGTGCCGTCCCTGCCGCTGGAAGAGGTGCGCAAGGAGGAGCTGTCCGGCATCAGCCCGCGCCGCGTGTTCGTGTTCGAGCGCGGAAGCCAGTTCGATCTGCTTGCCGGAAACCCCGACACCTTTATGTGGGTGTCGCCGATTCCGCAGGCGGTGCTGGATCGCTTCGGGCTTGTGGAGCGGGTCTGCAACGGGAACAAGAAGCTGTATAAGGACATCCTGATTCGCCGGAAGGATTACAAGCTGTCCGCGCTGGACAATGCGTTCATTGCGGAGCTTTGCCGGACGAAGCGGGAGGTATTTCGGGAGGACCACGCACAATGAAATGGTTGATTGCATCGGATATTCACGGTTCGGCAAAATGGTGCCGCAAGCTCCTGGAGCGTTACAGGGCAGAGGGCGCGGACCGGCTGCTGCTGTTGGGTGACCTGCTCTATCACGGACCGCGCAACGACCTGCCGGAGGAGTATGCCCCCAAGCAGGTGATTGAAATGCTGAACGGGCTGCGGCAGGATATTCTCTGCGTGCGCGGTAACTGCGAGGCTGAGGTGGACCAGATGGTGCTTGCATTTCCGGTGCTTGCCGATTATGCACTGCTGGAACTGGGCAACCGCATGGTCTTTGCCACGCACGGGCACGTCTACAACGAAGGGCATCTGCCGCCCCTGCATGACGGCGACATTCTGCTGCACGGGCACACGCATGTCCCGAAGTGCGTGGACCATGAAACCTACATCTATATGAACCCCGGCTCGGTCTCCATCCCGAAGGAGGGGAGCCACCACGGCTATATGACGCTGGAATCCGGCATCTTCCGCTGGCTGGACCTCGACGGAACCCTTAAAAACGAGTTCTGCGCACAATAAGGACGGCGATGAGGGCTCCGCGCCCTCGACCGCGCCGCCTCCCCCAAAAGGCGGGCGAAAACTTTCACCGGATGAAAGTTGGTTTAAAGTTCTTGGAGTCCTTAGAACCTTCTTGGGGGAAGGTTCTAAGTGGGTTTGGGCAACGCCCAAGGTCTTCTAAGGTCTATTCCGTAACGGCTATATCGATATATACAAGATAGATATGTGAAAACGACAATTCCCAAAGAGGCGGATTTGTGCTATAATGGATGCTGGAATATAAGAGGGAGGTGTCGGATGGAACTTTCACGCGCGACAATGGGCAGATTGCCGGGGTATCTGGCATTCCTCCGGAGTCTGCCTGTCGGAACACAAACCATTTCGGCAACCGCAATCGCAAAAGCGCTGGAACTTGGCGAGGTGCAGGTGCGAAAGGACCTGTCGGCGGTCTGCGGAATGGGAAAGCCGAAAATCGGCTACGAGGTCACGGAACTTGCCAGGGCACTGGAGGCAACCATCGGCAGCCGCGCCGGTTGCGAGGCGGTCATCGTCGGTGCCGGAAAACTGGGGCTGGCGCTGCTCGGCTTCAAGGGCTTTTCGGAATACGGACTGACCGTGACGCACGCGTTCGACCTGCTGCCGGGGAATAACCCCGCTGTGCATCCGATTGATGAACTGCCGTCCTACTGCCGCCTGCATCAGGTGGAGATCGGCGTCATCACGGTACCGCCGGAGGCTGCGCAGGACGTAGCGGAGCTGCTGGTGCGGGGCGGCGTGCGGGCAATCTGGTGCTTTGCGCCGGTGCGGCTCGAGCTGCCGGAGAATGTGACGGTGCAGTATGAGAACATGGCGCTGTCGTTGGCACATCTGCATCAGAAGGTGAAAAATCAAAATCTGGGAGGATATCAGGGTGAGTCGTGAAAAGCTGACGGTCGATTCGGTGGAGTCGCTGGAGCGCGCGCTACAGGACGTGCGGAAAGCGCAGCAGCAGTATGCCACCTACACGCAGGAGCAGGTTGACGCGATCTTTAAGGCTGCGGCAATCGCCGCCAACCAGGCGCGCATCCCGCTGGCAAAGCTGGCGGTTGAGGAGACCGGCATGGGCGTGGTGGAAGACAAGGTAATCAAGAACAACTACGCAGCCGAGCATATCTACAACGCCTACCGCCGCACGAAGACCTGCGGGGTGATTGAAGAGGACAAGGCTTACGGCATGAAGAAGATTGCCGAGCCGATCGGCGTCATTGCGGCGGTTATTCCGACCACAAACCCGACCTCAACCGCTATCTTCAAGTGCCTGCTGGCGCTGAAGACGCGAAACGCAATCCTCATCAGCCCGCACCCGCGCGCCAAAAAGTCAACGGCGGCTGCGGCAAAAATCGTTCTGGACGCGGCAGTTGCTGCCGGTGCGCCGGAGAACATCATCAGCTGGATTGATGCGCCGTCGCTGGACATGACGAACCTGCTGATGAAGGAAGCGGACATCATTCTGGCAACGGGCGGTCCGGGCATGGTCCGGGCGGCATATTCCTCTGGCAAACCGGCGCTGGGCGTCGGAGCAGGCAATACGCCGGCAATCATCGATGACAGCGCGGACATCGTGCTGGCGGTCAGCTCGATTATCCATTCCAAAACCTTTGACAACGGCATGATCTGCGCGTCGGAGCAGTCGGTGATCGTGCTGGACGGCGTGTATGATGCCGTCCGGGCGGAATTTGCCAATCGCGGGTGCTATTTCCTGAACCCAATGGAAACCGAAAAGGTGCGCAAGACCATCCTGATCAACGGGGCGCTGAACGCGAAAATTGTCGGACAGAGCGCCTGGACCATTGCGTCGCTGGCGGGCATCAAGGTTCCGGAGGGGACCAAGATCCTCATCGGCGAAGTGGAAAGCGTGGAACTCAGCGAGGAGTTTGCACACGAAAAGCTGTCTCCGGTGCTGGCAATGTACCGTGCAAAAGACATTGCGGACGCGTTCGACAAGGCAGAACACCTGATTGCGGACGGCGGCTATGGGCACACGTCGTCGATCTACCTGAACACGCAGACCGGACAGGCGAAGCTGGACGAGTTTGCGGCGCGCATGAAGACCTGCCGGATCCTGGTCAACACGCCCTCGTCGCAGGGCGGTATCGGAGACCTGTACAACTTCCGGCTGACGCCTTCGCTGACCCTCGGCTGCGGCTCGTGGGGCGGCAACTCGGTGTCGGAAAATGTCGGCGTCAAGCACTTGCTCAATATCAAGACCGTTGCCGAAAGGAGAGAGAATATGCTCTGGTTCCGCGCGCCCGAAAAGGTTTATATCAAAAAAGGCTGCCTGCCGGTTGCGCTGGATGAACTGTCAACGGTCCTGCACCGGAAGCGCGCGTTTGTGGTGACCGATAGTTTCCTTTACCGCAACGGCTACACCAAACCGATTACCGACAAGCTGGACCAGATGGGCATCCAGCACACCACCTTCTTTGATGTGGCGCCGGATCCGACGCTGACGTCGGCAAAAGAAGGGACCGCGCAGATGCGCACCTTTGAGCCGGACTGCATCATCGCACTGGGTGGCGGCTCTGCGATGGACGCGGCAAAGATCATGTGGGTGATGTACGAGCACCCAGAGGTCGACTTTATGGACATGGCAATGCGCTTCATCGACATCCGCAAGCGCGTGTACACCTTCCCGAAAATGGGCGAAAAGGCGTATTTCATCGCGGTTCCGACCTCTGCCGGGACCGGTTCGGAAGTCACACCGTTTGCGGTTATCACCGATGAAGAGACCGGCATCAAGTATCCGCTTGCCGACTACGAGCTGATGCCCGACATGGCAATCATCGACACCGATTTCCATATGAGCGCGCCGCGCGGTCTGACGGCGGCATCCGGCATTGACGCCGTGACGCATGCGCTGGAGGCATATGCTTCGGTGATGGCAACCGATTATACCGACGGGCTTGCGCTGCAGGCGCTGAAGATCATCTTTACCTACCTGCCGCGCGCCTATGATAACGGGCAGACCGACAACGTTGCCCGCGAAAAGATGGCGAATGCTGCAACGATGGCGGGCATGGCGTTTGCAAACGCATTCCTGGGCGTCTGCCATTCGATGGCGCACAAACTGGGCGCCTTCCACCATCTGCCGCACGGCATCGCGAACGCGCTGATGATCGAAGAGGTCCTGCGCTTCAACGCTGCCGAAGCTCCGGCAAAGATGGGGACCTTCTCGCAGTACGACCATCCGCACACGCTGGCGCGCTATGCCGAGGTCGCGGATGCGTTGCAGCTGGGCGGCAAGACCGACACGGAGAAGCTGGAGAATCTGATTGCGGCGGTCAACCGCCTCAAGGAGCGGGTTGGCATCAAGAAGACCATCCGCGACTACGGCATTGACGAGCAGGATTTCCTGAACCGCCTGGACGAGATGACCGAGCAGGCATTTGATGACCAATGCACCGGTGCCAACCCGCGCTATCCGCTGATGCGCGAGATCCGGCAGATGTACCTGAACGCTTACTACGGCGACCGGCACTTTACCGAGCAGCCGATGCCGTCTCCCGCAGCGCCCGCGCGCACCGGGAACGGAACCGGCAGAAAGAAGAGCTGAGGAGGGGAAACATGAACCTGGACAGAATCATTGCGGTCAGAAACCACAAAACCGTTTACCGGGACGGGGAGCTTTGTATGAAGGTCTTTGACGAGACCTACTCCAAAGCCGACATTCTTGCCGAGGCGCTGAACCAGGCAAGAGTGGAGGAAACGGGACTTGCCATTCCGCAGATCCGCGAGGTGACCGTGACTGATGGCAAGTGGACCATCATCACCGATTTCATCCGGGGCAAGACCCTGGCGCAGCTGATGACGGAGCACCCCGAGAAAAAAGAGGACTGGCTGCAGATGCTGGTGGATATTCAGCTGGAGGTCCTTTCCAAGACCTGCCCGCTGCTGCCGAAGCTGCGCGACAAGATGGACCGCAAAATCAGCATGACCAATTTTGACGCAACCACCCGCTACGAGCTGCACACGCGGCTGGATTCGATGCCCAAGCATGCAAAGCTCTGCCACGGGGATTTCAATCCTTCCAATATTATTATCTCTGACGACGGTAAGCCCTATATTCTTGACTGGGCACATGCCACGCAGGGAAACGCCTCGGCGGACGCCGCCCGGACCTACCTGTTGTTCTGGCTGGCGGGCGACATTGACGGTGCGGAGCGCTATCTCAAGCTGTTCTGCATCAAGAGTGACACCGCCAAGCAGTACGTGCAGAAATGGATGCCCATCGTTGCCGCCTCGCAGACCCTGAAGGGCAACGAAAAGGAGCGCGAGTTCCTGCATTCCTGGGTCGATGTTGTGGATTACGAATAACCAAAATAATATGAAAATTTAAAAAATAGAAAGAGAGAATCCATCATGAAAGTTACGGTTTGTATCGGTTCGTCCTGCCATATCAAGGGGTCGAGACAGGTTGTGGAGCAGCTGCAGTATCTGATTGCGCACGAAGGGCTGGAGGATAAGGTCGAGCTGGGCGGCACCTTCTGCATGGGTCGCTGCCAGGACGGCGTTTGCGTGACCGTTGACGGCGAGTTCCATTCGGTCAGCCCGGATACCGTCGGCGAGTTCTTCGAGAAGGAAGTCAAGGGGAAGTTGCCGGCATGATATTCGTGGAGGTCTGTGTCGGGAGTTCCTGCTATATCAAAGGCGCGCCGGAGATTGTGGAGATGATGCAGAAATACATCTCGGATGCGCATCTGGAGGATGAAATCGTGCTCTCCGGCAGCTTTTGCCTCGGGAAATGCAACCGTGTCGGTGTCACGATTACCGTAGGAGACGATACATACACCGGTGTCACGCCGGAGGCATTCCGTGACTTCTGGCACGACACCATTCTGCCTGCTGTCGAACAAGCAAAGGAGGTGTAGCCTTGGCAAGCTGTCTGACGCTGAAAAAATCCAACTGCAAAAACTGCTATAAATGTATCCGGCACTGTCCGGTGAAATCCATTCGCTTTTCCGGAAATCAGGCACACATCATCGGAAACGAATGCATCCTGTGCGGGCAATGCTTTGTGGTCTGCCCGCAGGATGCAAAGCAGATCGTCGACGAGACCGAAAAGGTGAAGGTCCTGATCCAGTCGGGAGACCCTGTATACGTCAGTCTGGCGCCGTCCTTTATTGCAAACTATAAGGGCGTTGGCATTGAAGGAATGCGTCGGGCGCTGAAAAAACTCGGCTTTGCGGATGCGGAAGAGACCGCAATGGGCGCGAATATTGTCAAAAACGAGTACGAAAAGCTGCTGGCTGAAGGGGACCGCGACATCGTGATCTCTTCCTGCTGCCATTCGGTCAACCTGCTGATTCAGAAGTATTTTCCGTCCGAGCTGATCTGGCTGGCGGATGTTCTTTCCCCGATGCAGGCGCATTGCCGCGACATTAAGCGGCGGGTGCCCAACGCAAAGACCGTGTTCATCGGTCCCTGCGTTGCGAAAAAGGACGAAGCGGAATACTACGGCGGGATTGTGGACGCGGTGCTGACCTACGAGGAATTGACCGCATGGTTCGACGCTTCCCATGTCCGGCTGGAACCGGAGATGGACCAAACCCCGGAGAGCCGCGCGCGCTTCTTCCCGACAACGGGCGGCATCCTGAAAACGATGGCGCAGAACGCGCCGGGCTATACCTATATGGCAATCGACGGCGTGGAAAACTGCATTGCAGCCCTGCGGGATATTGAAAGCGGAAAGATTCACAACTGCTTTATCGAAATGTCCGCATGCGTGGGCAGCTGCGTCGGCGGTCCGGTTATGGAGAAGTTTCACCGCTCGCCGGTTGCGGATTACATGGCGGTTGCAAACTATGCCGGCGACCGGGATTTCACGGTCGCACAGCCCGAGAGTGACGAGCTGCGCAAGCACTTTGAACCGATCGAGCGCCGCTACGGCACGCCGAGCGAGGATGAAATTGCCGATATTCTGCGGAAAATGGGCAAGACCAAGCCGGAGGATGAATTGAACTGCGGCTCCTGCGGGTATGATACCTGCCGGGAAAAGGCGATTGCAATCTATCACGGCAAGGCAGAGATTTCCATGTGCCTGCCGTATCTGAAGGAGAAAGCCGAGAGCTTCTCCGACTGCATCGTCAACAACACGCCAAACGGTCTGATCGTGGTCAACGACGCGCTGGAAGTCCAGCAGATCAACGCCGCCGCGAGAAAGATTATGAATATCCGTTCCGCGTCGGATATTCTGGGGGACCAGGTGGTGCGGATCCTCGACCCAACGGTCTTCCTCAAGGTTCTGGAAACCAAGCGCAGCATCCGCGACCAGCGGGTGTACCTCGCGGAATACAAGAAATATGTGGAGCAGACCGTCGTTTACGACAGCACCTATCAGCTGTTGGTCTGCATCATGCGCGACGTGACCGACGAGGAAACCGAGCGCGAAAAGAAAGAGGACATCAGCCGCCGCACGGTGGAGATTGCCGACAAGGTGGTCGACAAGCAGATGCGTATCGTGCAGGAGATTGCCTCGCTGCTCGGCGAGACTGCGGCTGAAACCAAAATCGCATTGACCAAGCTGAAGGAGAGTATATCTGATGAATGACCTTTGCGCCGATATTGGCTTCAGGAGCATCAACCATATCGGGGAGCAGCTCTGCGGCGACCATGTGGATGTGGTCGAGCAGGGCGACAATTCCACGGTCATTGTCCTGGCGGACGGACTGGGCAGCGGCGTGAAGGCAAGCATCCTGTCAACGCTGACCAGCAAAATCATTTCCACCATGATGGCAGAGGGGCTGACGCTGGAGGACTGCGTGGAGACCATTGCCCAAACGCTGCCGATCTGCAGCGTGCGCGGTGTGGCGTATTCCACCTTTACCATCCTGCATCTGGTCGACAACCGCGAAATGGAGCTGATTCAGTACGACAATCCGCTGGTGATTCTGCTGCGCGACGGCAAGAATTTTGACTATCCCAAAACCGAGATGAACATCGGCGGCAAAAAGATTTACAAGTCGGTGGTCAAGCTGCTGGAGGGGGACATCTTTGTTGCCATGAGCGACGGATGCCCGCATGCCGGCATCGGGCTGGCATACAACTTCGGCTGGAAACGCGAGGACATCATCAGCTTTATGGAGACGGTTGCCATTGCGGGCTACACCGCAAAAACGCTGTCTACCATCCTGATTGACGAGGTCAATAAGCTCTACGAGCGCAAGCCCGGCGACGATGCGACCGCCTGTGTGGTCCGCATCCGGAAACGCGAGCCGATGAACCTGCTGTTCGGTCCGCCCTCCAACCGGGATGACTGCAACCGCATGATGTCGCTGTTCTTCTCCAAGGAGGGCAAGCACATCGTCTGCGGCGGCACCACCTCGTCCATCGCGGCGAAATATCTCGGCAAGCCGGTCAAGGCAAGCCTGAACTTTGTCAAGAGCGACATCCCGCCGATTGCACAGATTGAAGGGGTCGACCTTGTGACGGAGGGCGTGATTACCATCAACCGCGTTGTCGAGTATGCCAAAGACGCGGTCGGTGACAACCAACTGTATGAAAAGTGGAGCTTCGGGCACGACGGCGCATCCCTGATCTGCCGCATGCTGTTCGAAGAAGCCACCGATATTAACTTCTTTGTCGGCAGGGCAATCAATCCGGCGCACCAGAACCCGGATCTGCCAATCAATTTCAACATCAAAATGAATCTGGTCGAAGAGCTGTCCGCCTGCTTGCGCAAAATGGGAAAACGGATTAAGGTCAGCTATTTCTAAGGTCGTGGAGGAAGAGAGAACATGAGAAAGTTTGATACCAAAGTTCAGCACCTGAAGTATAAGGTGCTCAGGGAAGTTGCAAGAGAGGCGTGGGCAGGTAGACTGGCACAGACCGCGATTGACATTCCGAAGACCATCGTTCCGGGTAAAATCCCCACTATGCGCTGCTGCGTTTACAAGGAGCGCGCAATCCTGGCAGAACGGGTCAAAATCGCCATGGGCGGCAATCAGGACAACCCGAACGTGATTGAAGTCATCGACATCGCCTGCGATGAATGCCCAATGGGCGGCTACGAGGTGACCAACGCCTGCCGCGGCTGCCTGGCGCACCGCTGCGAGGATGCCTGCCGCTTTGGCGCCATCACTTTTGACCAGAATCACGTTGCGCACATCGACAAGACCAAATGCAAGGAGTGCGGCGGCTGCGCGAAGGTCTGCCCTTACAGCGCAATCCACAACTATAAGCGCCCCTGCGAGACTGCCTGCAAGGTCAAGGCGATTTCGATGGGCGAGGACAAGCAGGCGTGCATCAACAACGACAAGTGCATCTCTTGCGGTGCCTGCGTCTATCAGTGCCCGTTCGGCGCAATCACGGACAAATCCTTTATCCTGAAGGTCATCGATATTCTCAAAAACAGCGGCACCGGCGACGGCTACAAGGTCTATGCAATCGTTGCGCCGTCCATCTCCAGCCAGTTCACCTATGCAAAGCTGGGGCAGGTGGTCACGGGGCTGCGCGAACTGGGTTTCCACACGGTCATCGAGGCAGCGCTGGGCGCCGACATGGTTGCGCAGGCAGAGTCGCGGGAGCTTGCCGAAAAGGGCTTCCTGACCAGTTCCTGCTGCCCGGCATTTGTTGACTACATCTACAAGAATTTCCCCGACCTGGTACCCTTCGTGTCGCATAACCTCTCTCCGATGGCTGCGATTGCGAAGTACCTCAAGGAGAAGGAGCCGAACTGCAAGACCGTCTTCATCGGTCCCTGCACCGCAAAGAAGATGGAGGTCCAGAAAGACACCGTCAGCCCGTATATCGATACGGCAATGACCTTTGAGGAACTGCAGGCGCTGTTTGACAGCCGGGACCTCGACATTACGACGATGGAGGAAGGCGTGCTCGACAATGCCTCCTATTTCGGACGCATCTTTGCGCGCTGCGGCGGGCTTTCCGACGCGGTTGCGGAGGGGCTGAAGGAGCAGGGGCTGGACGATTTCCTGCTCAAGCCCTGCGCATGCGACGGCATCGAGCAGTGCAAAATCGCATTGCTGCAGAAGAGCAAGGGCAAGCTGGACGCCAACTTCATCGAAGGAATGGCATGCGTCGGCGGCTGCATCGGCGGCGCGGGCTGCCTGACCCATGGCGAGAAGAACAAGGCAGAGGTCGACAAGTACGGCAGACAGGCGCTGGAAAAGACCATTGCCGATGCAGTGTCCGTCCTGAAATAAAGCCAATCCAAGCGGCGCGACACGGTCGGAACCGGTGCGCCGCTCCGCAACCTGCCGGATCCCGCATCCGGCAGGTTGCTTCTTGTTCTACCGATCGATCCTGATGGAGGGAAACAAACCGGAAAGACCTGGATGTTCTGATTGTGACCGGTGGGGGATTAGCAAAAGCTGACCGAAAACGGCGCAATTCTGTAAAGAAACGCCTTGTCGGTTCTTTCCCCCAAAAAATTTTCCCCAAACCCCTTGACAAAACGAGAATTTGTGGTATAATTGTAAAGTAAATTGCTTTACACTGAAAAGCGGGGGATTGCCATGTTTGTAAAGGACCTGAGAATCGGCTTTCTGCTCGACTTTTACGGCGATATGCTCTCCGAGCGCAAGCGAACGGTGCTGGACCGCTACTATAACGACGATCTGTCGCTGTCCGAGATTGCGGACGAAATCGGAATCTCCCGGCAGGGCGTGCGGGAGCTGATCAAAAAAGCAGAGGAAGAGCTGCTGTTTTACGAGGAAAAATTGGGGCTGGCGGCAAGGTTCCGGCAGGCGGGCGAGCAGGCAGAGCATCTGCTGGCGCTCCTGCGCGAGAGCGGCGCCGACAGCGAGATCATTCAGGCGGCGGAGGACCTGGCAAGATCGGTCCGCTGAGAAAGAAGGGGGGATGGCAGACTATGTTTGAAAGCCTTGGTGAAAAACTGACAAACGCATTCAAGAAGTTCCGCAGCAAGGGAAAGCTGACCGAAGCCGATGTCAAAGCCGGTATGCGGGAGATCAAGCTGGCGCTTCTGGAAGCCGATGTCAACTTCAAGGTCGTTCGGGATTTCATTAAGATCGTGTCCGAGCGGGCGGTCGGGAGCGAGGTTCTGGAATCGCTGCTGCCGGCACAGCAGATCGTCAAAATCGTAAACGAGGAGCTGACGCGCCTGATGGGCGGCTCCCAATCCAAGCTGACCATTTCCCCGAAACCGCCGACCGTGATTATGATGGTCGGTCTGCAGGGCGCCGGTAAAACAACACATGCCGGAAAGCTGGCGGGGCTTTACAAAAAGCAGGGCAAAAAGCCGCTGCTGGTCGCCTGCGACGTTTACCGTCCCGCCGCAATCAAGCAGCTGCAGGTGGTCGGCGAAAAGCTGGACATTCCGGTGTTCACGATGGGGGACCAGGTGTCCCCGGTCAAAATCGCCAAGGAAGGCGTGGCGTATGCAAACCAGAAGGGCTATGACATGGTATTCATCGATACCGCAGGACGGCTGCAGATCGATGAGGTGCTGATGGAGGTGCAATACGTCCCGGAGACGATGCCGTTGCA
>ERZ1673741.1949-NODE-1949-length-15778-cov-137.830121_pt1 | contig 15778 bp, 16 predicted proteins | sample MGYA00580209_ERZ1673741 | MGnify/ENA primary metagenome ERZ1673741 (study PRJEB41218, sample SAMN15661754) | gut metagenome | host: Homo sapiens | place: Canada: London | collected 2015-08-20/2019-03-30 | study: EMG produced TPA metagenomics assembly of... | reverse complement strand
AAAGGTACGAATAAATGAGAAGTCTACAATGGTATAAACGCGGAGCCGCTTACAAGCAAAGTCACAATACTCAGCACCATCTGCCGGGTATTGTGACTTTTTTTTCAGAACCGTTCCCAAGCCCAACAAAGAACAAAAACCTTGATTATAAGATACTTTATAAAACATTTCTCCCATTTTTCTTGCATGATTCAGATAATAATCGTAAATTTGCAGCAGATAAAATACGCAAGCTTATGAAAGAGAAAAGATATCCTGTTGGCTGGCATCCGGCTAATGAAGAAGAAGCCATAGCTAGGATTGAAGCTATTGAGGCGGAATATGAGAATGGGCAATATATTGATGCTGAAGATTTTGAAAGAGAACTAATTGCACAATATCCATGGCTAGCATAAGATTAACACTTTACCACCACCCTTACCATAGTGCGATCATCAAGGAGAATTGGAAGATTATCTATCGCTACGACGAAGCCAACGACCTCGTCATTTTCGTAGATTTATGGGATATGAGAAGAAGCCCTAGATATCTGATCAGACAATTCAAAAGAAAACTATAAAGGAAAGAGCTCATGAAAGAGAAAAGATATCCTGTTGGCTGGCATCCGGCTAATGAAGAAGAAGCCGTGGCTAGGATTGAAGCTATTGAGGCGGAGTATGAAAGGACAGGCAAGGCTACAGATTTTGAAGAATTTATAGAAGAATTAAAGGCAGAAGGATTATGGCTTATCCAATAAAAGCAATACCAGCACTCTATGGTGAGGCGGCTCGTCGTTTCCAAGAAATGGCAGACGAAACAGAGCGCAAATATGATATTAGTCCCAAGCGAGACATCAAAAAAGATCCTCGCTATCGGGCTGTGCGCACAATACTCGAAAGATCTAACATAAAATAGGACATTGCAGGTGGTTCAAGAACGGGCTGAAAGCCCAAAAGCTCTTAGCCCAGGGCAGCGCCCTGGGTACACTCGCAATCAGCATTGCGCCCTGCAAGGGCAAAAGCTTCGTATAATATTTTTACTCCTAGCAAGCATTCATCTTGCAAATCCAAATAAAATCGGTTATAAAGCAGCATATATTCAAGGCTTTTGCCCTTACAGGGCGCAAGGGGACAACGCCTTAATACCCAGGGTGTTGCCCTGGGCTAGGAGCTTTTGGACCTTCAGCCCGTGCTTGAACCACATGCAAAAGTTCAATGATTTACTTCTTAATCAGGCATTTTATACTCATGTCTAAGCTTCCAGATAGTTTATCATATCCTCCAATGTATCGAAGTTCTTGACATTCCCCCTCTTTACATCCATAATAGCCTCCAACAAATCGCCCTCATACACTTGTGGTCTAGTATGCTTCTTATCATCCATAAAACGAACCACACGTACATAGCCAGAGCGACAAGCCTTCGAATTTTCCTTCTTGGAACAATCAAAAGCGTTCTTAAAATCTATAGTAATCTGCTTCATAATTATTTGGACTTTAAATTAAACATCTATTTTAATACTATCGTTGCATTTATTCTTTTCTCTTCACCCAAACCTTATGGCTGCCGCGGCCTAGTGAATCTATCGGCGAAGTCTTGTCATTTGTCAGCTCCTTCAGTTCCATAGAGGCAGCAGTACGGCTCAGGTTGTTGATGGAGGCATAATCGCCTAGGGTGAGGACTCCGTTCTTCTCTATCACCTCCAGGGCTCGGGCGATGCGCTCTTCCTTGGAATAGAGCTGCTTACGGATAACCTTTACACCACCCATATCACGCTCCAGGTCACGGTCGGTTTCACGCTTCACATCCTTGACAAACTCAGGAGACGCCTTGAAGTTGATGTCCTTCACGCCCACCTTGCGATACGTCATCTTATCATCTGCACTCTGCATTTCCCTAGGCTTATCGTCCTCGAAAGCGAGGGAGAGGGAGAAGGTGCCGAAACCTTCCAGATTCACGTTGTACCCCATGGAGAGCATGTCTGCCAGCATATCAACCACATCGGTCAATACAGCCTCCGTGGTACTTTCCGAAATACCGCGATGGTAGTTCTGCATCATCTTGACGAACTCTTTTCTGGATAGTGTACGGTTGGTCACCATCTTGGGATAAACTCTGCGCTTGCCATCATAACGCATATCCCCCATTTCCTGCAATTTGTACTTAGCCATATCAGTTTCCTTTCTTATTTTAGTTTATCTGTATTTCTTATTGCAGCAGCCTATGCATCCTACAGCATTTATGATCACACTTAAGAAGAAAAGACCACAAACCTAGGAAGAAAAGTATTTAATCCTAGGAGAAATCTCCGTTCATAGACATTGAACCGACATTCAAAGTCTATGAACCGCCGTTCAAAGACACTGAACGGACATTCAATGTTTATGAACGAAGATTTCTACCTTGCAAAGATACAACTTTATCAGATATAAAACAAGACTTTTCCTGAATATCTTTACTTTTCCGGCCATAATTCTTCGTTTTTTGAGCTTATTTCTTTGCGTATCCCAAATAATTGTGTTAACTTTGTAGTCAGATTGCAAACCAAAGGTCAAAGGATTGCAAGACTAAGACTGAACTTTCGCATATGGGGAAGTTAAGGGAAGTTAGAGAAGTTAGAGGGAAGTTAAGGGACAAATGTCCTACGTTTTACGCCAAAAGACTATTGTCTCTTAACTTCCCGAACGACCGTAGGGAGTGATAACTTCTTTAACTTCAATTAATTCCCTCACTTGCGAAACTTGAATTAAGATTAGACATTCTTATGAGTATGAAGATATTAGCAACCAGCGACTGGCACCTGGGCAACCTGTTTCACGGCAACGACCGTCTGCCGGAACACAAGCATTTCCTGAAATGGCTCCTGGAACAAATCGCTGAACAAAAACCCGATGCTCTCCTCATCGCAGGAGACATCTTTGATAACGGAAATCCATCGGCAGCGGCACAGACCGTTTATTACGAGTTTCTTGCCGATGCTACCCAACAGTGCCCGAACATGCAGGTCATCATTACCGCCGGCAACCACGATTCCGCCAGCCGACTGGAGGCTCCCCGTCCGCTGCTCACCCGATACCACGTGGAAATAAGAGGAAACGTAAGGAAAATCTGGCAGCAGGGAGAAAGCGAGGACGATGATAAAACCGGCGGACATTGGATCTATTCCTTCGATGACCTCATCATCCCCGTAACCAACGAGGAAGGAGAAGAAGTCATCATCCTCGCCGTACCTTTCCTAAGAAGCGATGTGGTGCAGAACGCCAGTTACTCGCAGGGAGTCAACGACTTTCTGAGAGAACTGACGGCTGAGGCTCGAAAGAAACACCCGGGCAGGAAGTGCATCATGATGGCACACATGTACGCCAAGGGTTCGGATATCGCCAAAAAGGATGCGAGCGAGAAAATCATCATCGGCGGACAGGAGGAAGTGGACCTGGAAGGATGGAACGAACATCCCGACTATATGACTTGCGGACACATCCACAAGCGGCAACATATCTGGAACACCGACTGGGCAAGATATACGGGAAGTATCCTCCCGATGTCGTTTGCCGAGAAAGACTACACCCACGGCATCGACCTCATCACCATAGAACACGGAGAAGAGGAGGAAGGAAAGGAAACCGGCAAGAGCAAGGAATGGAAAGTAGATTTCCTGGAATACAAGCCTCAGCACGCCCTCCGCATCCTGCCCGAAGATGAGGAAGAACTGACCTTCAAGAAATGGCAGAAACTCATCAATTCTGAACTCTCGGAGAGAACAGACGGCGAACTGAGCGACCATTTCGACTACGTGATGCTGAAGGTGAAACAGGAGAAACTGACCAGCGATGACATCAAGGAACTGGAGAAACTCGTCAACGAAAAGGATGCCGTGCTCTGCAAAATCCAGCGCATCATCCCACAACTGGACCTCTCCACCATCCAGGGTTCCCAGCACATCACCAGCATAGAAGACATCATCAACCGTCCTCCGCTCGATACGCTGAAGGAAGCCTTCGCCATCAGACACAACGCTCCGATGAACGAAAGACAGGAGAAAATGTTATCCGATTTATTAACGACATCATCATTATGAAATTCCTACAACTCGAAATACTCAACCTCGCTTCGCTTGACAAACAGGGTGGCGAGGTCATCAACTTTGAAGAAGGTGCCTTAGGCGAGAGTACCATCTTCAGCATCGTAGGTCCGACGGGAAGTGGCAAGTCTACCCTACTCGATGCTATCTGTCTGGCTCTCTACAACCGCGCCCCTCGCTACCCCAGGAAGAAAGGAGACAAGAACCAGAACATCGAGATTTTCGGAGCTGCCGATGCCAGCGAAAGTAACCGTCTGGCTCCTACCGACAGCCGAAACATCCTGACACGTGGCAAGAAAGAGGGCTACAGCAAACTCACCTTCCTTGCCAACAACGGCAGCATCTACCGCGCAGAATGGCACGTCAGATTCCAGAGAGTGCGCTACGAGAACGCCAAGACTGCGCTCTATAAAATCACGAGAAACGGAGAAGAGATAACGGAGGAAGCTGCCGACTGGAACGAGCTGCCGAACATCATCGGACTCGACTACGACCAGTTTCTCCGCACCGTACTCATCGCCCAAGGCTCGTTTGCCAACTTCCTGACGGCAAAGGAAAACGAGCGGTACGAACTCCTGGAAAAACTCATCGGATGCGAGGAAACTTATACGAACATCGCTACTGAAATCAAGAAGGCGAAAGACCAGGCGATGGATGCCTACAACCAGATGACAGCATCGGTGGAAGCCGTTAAACAGAACCTGCTGAACGATGAAGAACTCGCCCAACTGAAGGAGGAAATCGCCCGGTTGGAAAAAGCTGAGAAGGAACTCGACAGCCAGTTGCAAGCCATTTCGAAAGACCTGCAATGGTTTGAGGAAAACGATAAGCAAATCAAGCAAATCACTATCTGCCAGACTGATATGGAGCAAGCAGCAGAAGCCATTAAAGCGATACAAGCACAGATTCTCCGTCTGCAGTTGCACGATGAAGTACAGCCAGCCGTCAACCTACTGCAGGAAGTAGAGCGACAGACGCAAAGCATCCACGAGCAGGAAGAAAACATCCTGAAAGCGGAAGGAAACATCAAATGTCAAGAGTCTGCCATCGACGAAAGCGAGAAAACTCTCGCCAGTCTGAAGGAAGCAGTAAGCAAGGCACAGGAACAGCTAGAAAAGGCCCTGCCGGTCATCGCTGAAGCAAGAGCGCTGAAAACAAAAATGGAAGCGGCAATGCCGAATCTGAAAGAAAAGAAAGAGGCATTGGAGTTGGCTCAGAAAGAGAATCAAACTGCCCTGAAAGACGTGGAGGAAAACGCCCGAAACATCCAAAAATGGGAAGCAGAAACGGAGAAAGCGAACCTTGCCCTCAAAGCGACACAGGAAGAGATTGCCAAGCAGAAACAGGTTCTGCACGAAGCAACGCAAGCCGCTGAACAGGATTGGGAGACGGAAAGAAATAAGACTGCCGGACAGAATATAGAGGAACTGCAGAACAGCAAGACTGTAGCCGACAGGAAACTACAGGATGTCCAGCAAGCCATAAAAGTTGTGGCTCATCTCGATGCCGCCACAACAGAAAAGCAGAAGAATGAGGAGCGCATCCTGGTCTTGGGCAAGAGAAACGCAGAGATAGATGAAGCCCTGGGCAAGTTGACCATCGAGGCGCTGACCCAAGAGACCCTGACGCTGAGAAATGCCTATACCCTCATGGTGAGTGAGAAATGGGAGATTCATCGTGCCAACCTGACCGAAGGCAAACCTTGTCCGCTTTGCGGCAGCACGACTCATCCTTATCATACCGACAACAGACAGTTTGAGGAAGCCACCACAGAACTCTCGCAACTTCTGAAAGTCAAGGAGGATCTGCTGAAACTGCAGCAGAAACAGGAGAAGAACCTTTCCGGCGAGAGAAAACAGAACGACGGCGAAGTACAGACGCTCCAGAAACAACAGGAAAAGCTGTCGGGAGAAATCGCCAGTTACGAAGAGGAATGGAAGGCGCTCATCGCCCAGTATCCAAAGATTCCGAAGGCAGAGGCAGAACTGAAATCGCTCTTGCCTATCTATGAAAACAAGGCGAAAGATGCGAGCAGCAAACTGAGCCTCTTTAACAAGATTCAGAAAGAGATAGAACGGCTGACCCAACTCAAGGATAAGGCTGTAAAGGATGAAGCTGCGTATGAAAGCAAGGCTTCTACTATACAGAACAAAGCCCAAGAAAACACTTCAACCTGCGCCACAAAACTAACTGAGCAGAAAGCACTTACCGCCAACCTCATCTCGCAGCAGAAGAGCAAGGAGGAGGCTTACGTGAAAGCCCTTCAGGCATGGAATAGCGCCAAGAAGGAAATGGAGGAATGGCAGGAGAAATATAAGCAGATTCTGAATGGAGAAGAACCTGATGCTGCTGAACAAAGACTGACAGCAGCAAAGGATGAGGCTACGAAAACAGCAGATAATCAGAACGAGAATATCAACAAACTGAAGGCGGAACTCGCCAACAGTAAAGGTTCGCATCAAACCATGCTGTCTCAGAACAAGACGATGAAAGAGAATCTGCAAGCGAAGGAAAAGGAGCTAGACCTTTGGATTGAGGAATATAACAAGCAGCTTGAAGAAAAGAGCATTGAAGGAAAAGACTCCGAGGAGGAAGGCATCGAGGAAAGAAGTATCGAACCAAGCCTTATCGACAGAAATACCATCCGGGAGATGCTTCACTCTGCCGAAGACTGGAATGCTATCCGACGGGAAAAGGACGAAAAGGAGAAAGCCATGGCTTCAACAACTGCTCTTTACCAGAGCGCAGAAAAGGCGCATCAGCAGCACTTGGAACATCAGCCTGCCCAAAGCCGTGATGCTCTCTTAGCCATTCAGCAGGAGTATCAGGAAAGAAGCCAGCGCAACGAACTGATTGCTGCCAACGCCAGGATGCAGAACCATCAGGAAGCCCTAAAACAGTTGGGCGACAAGGCTGAGGCTCTGCAACTCGTAACCCAGGAAAAGGACGACTGGACAGCCATCACGGATGCCATCGGAGCAGACGGCAAGACGCTTCGCAAGATAGCCCAATGCTATACGCTCAGTTTCCTGATAGCGCACGCCAACCAGGAAATCAGAAAGTTCAACAGCCGTTACGAACTGCAGCAGGTAAAGCATTCGCTGGGCATCCGAGTCATCGACCACGACCGTGCCGACGATATCCGAGACACCACTTCCCTATCAGGTGGCGAAACCTTCATCGTGAGTCTCGGTCTCGCCTTGGGCCTGTCGGCATTATCCTCCCGCAACATCTCCTTCGAGAACCTGTTCATCGACGAAGGCTTCGGAACCCTCGACCCCGATACCCTAGCCACCGTCATCGACTCCCTCGCCATGCTGCAAAGTTCGCAAGGCAAGAAGGTGGGCGTCATCAGTCATACCGACACGATGAGCGAGCGCATCACCACCCAGATAAGAATTATCAAGAATGGCAACTCCGGCAGCAGCCATATCGAGATCTATCCGTAACCCATCGCAATTATACCTTCATAAAATTGTAATTACACCATTATATATAGGGTACACATACATTATCCATCCGTGAACAGGGCATCACCATCGATGTGGCTTACCGCTATTTCGCCACACCGAAACGCAAGTTTATCGTCACAAAACAAATATGCGTTCCTACGGATTCATCTATCCACAGGAACGCATATTCTTTATGATTATCATACGAGATTATCATTCTTTATACAATTCTATATCATCATACGATATTTAAACCTTATTTCCCTCTTTTGGGAAAACCACGGTTGGCTGGAAGGTCTTAGCCTCCTCAAAGTCCATCAGGGCATAAGCGATGATGATAACGGTATCTCCCACCTGCACCTTGCGGGCTGCAGCACCATTCAGGCAGATACAACCGCTGCCACGCTCACCCTTGATAATATAGGTCTCCAAGCGCTCACCATTGTTGTTGTCTACAATCTGAACCTTCTCGCCTGCTATCAGATTAGCAGCGTCCATCAAGTCCTCATCGATGGTGATGCTACCCATATAATTCAGGTTAGCCTCAGTTACGGTCACACAATGGAGCTTACTCTTCAATACTTCTATCTGCATTGTTCTGTTATTACTTGATCTGTTACGGATTAAACTTAATAAAGAAATCTATCGAGGAATTATCCCTTATACTTGATATGGTCGATGAGACGGATAGGAGTCTTACCGCAATAAACGGTGATGCAACCTACCACGTATGCACTATCCTCCCATGAAGACACATCCTGCAGGCTGTCGCCATCCACAATCTGGAAATACTCTACCTCCAGACCCTCTACAGCATTGATGTCGGCAACCACCTTATCGTGAGTTTCCTGTACGGTATGAGTCTTGGCATACTCCACACTCTCCTTCAGAGCCTTATAGATGTTTGGCGCAATGGCACGCTCATCAGGAGCCAGCAAAGTATTACGGCTGCTCTTAGCCAAACCATCCTCATCACGGATGATAGGACACTCCACAATCTGCACATCGCTGTTGATGTACTTCACGAGCTGCTTGATGACAGCAATCTGCTGCCAATCCTTCTCACCGAAATAAGCACGGGTTGGTCGAACGATATAGAAAAGACGGCTCACTACCTGACATACACCATTGAAATGACCCGGACGCTTGGCACCCTCCATCACGGTAGAAACAGGTGGAAACTCGAAGTGGCGTGTATCTGGTGTAGGATACATTTCCTTCACCGATGGTGCAAACACATAGTCAGCACCACAAGCCTCCAAGAGCTTGCAGTCAGCATCGAGGGTACGAGGATAGCGATCCAAGTCACCCTGATCATTAAACTGTGTAGGATTCAGGAACACAGAAACCACAGTCACGCCATTTTCCTTCACACTGCGCTTAACAAGAGAGGCGTGACCCTCATGCAGCGCACCCATAGTTGGCACAAGGCCGATTTCCTTTCCCTCCTTACGACACATGAAGAGTTCGTTCTGGAGGTCAACAATCTTATTGAATACTTTCATCGTCATAATCTGTTTTCGGGTGCAAAATAACAACTTTTTTCTCAAATGAGAAAGAAAAAACCTAAAAATATGCGAATTATTGCCGAAAATAATGAATTTCGGAGAAAAAATGCCCCTAATTGAAGTTTTTTTTGTACCTTTGCACGTAATTCGTAAGAATAAAATTTAAATTTTATGGCAAAAAAAGTATTATTTATCAATCAGGAGATCGACCCATACGTAGCCGAGTCTCACATGTCAATCATGGGACGCGAACTGCCTCAGAAGATGCAGGAAGCAGGTTTTGAGATCCGCACCTTCATGCCTAAGTGGGGCACCATCAACGAGCGTCGCGGACAATTGCACGAGGTCATTCGCCTGTCTGGTATGAACCTTATCATAGATGATACAGACCATCCGCTGATCATCAAGGTTGCATCTATACCAACAACACGACAGCAGATTTATTTCATCGATAATGACGACTATTTCAAGAGCCGCCAGATGGGCACCGATGAAAACGGAAAGGAATATGCCGACAACGGAGAAAGAGCTATCTTCTTTGCACGTGGCGTATTGGAAACCGTAAAGAAGCTCCGCTGGCAGCCTGATGTAATCGTCTGCCAGGGTTGGGCTAGCGCAGTAGTGCCATTCTATGTAAAGACAGCCTACAGCGAAGAGCCTTCATTTGCAGAATCAAAGGTGATTACCGCTCTCTATACCAACGAACTCAAGGGTGAACTGGGTACCAACTTCAAACGTTGCGTTGCCTTCCGCGATGCCAAGTCTGAACTGCTCGACGGCTATCAGGACGACTTCAACTTCATTGAGCTCGGCAAACTCGCCATCGACTATAGCGACGGTGTGGTAGAAGGTGAAGAAGAAGCTAACCAGATTCTCTTTGATTATGCGAAGGAGAAGAATAAGCCTGTACTGGCTTATCCGGGAGAAGATATCCAGGAGCCATACGCAGACTTCATCAACAAGGTTTGTCCTGACGCAGAATAAGATTCCGACAACAGAGACACATACATACAAGGATAATGAAAATTTTAAGACTCTTAACAGTATTAGTAATAGCAGCGCTCACTTTCGCTGCATGTGATGACACCACCGAGGGAATCGGTGGTAGCATCACTAACGATATTGACAACATCAACATCTCTAGCGCAGTATTTCCTGTAGCTACAAAGTCTATGGTTTCAGGTGCCGTATTGAGCCGCAACAACAGCGGCCTCATCGGTAAGATGAAAGACCCGGAAACCGGCAACTATGTAAAGGGTGACTATATGACGCAGTTGGGCGTACTGTCTTCTTTCGATGTAGATACAGTTGCCATCAAGCAAGCCAACAACGACTCTATTGAAGCTTATGGTTGCTACTTGTTGATTTCATATAATGCCAACTATGGTGATACTATCGCCCCAATGAAGGTCACAGCCTACGAGATGACCAAGCCAATGGCAGAAGATCAAGAGTATTACTCTGATTATGATGCATTCAAAAACCGCTGGGTAAGCGAAAGCAATCAGCATTGGAGTTGCAATTACAACTTGAGCAACACATCAGATGTAAAGAACTTCCAGATTAGTTTGAACAAGCCATATACCAAAAATGGTAAGACTTATAATAACTACGGCTCATACATTCTGCAGACATACGCAAAGCATCCAGAGTACTTCAAGACCAACTACAAGTTCCTGCACAATGTTTGTCCTGGCTTCTATATCAAGAATGTAGGTGGTACAGGTAACATGGCTAAGATCTGGAATACAGAGCTCATCTTCCAATACAGACGCCAATATACGACCAAGGCAAAAGATGGCGTTACAGATAGTATCATAGTAGATAGCCTCTACAACCGTTTCGATGGTACAGAAGAGGTATTGCAGCTCAACAAGATTGAGAACGATACCAAGAACATGGAGCAGTTGGCAAATCAGGAGAACTGTACTTATCTCAAGTCGCCGGCAGGTATCTTCACCGAGGTTACCCTCCCTATCGAAGAAATCATGAAGGGACATGAGAAGGATACGCTCAACACAGCTACCATATCTTTCCCACGACTCAACAATGCAGACGAAGACAACCCATACAACTTTGCTACACCAAGCACCATCCTGATGGTTCAGAAAGACAGTTTGCAGTCGTTCTTCGAAAAGAGCAAGTTGGCAGATAGCCGTACTTCTTATACCACAAGCTACAGCAATACAGGCACTTATAAGAATGCCTATACATTCCAGAACATCGCAAACCTGGTTTCTGCCATGTATAAGAACAAGGGCAAGAGTGAAAACTGGGATAAGGTTGTACTGGTTCCTGTAAGCATCATCACGGTTACACAGGGCTATACTACAGTCATCACCAAGATAAATCACGATATGGCGCTCGCTTCCACCCGACTGAAAAGAGGTGTAATAACCACCGACAGCAACGGCAAGGAGACAAGTCCTATACAGATAAAGGTGATTTACAGCAAGTTTAAAGAAAAAGAATAAACATTCATCACGCAAAGTAAAAAAGGAACGAAACATGGCAGATAATTTTTTGGAGCGCCACCGCGAAGAATACGAGATACGCAAGGCTGCATGGCTCAAGAAAAAGAAACTATTTATGAAGTCAGGCAAGAAACAGAAGCCCCACACACAGATGCCACGTCCTGAAGACGAAGCGCTATAGGCACGAAAGTGTTCTAACTCCTACACAAGAGGGTGTATCATTAAACATTTGATTGTTTATGATACACCCTCTTGCTTTTTACCGCATATTCATTAAAAATGACCGCATAAAGCTACACAGACGCCACTTAACACAAAATAAAACTAAACTCATTTGGAAGTTACCGTTTTTTTTTATATCTTTGCAGCGTAAATTAAAATATTGAATAATCAAAAACTGACAAGATAAAAATATTCAAGATATTGGGTAGAAATACCGGTCTATGGGTTTAACTTTTCTAAGAACTTACAATGTAAAAAATGTATATGAAATACTTGGTTTATGTTTATAGATAAAGGAGCTTTTGCTCTCTCTCTTTAAAAAGATTAGTTTTTAAGTTTAACAAAATGCTAAAGTTAGATGTTAGTAATATAAGTTCCCGTAGTGACCGTGAGGCTACTGCGGGAACGCTTTCAATTTATAGTATATAAAATTAAAAAGGGCAAGACCACTAATGGTCTTGCCCGAACTATTTTTATAGGATTCTTTCTGTTGAAAGATTTCAACGGAAAGAAACCGACTCTTATTGATTACTCTTAAAGGATTCTACCAATGAAGGAGAATTTCACTACAGGATAAACCTTCAAGTCTTTTACGAACTTAGAGAGATCATCCTCGCCAGCATCTTCCAACGCCTTATTGATATCAATCTCTGTATCATTCTGGTAAACCTTGAGCTTGCCCATGAACTGGCAACCCAACTCAAAACGCATACCGAGACGATTCTTAGGAACCAGACGACCGAAACCTAAGCCAAGGTATGGACGGACATTCTTGCAACGGATATCACCCTGAAGGTTATAGTTCTCATCGAGCTCCAATTTGTAACCACCCAAGTTAGCTGTTACAGCCTGACGGAACTGTTCCTTCAATTCCTGAGTAGGCAACTTCTGAGAGATCACACGCAACTGGTCGCAAGAACCATTTACCTCAGCTATCTTCTCACCACCGATTGACAAACCAGCAGCGATAAAGAACTTGCTGCCACCACCAAAAGGATACAGATTAGCCTTTACATTAAAGGTAGTACGATCGAATGAACCTTCTGCATGAATGGTTGCCTCAGGTGGGTACTGAACATTAGGTACTTGAGGCAAAGAACTGGTATTAACGTCTACATCCAAATCACCAGACAGTTTGAAAGATGGCATGACATTCACACCCGCTTCAACCTCAAAGAAACTAGTAACTGGAGCTGCCAAACCTACACTAATACCCTCGGTACCTGCGCCTACATTAAGACCTACATGGTTAAAGAGACCACGCTTGTACTCATTCTGCGCCATTACACTCCCTACACTAGTAAGCAGAATTACTGCCACCATCATTAATTTTTTCATAATCGTTCTGTTTATTAGTCCTTATATCAAATTATTTTTTTCATATCGTTCTTAAAAACAAGTGCAAAAGTAAACAAAAGTTATAAGAAAAACGAATAATAGAGGTAAAAATTAAGGCTCTTTAATACTTTTACGTACTAAAGAGCCCAATATCTTGTTAAAAACCTAAAATTACAGACAAAAGACATACCCGTTGCCAATAAGAACAGATGTCTGTATTTCGTACTTACTAAAGTAAAATACGAGGCTTAATCTACAACCGTAAACTTGGCAAATTTCAGCAAAAGCTGTTTGGTACCAGAATGAACAAACTCTACTGTAGCCTTCGTATTCTCACCAGTTCCCTCAATCTTCAGTACCGTTCCCCGTCCAAAACGCTGATGCTCAATCTTCATTCCCTCTTGTAAACCGCAAGAAGAACTGCCAGCAGATGATGCAGCAGAAGAAGAAACTGATGATGCAGCAGATCCAGTACTGCGAGAAGCAGGATGAGAAGAATGCGTCTCCATGTAACGTTTAGCTGCATTCAGCGCTCTTACAGACTTGAAATTTCCTTCAGAAAGAGAAGGCTTAGGATCTGCCACAAACTGAGATGCTACCGGTTTCGAATTCTGATATCTGCTACTGTATCTAGGCTGCTCAGCATCCTCCCAAGGTCTGCGAGGACGTTGCGCTCTCGCCCACTCCGGCTGGTCAGACGAAGAATCAGCTCTAGAGCCAAACCTTGAACCAAGCCTTGATTCAGACATAGAGCCAAACAAGCTTCCACCAGCCTCATCCTGACTATCTATCAACTTACTGTCAATCTCATCAATAAAGCGACTCGGATTATCAAACTCCATCTTGCCATATCTCCAGCGGTTCTTGGCGTTCGTCAGAATACAATGTTTCTCAGCTCGCGTAATGGCTACGTAAAGCAATCTCCGTTCCTCCTCCAGTTCTCTGAGCGAAGCAGCAGAAAGCGGACTCGGGAAGATATTCTCTTCCAATCCTACCACGAAGACCGTAGGAAACTCCAGACCTTTGGCTGCATGAACCGTCATCAGAGATACACGAGGTTCATCCTTATCACCATCGCTGTCAGCATCGGTAAGCAGCGCCACATCCTGCAGATAATCCTGCAGGAAGAGTTCATCGAACCTACCCTCTTCACGGCGTTCCTCCACAAAAGCAGACATACCGCTCAAGAATTCCTCCAGATTCTCCTGACGTGCCAGATCATCGGCATCCTTGCCCGACATGATATCCTGACTGATACCACTCTCCTTGATAATGGCATCACCCAATTCATAGACATCTGTAGTTTGAGCCCGGTCGATAAACGAAGAAATGAGCAATCTGAAGGTTTCCAGCTTGTTCATCGTACCCTTGTTAACCGCCAGTCCATACTGCTCAGGGGCACCGATTACCTCCCAGAAACTCACCTGGTTCTGATGGGCACAGTCAGCAATCTTCAGCACCGTAGTAGCACCGATTCCACGAGCCGGATAGTTGATGATACGCTTGATAGCCTCTTCATCATCCGGATTCGCCACCAGACGGAAATAGGCTATGATGTCCTTGATTTCCTTGCGCTGGTAGAAACTCAGTCCACCATAGATGCGATAAGGAATACCCTGCTTTCTGAACTCCTCCTCGAAGCTGCGGCTCTGGGCATTGGTACGGTAGAGAATGGCAAAATCACTATACTGGCATCCATCCTCGCGCCGGATACGCTTCACATCCTTCGCAACAATCACCGCCTCTTCCTTGTCGCTGTAAGCAGGCTTATACTGAATCTTCTCACCCTTCGCATTCTCGCTGAACACATCCTTAGGAATCTGGTTGCGGTTATGCTTGATCAGACTGTTAGCCGCCTCAACGATGGTCTGGGTAGAGCGGTAGTTCTGTTCCAGTTTGAAGAGACGCGTTCCCTGAAACTGGCGCTGATAGTTGAGAATATTATCGATATTGGCACCACGGAAACTATAGATACTCTGCGAGTCATCACCCACGGCACAAACACGCTGCTTCTCCTGACAGAGTTGCATGACGATAGACATCTGAACGTGGTTGGTATCCTGATACTCATCCACCAGGACATAATCGAAGCGGGCGGCATATTTGTGGCGAATATCCTCATGCTCCCTGAAGAGCTGATAGGTAAGCGTCAGCAAATCATCGAAATCCATGGCATTGGCCTGCTTGCAACGCTGCACGTAAGCCACGAAAATCTTACCAACCTCAGGCATCTGCGCACGCTTGTTCTGCTCGAAGATAGCCGCATCGCTCTCATAAGCCGCAGCACTCATCAGGTTGTTCTTCGCCATCGAAATCTTGGCATGAACGGCAGCAGGCTTATACTTCTTATCATCCAGTCCCATCTCCTTCACAATCGCCTTGATCAGCGAGCGCGAATCACTTTCATCATAAATGGTAAAGTTGTTGTTGAAGCCGATATGCTCGGCCTCCGCTCTCAGGATTCGGGAGAAGATGCTGTGGAAAGTACCCATATAGAGATGCTGTGCGAGATCATTTCCCACCAGTTTTCCGATACGTTCCTTCATCTCTCTAGCTGCCTTGTTGGTAAAGGTGAGCGCCATGATGCTCCAGGGTTTCATGCCCTGGCTAAGGAGATAAGCTATCTTATAAGTAAGTACACGCGTCTTACCCGAACCTGCACCGGCTATCACCAGCGAAGGTCCGTCAATATATTCTACCGCAGCACGCTGCGCTTCGTTCAAGT
>ERZ1673741.1937-NODE-1937-length-15903-cov-13.694472_pt1 | contig 15903 bp, 11 predicted proteins | sample MGYA00580209_ERZ1673741 | MGnify/ENA primary metagenome ERZ1673741 (study PRJEB41218, sample SAMN15661754) | gut metagenome | host: Homo sapiens | place: Canada: London | collected 2015-08-20/2019-03-30 | study: EMG produced TPA metagenomics assembly of... | reverse complement strand
GAAACGACAAGGGTCTATATGCCACGATGAAAAGGTGGCGTATAGACCCTTGATCGTGTCTTGATACCTGTTGGGTGGATGATATGGCAGTGTGGTGGTTTCGTGCTGCCTGTTTTCATGGTTTGAAGTACCTTTGCGTCAATCGTGAGGTGCTCAAAACAAAATCGTTATGAAAACAGAAATGAAAGCATCAAACGAGTGTTTGTACCCTACCGATGTATTCTTGATTAGTTGCGGCATGGGATGCAAGCGAATCACCGTCACTGACATTGCTTATATTGAGGCAATGAAGGACAATTGTATTATCCACATGGTTGATGGAAAACGTTACACTCAGTCTTGTCCTATGGGTGACATTGAGCCAGAGTTGAATCCGCAAATGTTCATGCGTATTCACCGTTCTTTCATCGTCAACATTAGCTACATCGACATGTACTATTATGGGCATGTTGTTTTGGAGAATGGTATGGAAGTACACATTGGAGACAAGTATCGTGAGGAATTGAAAATTCTCATTTCACTTTTGGGGTTCGAGAAACCGAAACAAGTAAGATTTTTATGTATTGCTTCTATATAACAAAGTTCAAATATCATCTTTGTTATTATCTCAACTTGTTTGCCATTCTGGCAAAGGGAACTGTCCGGTAAAATGACTATCTTTGCTCATGGTTATATATTTTTTCGCAAAACAAAGATAACCAAAAGGGCTGATACCTCGTGAGAAGTGTCAGCCCTAATTTATTTTGTTTGAAAAAGTTTTACAGGACAGCAATAACATGTAATCATAACTCTAAACTCTCAATTTTCAACTCTCAACTAAGCAAAATTACTTCTTGTGTCGGTTTGCACGTCGCGTTTAGTTCGCAAGATACAAGTAAGCCAGCATCAAGGCATCGGGCGACAGCGACTTTCGCAAGAGGTTGAGCAGTCGCCGCTTCTTTTTCTTCACGCCGCTCTCCGTCATGTTGAGCTGTGCGGCTATGTCGGCCGTCTTCAGACCCTCGCGGAAAATCATGGCGCACAGCTGCCGCATGTCCTCGGGCAGGTGGTCCACGGCTGCCATGAGGTTGTCGATGGTCTCCTTGCGTATCAGTTCGGTGGAGAAGTCGTCCTCGAAGTCGTCGTCGTCCTGGCTGGCGTAGTGCATCTGGCTGTTGTGCTTGCGTATATACGACACCACGGCGTTGTGTATGCAGACGAAGAGAAACGCCTTGGCGCGCTCTGCCGACGCCATCTCCTCGCGCCTCTGGTAAAGCTGGAAGATGGAGTCTTGCACGCAGTCTTCGGCGAGGAAGGCGAGCTCGTCTGTCAGCAAGCGGCGCGTGAATACAATGAGCGATGGATAGACATCTTTATATAAAGAGCCTATGTCGCCTTGCAGAAACAGGGCGTACGCTTCCCGGTGTTTATTTGTCGTGCTCATGCTCCAGGCCATTGTCTGTGTGGTGTGCCTTGTCGATGGTTTGTCATTGCAAAAATACGAATTAAATCTGTAAAACTCACTCCTTTTTGGGGAATATTTTCGGGTCATGGAGCAATTAGGCTCCACATTGTCATCTGTAATCGACTCGACCCTCGGTCTAAGATGTAGATCGTTCGGTTATCAGATAACGTCTACAACTTATGGGTATGATACTGCGTATTGAGAGGATATCTACACGCAAGAAGGACGTTGAAGGGCTTAGCTGCGGATTTGGAAAATTAACGTTTCTTTCCCAAAATGACTATTTTTTCGAACAAAATAGCTTTCTTCAGTCCACTTTTTCACGCCTATTGCGTTAAAGAGCATATAAAACGAATTTATGGACAAGGAAACAAGAATATCCAAGCTTATATTGCTCCACATGTGCGGCGAGCTCGACGCTGCCGGACGCGCGGAGCTGCGCTCATGGGTTGAGGCCAGCGACAGCCACCGTCGCCTGTTCCGCGACCTCTGCTCGCTCCAGGCCGTGGCAGAAGACGTGTCGGCGCGCGAGGCCGTCGATTCTGATAGCGCCCTCCAAGCCATGCGCCGTCGGCTGGCAACCTGTGAGGCCAAGGCCGCGGCCACGCCTCAGGCACGCGGCGCGAGACTGGTGCGGCTGCGCGGGCTCATGGCGGCCGCGGCCATCGTCTTCGCCGTGGTTCTCGTGGGACTTGGCGGCTGGGAATACCACGAGCGCGTGTCGCGGTGGAAGAGCCAGGCCGTGGCCAACGCCGAGCGGTCGCGCCAGATACGCATCAAGGCCGGCACCACCCAGGCCGTGCTGAGGCTGGGCGACGGCAGCATGATACGCCTTGGCGGCGACGCGGGCAAAAACAAGTTGGCCATGAGCCACGCCTTGGGCCACGGCTACAAAGGCAACGTGGTGCTGGAGACGCCGCGCGGAGGCGAATACACGCTCACCATGACCGACGGCACCGAGGTGAGGCTCAACGCCGGGTCGAGGATAGAATATCCAGCCGTGTTCGACGGCAAGGAGCGCAGGGTGAAGACCGCGGGCGAGGTCTACTTCAAGGTGGCTCACGACGCGGCACATCCCTTCACGGTGGAGACCGAGGGGCAAGAGGTCAGGGTGCTTGGCACGGAGTTTAACGTTAACGCCTATCCCGCCGGCAAGGTGGTGACCACGCTCATACGCGGCAGCATAGCCCTGCGCCCGATAGGCGGCAAGGGCGGAGAGCTGACTCTGAGGCCCGGCGAGCAGGCCGAGTATGACAAGCGCATGGGCACGGCCACGATACGCGCGGTTAACACCGACGTGGTGGCCAGTTGGACCCACGGCAAGTTCGTGTTCGAGAACCAGACCCTCGAGCAGATAATGGAGCAGCTCAGCCGGTGGTACGATTTCAGCTACGCGTTCAGCAGCCAGCAGGTGGCCGGCACGGTGTTCATGGGCAGCGTGCCACGCTACGGCAACTTCCAGGACGTGCTGCGCATACTCGAGATGAGCGGCGGCATAAAGTTCAGGGTGAAGGGCAAGAACGTGGAAATCATGGCAGAGTAGGATTATATGATAATGGAAAATATATTGTAAAGTGTTTATATTCATGAGAGAAAAACATCGACTGAGAGATTATCTTTTGCTTGTTTTCGCGCTCGTGGCCATGCCATTGTCGGCAGTGGCCCAGCGTTACAGCGCAAGCTACCATGCCGAGCCCGTGGAGCAGGTGGTGCAAGACCTGCAGCAGCGCACGGGCTACGACTTCGTTTACCAGAAGCAGGTGCTCAGCGGCTTGCCCAACGTGACGTGCCAGTGCACCGACCTCTCGCTCGGCGCGCTGCTCCATTGCGTGCTGCTCGACCACTGTGGCCTGGCCTATGAGATAAGCGGCAAGACCATCGTGCTGAAGCGGGCCGCCGGCCACCACGCCACGCAGCAGCGCACGGCGACGGTCAGCGGAACGGTGGTCGACGCCAACGGCGAGCCGCTGCAGTGGGCCACGGTGAAGATAAAGGGCACCGGCGCCGGCGCCACTACCGACACCAACGGCCACTTCCAGATATTCACCGAGAGACAGCGGCTGACGGTGGAGGTGAGCTACCTGGGCTTCAACAGCGCCACGCGCACCATCCTTGCCGGCCATCCGGCGAAGATCATACTCCACGCCGACGACAAGTCGCTCGACGTGGTGGTGGTGACCGGCTACCAGGTGCTCAACAAGCGGTCGCTGACGTCGGCCGTCTCCACGGCCAAGATGAAAGACCTGGAGCGCACCGACATGAGCTCGCTCGACCAGATGCTCGAGGGCAAGATACCCGACCTGCTGGTCAACAACAACTCGTTTGAGGTGGGCGTGGCGCCTAAGATACGCATCCGCGGCACATCGACGCTCATCGGCAACCGTGAGCCCCTGTGGGTGGTAGACGGCATAGTGGTGCAAGACCCCGTGGAGATATCGCCCGAGGAACTCAACGACCCCGACTACGTGAACCGCATAGGCAACGCCATCGCCGGCATCAACCCCCAGGACATCGAGCGCATCGACGTGCTGAAAGACGCTGCGGCCACGGCCATCTACGGCACCAAGGCCGCCAACGGCGTGATAGTGGTGACCACGAAGCGAGGCTACGAGGGCAAGCCCGTGGTGAGCTACAACTTCTCGATGAACTACAAGGTGCGCCCGCGCTATACCGACCATTCCGTGGACGTGATGAACTCGAAGGAGAGGGTGCAGTTCTCGCGCGAGCTGTTGCAAGACCACTACCAGTACCCATACTTCATGACAACGGTGGGTTACGAGAAAAGCGTGCAGGACCTCTACAACGGGGCGATAACCTACGACGAGTTCCAGAAGCGGGTGTCGGCCGACGAGACGCGCAACACCGACTGGTTCAAGCTGCTCTGCCACGACGCCCTCAGCACCCAGCACACGGCGAGCGTGAGTGGCGGCTCAAGCAAGTCGCGCTACTACGCCTCAATGGGCTACGACAACGAGGAGGACGTGATAAAGGCCAACGCCAACGAGCGTTACACATGGTCGCTCAACCTCGACAACACGTTCTCGAAACTGCTCACGGCATCGTTCACCTTCAACGGCTACCACCAGCGCCGAAGCTACTATCAAGACGAGATAGCGCCGCTCAACTACGCCTACACCACCACGCGCACGTTGCCCGTCTACCAAGACAACGGCGAGTATTAATATTACCAGCGCAAGCAGAGCGACGGCAGTCTGTACAACTACAACATCCTCAACGAGCTGGCCAACAGCTACAACCACCAGAAGGTGAACTCCATGACGTTCACCACCAACCTGCGCTTCACCTTCACCGACTGGCTGACGGCTAATGCCATACTGTCGGTGACCAACTCCAACACCGACCTTGAGAACTGGTGGGGCGAGCGCACGTGGCACATAGCCACGCTGCGCGGAGCCGAATACGGAGCCACCATCGACAATCCGTCGTTGTCGACCTGCCCCGTGGGCGGAGAGCTGAACCGCACCTCCGTGACCAACCGCAGCTACACGGCGCGCTTCCAGGTAGACGCCAACAAGTTTTTCGGCGGCGACGACCAGCACAACATCTACGCCACCTTCGGCGTGGAGGCCAACAGCGCCAAGTATCGCAGCTACGCCAGCACCCAGCGCGGCTATTTCCGCGACCGTGGCGAGACCTTCGTGAGCGACATAGACCCAACCATCTACACCTCATACGCGTCGTGGGCCATGGGCAACGTGCCCGCGATTGTCGACGACCTGACCAACACGCTCTCAACCTACCTCTCCGTGACCTACGCCTACAAGCAGCTCTGGCGAGTGAACCTCAACGGACGCGTGGACGGCAGCAACAAGTTTGGCGACCGCTCCAACGACCGCTTCCTGCCCATCTGGTCGGTGTCGGGCAGCTACGACGTGGGCCATTGGATCAGCGCCAAGTGGATAGACTACATGACGGCCAAGGCCAGCTACGGCTTCCAGGGCAACATGCTCGACACCGAGAGCCCGGTGATGACCATACACAAGGGCACGTTCAACTCATATTACAACGAGAACCTGTCGACCATCAACTCGCACCCCAACCCCGACCTGAAATGGGAGAAGACCAACTCCATAAACCTCGGCCTCGACATGAGCTTCTTCGACCACAGGCTGGAGATGGAGCTTAGCGCGTTCTACAAGAAGACCTCCGACGCCTTCATGAACAAGCGCGTGAGCAGCGTCAACGGCGTGAGCAGCTATGTCATCAACGGCGGCGACGTGACCAACAAGGGCTACAGCTTCGACATCACCGCCACGCCACTGCGCACACGCGACTTCCGCTGGAGCGTCAGCACGTCGCTCTCGAAGATTTTCAACTCGCTCGACTCACGACCCGCGTCGCAGACCTACGAGCTCTCCGACTTCCTCAACGGCACGGCGCTCGTCAAGGGACAGGCCGTCAACACGTTCTACAGCTACCGCTTCCTCGGACTCAGCCCGGTGGACGGCGGACCGCTCATCGACGACTATTACAACAACCAGGAGGCCCTGCGCGGACTGACCAAGTATGACACCTACACCACGGTGCTCTCGGCGTCGGGCAAGCGCGAGGCCGACATACAGGGAAGTCTCAACAACACGTTACGCTATCGCCAGTGGCACGCCTCGGTGGTGCTGGGCTATAGCCTCGGCGCCAAGACCAGGCTCTTCGCCATGTATGGCTCAAAGGCCACGGGCGGTTATGGATCGGATATCTACTCGGAGAAGAACTACAGCCGCGACTACCTGAACCGCTGGCGCAAGCCGGGCGACGAGAAGACGACAAACCTGCCGTCGATAATCAGCCAAAGCTCGTCTGCCTACTACAAATACAGCAGGGTGTGGACCGTCACGAGCGACGCGGCGGAAGTGAACCCGATTGGCAACAACTATTGGGAGATGTACGACTATTCCGACATTCGCGTGGTGAGTGCCGACTACCTGAAGCTGCAGAGCCTGTCGCTCACCTATGAGCTGCCCGGCAACATCCTCGACCGCATGGGGTTGCAGCGCCTGGCACTCACGCTGTCGGCCTATAACCTGTTCACCATCTGCGACCCGGCACTGAAGGGCCAGACTCCGACGCAGGGCGGATTCTCAACCATCCAGCTGTCAGACAGGCCGAGCTTCTCTTTCGGGCTGAACGTCCAGTTCTGAACATAAGTGAGTGTTCAAACAAAAAACGGATTAGTTACTTATCACATCAAAGTCATGCATATAACAAAACACATAAATACTTTTTTTGTCGCCGCGCTCTTGCTCATGGCAAGCTCCTGCTCTTCCGACTTCCTGAAGGAATACTCGCAAGACCTGAGCCGCGTGAAGACAGTCACCGACCTCAACGAGCTGCTCATGGGCGACTGCACCTTGCCGCTGGGCGTGGCGAGGATGCAAAACAACATGTGTTATCTCAACAACACAAACTATGCCGTGCTCCACTTCATGGGCGACGAGCTGCAGGAGAACATATCCACAAGCGGCAAGCCCGACGTGATGAGCCAGGCCAGCACTTATTTCCCCTTCTTCTGTTGGCAACGCGACGCTTGGGTCAATTTCGAGGGCAAGGGCACGCTTGTATCCAGCGAGGCCAAGTATTGGGATTTGGCCTATAAGAAGATAGGCAATTGCAACATGGTGATCGACGCGGAGAAGAACGTGACGTGCGACAACGACGACGACCGCGCGCTGTTGCGCCACGTCATGGGCGAGACCCACTACCTGCGCGCCACATATTATTTCACCCTCGTCAACCTCTACGGCAAGCCGTACGCCCCGGCCACGGCAAGCGCCACGCCGGGCGTGCCTATCAAGACATCGGCCAACGTGGAAGACAAGGATTACGTCAGGGCAAGCGTGGCTGAGGTCTACGACCAGATAACCGCCGACCTCGACGAGGCGGAGAATGACCTGAAAGACGTGACCGCGCCGCAGACGGTCTACCATGTGGGCATAGAGGCCGTCTACGTGTTTCGAAGCCGCGTGGAGCTGTTCATGCAAAACTGGCAGAAGGCGGCCGACTACGCCAAGCTGGCACTGGAGCAAGACAGCTACCTGCAGAACCTCGTGGGATGGAAGACCGGTTACCCCATCAGCTCCGACAACAAGGAGGTGGTCTATTCCAATGGCGCGTCGTGCTTCGGCAACATAGTGTTCCCTTATCCGGGAAGGAAAAACAGTTACGGCAGCGTGTACAGTCCCGCCTTCGAGGTGAGCGACCACCTCGTGTCGCTCTTCGCAGCCGACGATGGCCGCCGCTCGGCCTATATCACCAACCAAGACGACGTGAACAGCCATCTCTGGTCGTATCACAAGATAAACAACAGCACCGCCCATTTCAACGTCTACAACACCGCGAGCGACGTGTTCTGCATACGCACGGCCGAGGCTTACCTCAATCTCGCCGAGGCTTACGCACAGCTGGGGCAGGATGGCGAGGCGTGCCAGTGGCTCTCAAGGTTGCGCGCGGCGCGTGTGGCCTCCAATGCCACGGTGAGCCTGCAAGGCGAAGCCCTGGTGAGGTTCATACGCGAGGAGCGTGAGCGCGAGCTGTGCTTCGAGGGCCACAGGTGGTTCGACCTGCGACGCTACATGGTGGACGAGAAGTATCCGCAGACCACCACGATAGTGCATACCATGAGCGCGTACCACATCGTGGACTATGTCGACGTGAGGCAATACACCAACTACTACCGCCTCGAGCCAAACGACAACGCCTACACGCTCAATATACCTAAAGACGTGCGCGACTTCCAGCCGTCTATCGGCAGCAACCCAAGGCCCGACCGCAAGTATTTCAAGCAGGAGCTGGCCTCGGAGAAAGGCGGCGACGATGATATGTGATGACAGGCAATGACCGACAATAACCAAGAAAATATTAGAAAGATGTCAAAAGGAATATATAAATATGTGTTCATGGCGGTCGTGGGCGTGCTGGCGCTCACGGCTTGCGGCGGGGAAGACGACCTCACGCCGAGCAACGCCGAGGTAAACGGCTTCGCGCCGGCGGCGGGCGACAACAGCGCCACGGCGCGGCTCCGCAACGAGTTTTATAAGGAGACGGGTGCCTTCCTGCTCTTCAACGACACGCTCTGCTCTACCGACACCAAGGGCAACCCCGAGCTTTTCGACGCGCCTTATGCCATGATAGGCTCCGGCAGCAACTCTTACGACTATAAGTACAGCTACATAACCGACGTGGCGGAGCAGCAGAAGTTTGCAGATGCCATGCGTAAATACCTCTTTAACAGGCTGGGCAAGGCCAAGCCGTTCTCCTTCCTGCTCGTCAACGACATCAGTTATACCAACTATTATGGCGGCACCAGTCACGAGGACTACCTTCTCGCCACGCGAGGCTTCGTCATCAGTTGCAACAACGGGGCCATGTATGATGACCCGGAGGGGTTCTTCTCAGGCATGATGGCCAACATCGTGATAGACAAGTTTGGAAGACAGGCAAGCTCCGTCACCGACAAGTTTTATGAATACAGCAAGGGGTTCTATGGCGACTATCTCTCCGAGCACGACATCGACGCCACGATAGACAACGTGGAGTGGCAGTATGGATTCATGGAGAAGTTTGACGACATCTGGGGAAGCGACGACTGCTATTTCCCCTACAAGGAGCGCGACCTGAAAGACTGGGTCAACGCCGTGCTCGCCATGTCGCGCGACGAGTTCGTGGCGAAATACGGCAGCTCGCAAGTCATGGTCAACAAGTACGACACCATTAAGGGCATAATAGAGCAGATGGGCTTCAACATATAAACGACAGAACACAATCAACATGGATAAGATAAAGACAATATTGCTTACGGCTTTCGCCCTCGTGGTTGCCATGTCGGTGGCTTCTTGCGGCGATGACGACACCCCCACTGTGGCACCGTCTGCCACGGGCACCTTTGAAGACACCGACGGCACCCTCTACCACTGGGTGCGCGTGGGCTCGCTCGACTGGATGGTGGAAAACTACCGCGGCGGCGAGGCTTGGTACAACCAGAGCTATGTGGCCAACGGCTTTGAAGGCTATTTCAGCGTGGACGACAAGGATGCCGAAAACGCCCTTATAGCCCAGCAGGGCAACTATCTCACCTGGCAGCAGGCCAAGGACTGCGCGCCCGAAGGCTGGCGACTGCCCACCGACGACGACTTCAAGAACCTGGAGGCGGCGTTGGGCATGAAGGCCGGCGACATAGACAAGGAAGGCTGGCGAAGCGGTGCCGGCACGCTGATGATGCAGCAGGGCGAGGGCACGCAACTCGCCTTCGTGCTGGCCGGAGAGCTTGGCAGCTTCTCCACGGCATATCCCGGCAAGTATCACGTGGGCGACTATGGCTGCTATTGGACGGCCACGCAAGACACCACCAAGAGCAACGAGTGCGCCATCATACGCGCGGTGGTGGCTGGCGGCAACATGGTGCAGCGTGTGGCATGCACCACCGACCTCAGGTGGATGAGCGTGAAATATGTGCGCGACGACAAGTGAGGGCTTTGGGGATAACGAACAGAAAACAATGATATTATGATGATGAAATCACTAAGATGGACCGTGACGCCATTGCTGTTGGCCGCGTCGCTTTCCATGACGGCGCAACGGCACACGCTTTCGGCTAAAATCAGCGGGCTGGGCAAAAACGTGACGGCATATCTCCTCGACGTTGACAATCCGCGCCAGACGGAGCGGCTGGACAGCGCGAAGGTGGGCTCCGACGGCTCGTTCTCGCTTGCGCTCGATTTGCGCAAGCCACGAATGTGCAAACTGTCGTTCTGGCTCAGCGACAAGGCAAGTGGCAAGAGAGGCAACCTGACCACGATGATGTTGCTGCTCGATGGCTGCGCGGACGTGTCGCTCAGTGGCGACACGGCACGGCTCTTCGGCAGAGACCCTCTCGTGGCGATGCGCATCGACGGGGGCGGCGAGACCCTCAAGGGATGGCTCGACTACAATCGCTATATCAACAAACAGCAAACCATCTCGGACAGTGTCTCTTATGCCGAGGCCGATGCTTATTTCGCCAACAATGGCGACGAGAGCAAATACGCAGACCTGACGGTGGCCAAGGAGCGTGAGGCCGCGCGCCTCGACTCCATGGTAACGGCGTGGATTGAGGGTCATCCGTCAACGGCCGCGGCCGCTTGCCTGCTGGCCGGGCGTTACTACAAGTCGTTCACCTATTCAGAGGGCGACATGGCGAAATGGATTGCCGAGGTGACTAAAGCCAACGCCGACACGGCGCGCGTGGGCTTCCTCAACCGCAACCGCGACCTTGTGCTGAGCCGCTCGCTCGGCATCGGCTTCCCCGATTTCGAGGCGACGACAAAAGAAGGGAAAGCCGTGAGCTTCTCGTCGATGGTCGGCAAGGGCAAGTACACGCTCATTGACTTTTGGGCTTCGTGGTGCGGCCCGTGCCGCGCGGCGATACCAAAGGTGAAGAAGATTTTTGAGGCGCACAAGGGCGAGCTCGACGTGGTAAGCGTGTCCGTGGACCAGCGCGAGGCCGACTGGCGCAAGGCTGAGGCCCAGGAGGCGATGCCATGGCCACAGCTTTGGCTCAACAAGGCACAGCTGCAGAAGGCGGCCACGGCCTACGACATTTCTTCCATCCCGCGCCTCGTGCTCATCGGTCCCGACGGCAAGGTGCTGGCCGTGACGTTTGCCCCGGGCAAGATAGAAAAGGCGCTGGCTGGCTCTTCGTTCACGGTGCGCTCAGCCATACATGGCCTGACAGAGGGCGCGGAAGTGAGGCTGATAAGTGTTGACGGCCACAACACCTTGGCTACGGCCAAGGTGCGTGACGGCCAGTTCACGCTCACTGGCAAGGTGACCGCCCCGACGCTGTGCACCTTGGAGATAGACAACCGGCCGAAGCCGCTGCCGCAAGACGAGTTCATGCAGGATAGGGTGGTGAAGCTCTACCTCGACAATGCCGACTACACCGTCTCCTCGGCGGCTTTCGACAGCATACCGCGGCGCTATGAGCTTGGTGGGTCTGCCGTGTTGGGCGAGTGCGCCTACACCGTCAAGGGAGGCAAGGCCCAGAGCCAATACCAGGCGTGGCACGACCGCGTGTGGCCAGCGGTGAAGGCCAGGGAGGAGGCTCGCCTCAAGGCGTGGCGTTACCGGTACGGCGGCAAGGAGCATGTCGACAAGGCCACGGCGGAGAGTCTCGAACAGGTGGCCGACTCGCTGAACACCGTCTACAAGCGGCTGAGCGACGACTACGCCTGGGAGCATCCCGACGAGTCTTACAGCCTTTACCTGCAGGGCAAGAACCTTGAGGCCTGTTTCAGATACACAAGCGAGCAGCTTGGCGACATGGCCGAGCATTTCAAGGGCAACGGCGACGCGGAAGGTTACAGGGAGTTCGCGAAAAAGATAGAAGAGGCCAAGAAGACGGCCAAGGGCATGGCTTACACCGACATCACGCTGCGATCAGTGGACGGCAAGGCCGTGAAACTGTCGTCGCTGGTGAAGCGCGGCCAATACACGCTGCTCGACTTCTGGGCATCGTGGTGCGGTCCTTGCCGCGTGTCGATACCAAAAATAAAGAGCCTGCACGCCGCCAACCCGAAGATAAACATCGTGAGCATATCTTGCGACAGGAACCTTGCCGACTGGGCTAAGGCCATGAAAGAGGAGAACATGCCTTGGAAACAAGTGGCCTTGCCACAAGACAAGGCCCTGAACCGCGCGGCAAGCGAGGCCTACAAGGTGCAGTTCATTCCTTATCTTGTAGTCATAGACCCTCAAGGCGCGATCATCATGGCAACCAGCGACGCCAAGGAGATAATGAGGGTGTTGTGACGCCGTCGTGACAACGGCAGCGTTGCCCTATATCCAATTAAAAGGAGTGGTCAACCCAGGGCAAGGCGAAGGCAAGACTGAAGATGGTGACGAATACATTGTGCTCAGCAAGCAGCATAACGCCTGGAGTACTTGGGATGAAGAATAAAATTCTTTCATAAATCATACATTTTTCTTAAATCAGCATCCTAATGCAAAGTATTATTTGTACTTTTACATTCGGATGCTTTTTTTATGTAGTAATTAAACATTATAGTAAATATGATAGAAAGACTTTTATCCTTTCTTGACGCCTCGCCAGTAAGCTTCTTGGCCGTCAGGAATATCGCTAACGAACTGGAGGAGAACGGCTTCCGCCGCGTCAATGCACAGGAGCCTTTGGGCAAGGTGGAGGCCGGCGACAGGTTCTTCGTCACCAAGAACGACTCCAGCGTCTATGCCTTCCATATAGGCAAGAAGCCATTGGCCGACGTGGGCTTCCACATGATTTGCGCCCACTGCGACTCGCCGACCTTCCGCGTCAAGCCCAATGCCGAGATGGACTGCGAGGGCGGCATCGTAAAGCTCAACACCGAGGTCTATGGCGGTCCCATCATGTCCACGTGGTTCGACCGTCCGCTGACACTTGCCGGCAGGGTCATCGTGAAGGGCGACGACGTGATGCGCCCGAAGACCTTGCTGCTGCACGTCAAGCGGCCACTGCTACAGATAAGCAACCTCGCCATCCACTTCAACCGCCAGGTGAACGATGGAGTGAAGTTGAGCCGGCAGAAGGACGTGTTGCCAATCCTCGGCATCATCAACGATGAAATGGAAAAGGGCAACCTCTTGATGAACGTGATTACTGATGAGCTGAATGTCAAGAAGGAAGACATACTCGACTTCGACCTCTACCTTGCCGATGCCACGCCAGCTTGCACCTTCGGCGCGCACGGTGAGTTTATCTCTTCCGGCCGTCTCGACGACTTGTCGATGTGCTGGGCGGGAGTGGAGGCCATGCTCGCGGCTTCGTCGGAGGTTCCCGACACCACACGGGTGCTCGCCCTCTTCGACAACGAGGAGACAGGCTCGCAGACCAAGCAGGGAGCCGGCAGCCCGTTCCTCTCCTACATGCTGAAGCGCGTTGCCCTCGCCCAAGGCGGCACCGAGGAAGCATATTACCAGGCAGTGGAGAGGGCCTTCATGATCTCCGCCGACAACGCCCACGCTTGGCATCCCAACTATGGCGAGAAATACGACCCGACCAACCATCCCATGCTGGGTGGCGGACCGGTCATCAAGTTCAACGCGGCCCAGAAATACGCGAGCGACGCGGCCTCGGCAGCCATCTTCGCCGGCATCTGCGAGAAGGCAGGCGTGCCTTGCCAGCGATTCGTCAATCATAGCGACGTGGCAGGAGGCAGCACCCTTGGCAACATCCTCGCCTCTTCAGTGCCGTTGCAGGGAGTGGACATGGGCAATGCCATCCTCGCCATGCACAGTTGCCGTGAGACGGGCAGTGTCATAGACCACGAATATGCTGTCAAGGCATTCACCCAGTTCTATCGTTTATCCTGAAAAGTAACCGTATTGCAGGGCGCGGCCCATGGTGGCCGCGCCCTGCAATCTGTGTTTTTTGAAAACAAGAGCACGTTTTTCCCAATGTAGCATAACTATTCTAAAAAACACGTAAAACGTTTGGCGGCAGTGGGGTGGAGGCATTACCTTTGCTAAATGACATTAGTAATCATTATTCTTCTATCCACGATAGCCTTGTTTGTTGTCGGCAAGCCCCGTGCCGACATCGTTGCCCTCTGTGCTCTCACGGGCTTGCTGCTTACCGGCGTGCTCACCCCCACGGAGGCGTTGTCTGGCTTTTCCAACCCCGTGCTTGTCATGATGGTTGGCCTCTTTGTGGTTGGCGGCGCCATCGTGCAGACAGGTCTTGCCAAGGCCGTTGGCGGTCGCATCCTCACGTTGGCCAAAGGCAACGACCGCTTGCTATTCCTCCTGATAATGGTCGTCACCGCCGTCATAGGCGCCTTTGTCAGCAACACGGGTACCGTGGCGCTCATGATGCCTATCGTGGTCTCCATGGCCTCGTCGAGCGGCAAGAACGCCTCGCGGCTGCTCATGCCCCTGGCTTTCGCCAGCAGTTTGGGCGGCATGCTCACGCTCATCGGCACGCCTCCCAACCTCGTCATCGACGAGACCCTTCGCGCCCACGGCCATGAGGGCCTCTCGTTCTTCTCCTTCCTTCCGGTCGGCATCATCTGCCTCTTGGTTGGCATTGCCGTCATGATGCCCCTCAGTGACCGCTTCCTCAATAAGGCCGCGTCGGATGGCGGTCGCAAGAAGGGCAAGAGCCTTGGCGAGCTGGTCAGCGAATACAGGATACAGGGCGACGTGAGAGCCTACCATGTGGGCCCGTCCAGCCCGATAGTGGGCAGCACGGTGGCGCGGCTCGACCTCAGGGCGCGCTTTGGCGTGACCATATTCGAGATACGCCACAAGGCGTCGCGCCGCGGCGGCATAGTGCGCAACGTGAGCCAACGCTTGCCCTTGCCCGGCACCGTCATACAGTCGGGCGACGTGCTCTACCTGCAAGGCAAGGGGCAAGACGTGGAACGCTTTGCCAAGGAGGCAGGGTTGGAAAAGGCCAATACCCCGTCTTTCCGCTTCTACGACATCGGCATAGCCGAGATAGTGGTCATGCCGGAGTCGCGCCTGGTGGGCAGCCTGCTCCGCGACTCCTCCTTCCGCGAGAACTACAACATCAACGTCTTGGGCATCAAGCGCCGCGACGAGTATATCACGAAGAACCTGCCGTCGGCAAAGCTGCGTGCCGGCGACACCCTTCTCATACAAGGCTTGTGGAAGAACATCATGCGTCTTGACCGCGCCGAGGCCGACTGGCTGCTCCTCGGACAGCCAAAGGAGATGGCGGAGAAGGTCACGCTCAACTACAAGGCTCCCATGGCCGGCATGATAATGCTTGTCATGGTGCTGGTCATGGCTCTCGACATCATACCCGTGGCTCCGGTCACGGCCGTCATCGCCGCCGGCTTGCTCATGGTGGTGAGCGGCTGCTTCCGCTCAGTCGATGCCGCCTACAAGACCATCAACTGGGAGAGCGTGGTGCTCATAGCCGCCATGATGCCCATGGCCACCGCCTTGGAGAAGACGGGCGTGTCGGCCGCGGTGAGCCACACCCTCGTAGCCTCGCTTGGCCATGTGGGACCAGTGGCGTTGCTCTGCGGACTGTATTTCACCACCTCGCTTCTCACCATGTTCATCAGCAACACCGCCACCGCCGTGCTCATGGCGCCAATAGCCATGTCGGCCTCGCTGGAGCTGGGCGTCAGTCCGTTGCCCATGCTCTTCGCCGTGACCCTTGGCGCGAGCATGTGCTTTGCCTCGCCGTTCTCCACTCCGCCCAACGCCCTCGTGATGCACGCCGGAGGCTACACCTTCGCCGACTACGTGAAGGTAGGCCTGCCGTTGCAGGTCGTCATGGGTGTCGTCATGACCGTCGTGCTGCCGCTGCTCTTCCCGTTCTGAGCCTTTCAAGGTTTTTATCTTGGTCTTCCGGGATGTCGAGTGCAAAGCAAATGATGTGTATCATAATATTTTACAAATGGTCGTCTGAGAATCGATTCTTTTCAACCAAGCAGTCTCTT
>ERZ1673741.1927-NODE-1927-length-15985-cov-5.252354_pt1 | contig 15985 bp, 19 predicted proteins | sample MGYA00580209_ERZ1673741 | MGnify/ENA primary metagenome ERZ1673741 (study PRJEB41218, sample SAMN15661754) | gut metagenome | host: Homo sapiens | place: Canada: London | collected 2015-08-20/2019-03-30 | study: EMG produced TPA metagenomics assembly of... | reverse complement strand
AGGGGGTCGACGACGCTCGTGGCGTCCGTCTCCTACGGCGGGGAGCGAATAACCGACCTCGCCTCTCTCTGCGCCTATTTCGGCGACGGGGCGTCGCTTCTCTGGGAGGAGAGGCGCTCCGGCTCCGACCGGTTCGCCGAGGTGGGGCAGGGCGACGCCCGCCTCTCCGCCGACGGCTTCCGGCTCACCGTCTCGGCCGACTCCGTGAGGGGCGACTCGACGTACAACTGCAAGCTCGTCACAGCACAGTAGAAAGGAACCGCGATGGCAGTCAAGGCAGCGGCCCAGGAGACCATCATCGACATCACCGACGCGTACAGCGTTTACCTGACGTGCGCGTCGTACACATTCCCCGGGACCACATCCGGCGCCAAGGCGGGGAGCTGCTCCACCTCGGTCGTGGCCATGAGGGGCACGGACCAGGTGCCGACCTCCGTCGACCCCTCGAGGGTCGCCGCAGCGGCGGGCGTCTCGGTCAAGGCCTCGGCGAACGGGGACGGGAGCACGGCGCTCTCCGTCTCCGTCACGCCCGACGTGAAGGCCCCCGGCAAGGTGTCCATCCCCGTGACGGTCGACGGCCGCGCCGAGTTCACCCTGGAGTTCTCGTACGGCATCGCGCTCACGGGCGCCACCGGCGCGACCGGCAACGGCGTCAAGTCCATCGCGGAGCAGTACTACCTCTCGACGTCTAGCAGCTCGCAGGTCGGCGGCTCCTGGGAGGCGACCCCGCCCGCGTGGGCCAACGGGAAGTACATGTGGACCCGCTCGGTCATCACGTACACCGACAACTCGTCCACCAAGACCACCCCGGTCTGCGTCACCGGCGCTAGGGGCCAGACGGGCCAGACCGGCGGCACCGGCGCGACCGGCGTGGGCGTGTCCTCCGTCGACGTCCAGTACTACCTCTCCACGTCCCCCAAGGCGCTGTCGGGCGGCTCGTGGCAGAGCGAGCCCCCGGCCTGGGCCGACGGGAAGTACATGTGGAGCAAGACGGTGACCACCTACACCAACGGCGGCTCCGACGAGACGAGCCCGGTCTGCATCACGGGGGCCAAGGGCGCCACCGGCGCGAAGGGCGACAAGGGCGAGACGGGCCAGGCCGGCCCCCAGGGCAACAGGGGCCCCGCCGGCGCGGACGCGCTCGCCATGGTCATCACGAGCTCCAACGGCTTCATCTTCAAGAACTCCGCGATCAAGACCACCCTCACCGCACACGTTTACAGGGGCGGCGTCGAGCTCACGTCGGCGCAGATCGCCGCGCTCGGCACCGTCAAGTGGTACAAGGACGGGGCGGCGGCGCCCGCGGGGACTGGCCTGACGTTCAGCATCTCCGCCACGTCGGTCAACGTGAAGACCAACGTGTCGGCCCAGCTCGAGGGCTGAGGCATGGCGGTCAAGGCACGCGCCGAGGTCACGCTCACTGGCGTGGCGGACGGCTCCAAGGGCGACAAGGGTGACCCGGGAGACGACTTCGGCGGGGCCGGGAGGCTCGACACGCTGGAGACGCTCGTCAGGAGGTTCGGCGGGGGCGTCGAGGTCGCCCGCAAGGTGAACGGGAACTACACCTCGACCAAGGCTGTCGTCACGGACGCCGACTACCTGATCGTCTCCAAGGGCGGCGACGTCCTGGCCCGCTACGGCTCCGACAGGGTCGAGCTCGCGAAGAACAGCAGAGACGGGCAGATCTCGATGTGCGACGGCATGTACAACTTCACGACCGAGGGAATACGCTTTTACGGAACCGAGGACGCCTTCAGCGCCGAGGGCGGCCCCATGGGCGTACGGATCCCCTACTCAAACATCATCATAAGAGCGGACGCAGAGTCCAGGAACGTCGCCGAAAAATCCCATTCCGGCCTCACTCTGAGCGCGCAGACGGGCGGCGTGGGGGCCGCGCTCTCCGAGAAGTCGACCTCGTCCGCCGGTTTCCTCGTGTCGGCGAACGGGCATCAGGCAAGCCTCGGCATCACGTCCACGCAGTCCGCCGACGGCAAGGACAACCCCTGCCCGACCATCGACATCGGGACGAACGTCAGATCCGCGTCGAACGTGAGCCTGATCGGCGGCTCCTTCCCGCTGTACGAGCGCCGTATGCTATGGAGCTCTGACGGCGGCACGAGGTACGTCATGATCGAGTGCGTCCTGGGCGTGGTCCAGCTGACCTGTCACAACGTCAATGGAGTCGGCTCCGCCGGCTGGAACGTCGGCAACGTCGTGCCCAAGTGCTTCGCCCGGTGGGACCCCTTCTACGTCTCCCTTCCGTCGCGCTCTAGCAACAACACCGCCGCTGCCTGGATCGAGGGCACGAGCTCGGGCAAGGAGCTCGTGGAGCTCTGGATCTACAACAACGGCGGTAACGACATCAACGGAACTTGTACGTGGATCTGCGACCCTAGCCGCGCACGGAAACCCGCTTAGCATCAGGAGGACAGCCATGCTCTACGGACAGATCACCAACGGCACCGTCTACCTCACGAACGACAAGACGGGGATGGCCGTCTACGAGTCGCCCGAGCCGGCGGCGCCCCCCGGCTACCACACGTCGCTCTCCTACGAGAAGAGGGACGGCCGCATCTACCAGGTGTGGGCTGTGGAGCCGGACGCCGGCACCCCGCAGGACGCCGCGCTCATGCTCGCGCAGATCCAGGCCGCGGCCCTCGGCGACGACGACGCCCTGAAGGTCCCGGCCCTCTTCACGGCCTACTCGGCAGGCCGCGTCTACGCGAAGGGCGACCGCGTGCTCTGGCAAGGCGTGCTCTACAAGGCGATATCCGGCCACACGGCCACGGCCGGCGACCCCGCATCCGACCCGCAGCATTGGACAAAGGTGCTGCCCACGTCCACGGGCGGGGACGCGCCCGAGTGGGTCGCAGGCGAGGCCTACCCGAAGGGCGCGCGCGTGACCAAGTACGGCCAGGTCTACGAGTCCCTCGTCGACGGCAACGAGCTCGAGCCGGGGACCTTCGGCAGCGACTCCGCCTGGTCGCAGGTCACGGCTTAGGGGGGCGCGCGAATGGAAGAACTTGCCCGCGCGGCCATCCAGTGGGCGGTCCCCGCCGCCCTCGCGGCCCTCGCGGCCTCGCTCATGCGCCTGTACAAGGTCATGGACGCGATGCAGGAGGGCACGAGGACGATGCTGCGCAGCCGCCTTGTGGACCTCCACGAGCGGTACGTCGTGAGCGGCGCGGGGTGCCCGGACTGGGTCAAGCAGGAGGCCTCGCAGGTGTACGCCGCCTACCACGGGATGCACGGAAACGGTACCGGCACGCACTACTACCAGGAAATCATCAATGCCCCTATCAGGGGGGAATCGGAGGATTAGCCAATGGAAGCAATCAAGGGCTGGGGCCGCGCCGCCCTCGTGCGCGCCGTGAAGACCGGCGCACAGACGCTCGTGACCCTCATCGGCACCGGCGCGGTCGGCATCACCGACCTCGACTGGCCCGCGCTCCTCAGCGTGACCGCCACCACGATGGTGCTCTCTTTGCTGACCAGCGTCGCGGGCGTGCCTGAGGTGGGCGACGGCGAGTCGCCGCTGCACATGAAGTCGGGCGAGTAGGGGAGTGAGGCCTGCTAGCCGTCGCCGCCTCGCGCGGGCGTGCCGCCTCATGGCCGCCGTGGTCGTGGCCGAGGCGGCCGCCCTCGCGCTGCTCGTGACCGCTTCGCAGCCTGCGGGCAAGCCCGCGTGGAGACCGGGCAAGGCGATCGTCTCCGACAGGGCATACGAGCCGCCCATGAGGCTCGTCGTGGAGCCGGACACGGGGCGGACCTACACGGTCGCCGAGTCCGGCTCCGTCCATTTGATAAGGGAAGGCGACAGATGATGCCAAGCATCGACAAGCTCTGCGAGCGCATGCGCTACTGGTGCGACGAGGGCAATTTAGGCTACTGCCAGGAGCACCGCCAGGACATTCGTGTGGGCGGCGAGGCGGACTGTTCCTCGCTCGTCATCCATTGCCTGAAGGAGGCCGGTTTCGACACCGGTTCCGCGAGCTATACCGGCAACATGAGCGCCAATCTCTGTGCCCGAGGGTGGAGGCGCGTCGCAAACAACGGCAACCCGCAGCGCGGCGACATCCTGCTCAACGACGCGCACCACGTCGCCGTGTACGTCGGCGGCGGCCTCCTCTGCCAGGCGAGCCGCAACGAGAAGCACACCGCCAACGGCGGCAGGCCCGGAGACCAGGACGGCTACGAGACCAACACCCGCGGCTACTACGACTACCCGTGGGACTGTTACCTGCGGTACGCGGGCGCGCAGGCGGCGACGCCCTCCAAGCTCGTCGTGGACGGCTACTGGGGCCGGGAGACCACGCTTCGCCTTCAGGAGCTGCTCGGCTGCCCGTACAAGGACGGCGTCATCTCCTCCCAATGGCAGGGCGACGCCTGGCGCCACGCGGCGTGCACGAGCTTCCAGCACGACAGCTCCGGCGAGGGCTCGGTGACCATCGCGCGCCTGCAGCAGCGCATCGGCGTGACGTCCGACGGCCTCTGCGGCAAGGACACGATCAACGCGCTCATCAAGCGCTTCATGCCGTCCTCCGGTGCCACCGTCCTCGACGGTAAGCTCGACGCCGAGAGCGTCACCGTCAAGGCCATGCAGTGCTCGCTCAACGAGGGGACTTTCTGATGCCTTACCCTTCTCCCGCCGATGAGGACGAGGGCGCCCTGCTCAACCTCGCGCTCTTCCTCATCGACCTCGGCTTGCTGCTCGTGGCGGTGCCGATGTGCCTCATGGGCCTGCTCTAGCTGTGACCTGCTGTGACCGAGCTGTGACCTAGCTCTAACTTGCTCGAACCTTACTCGGACCCGCCGCCTTCCCCGAGAGGGGAGGGCGGCGTTTTGCTGTCTCGGTAAGTTAAAGCTCGAGACAGCACACGTTGTCGTTGGCACACGTCGGCATTTGGGCACTCTTTGTTGGCACAAACTGGCCCATTATCGACATTCCAATTTAGAATAACAGCAGCTAAACAGTACAGTAAGGTTTCGATAATAGTTCCTCATAATCCCTGGGTTGCAGGTTCGAATCCTGCTGGGCCCACCATCTACTCAAGGCCAGGGGCTTCGGTCCCTGGCCTTTGCGCTATCTTTGCTTGTTGTCGCTCCTTTGCCTTGCCGTGGGGCCGAATGTGCCCCTCCAGACCGAAACCGGAGGCCATCATGACCGAGAAGACCATCACGCTCCGCACCATTGCCGCATCCTCTACGGCGCTCGGCATCCTCGTCTGCGTCTACGACGCGATCATCACCGTTTTGTCCGGAGCGAGCGACACCAGGCTCATCTTCGTCGCCATGAGCGGTATCGCCGCCATCTTCTATGGGTTCCTCATCCTGCGCGCCTTGAACGAGAACGCAGGCCTCTACAGCCTCAAGAAGAAGGCCTCTTCGTCCTGGATCATCCCCGTGTGCATGCTCGTCGGTACCTTCACCGTGCCCGACGAGGGGGCCGCGCTCTTTGTGATCCCCATTGCGATCCTGCTCGTGGCAGCGGTCGCGCTCGATGTCTACCTGCGCAAAGCCGCTTAAGCGACTGGGTTTCTCGGCAAGTTTTCAAAAATGCCCAAATTTCTTCTTCCCTTTGGGCGATTACTTTGGTAAAGTATTTTCCTGCGCGAAGGGGCGATTGGCTCAGGGGTAGAGCACTTCCTTCACACGGAAGGGGTCGCTGGTTCGAATCCAGCATCGCCCACCATATTCGGGGAATTAGCTCAGTTGGGAGAGCGCGTGACTGGCAGTCACGAGGTCAGGGGTTCGAACCCCCTATTCTCCACCATGATTTTTCGAGACCCTCCCAAATCGGGAGGGTCTTTTTGTTTATTGATTTTGTCCCACTCGGCAGACGCCTGTGATCCGCACCAAGGAGGATCGCAGGCGTCTGTCACGGGATGATTGCCTAACGGCCTGTGATGTATCGGCGCAGCATCATGACGTAGGCCTGGGCGCCCTCGGGGCGTACGTGCTCCCCATCGTTCCAGAACCAGTCGTCGTGGCCTGCGCTCTCCGCGTTCCAGTCGATGACGCCCACGTTGTCGCGGCCCTGGGCCGCGGCCCAAATCGCCTCGTTGTTGGAGTCCTGCCACGGGTCGGGGCAGCGGCAGGTGACGATGTAGACCTTCTTCGAGGCATCCACGCAGTCGATGAGCTCCCTTACCTGGTCCTCGGTGACCCATCCGTTGTCAGCGAGCGACCACACGACGACGTCGCCGTCGCGCCCGGCCTCCTGGCAGGCACGGTAGGCGTCCGGTCCCGCGGTGAGCTGACGCCCGATCTTCGCGTCCATGTATCCGTTCGGGAAGATCTCGTAGAACTCGCTGCTCGCGTCGTCGGGGACTGAGTCTCCGATGAGGATGACGCTCGCGTCGGTCGCGCCCGTCTGCGCATCGACCGAGAAGCTCGTGGAGTTGATCTGGTCGACGGCTGCAGCGAAGTCGGTCCCGGCGAAGTAGGTCCCCGAGAGGTCGTAGGTCTGGGACTTCGCCTCCTTGCGCGCCTGGGCCGCGGCGTCTGCGGCCGCCTTCTTCTCTTCCGCGCTGAGGGCCTCACCCTGTGGCCTCGAGTCCGCAGGGGCCGCCATCGGGACCGCGCACAGGACGGCGACGCACGCGAGGCTCACGGCCCCCGCGACCGCCACCGGCCTCGCCAGCCCCAGCACGGGCCCGCGCGAGCGCTCCACGAGGCGGTAGCTCGCCTCGGAGACCACGAGGATGGCGGCGACCTCGAGGACCCAGCCCCACCATGGCAGGGCGGTCGTCCTCGTCGCCGGGTTCATGAGGAGCAGCAGCGGGTAATGCCACAGGTAGATCGAGAGGCTCCGCTTGCCGAGGGCTGCCAGGGGCCTCGCTCCGAGGGCGCGCGCGAGCAGCGTGGGCTCGGGCTCCGCGAGGACGGCGACGAGCACGGCCGTTGCCACCGCGGCGAGGAATATCCCACCCCTGTAGGCAAACGCGTCCCTGCCGTTCATCCAGACGCACATGGCCAAAAGAACGGCGAGGCACGCGAGACCGAGCGCCCCCTCGGGCACCCTACGCCCATCGTCCTCGCCGGAGGCCTTCTTTGTCCGGGGCAGGACCGAGGCCGCGCGCGAGAGACCGCCTCCCATGGTCGCGATCGCGGTGAGCGCACCGAGCAGCAGCTCGAAGGCGCGGGTGTCGGTCCCGTAGTAGACTCGCGCTGTGTCCGCCGCGGGGTCGAAGATCGCGCCCATGGCGATGGCGGAGGCGACCGCGAGAGCCGCGGTTCCCGCGCAGACCGCCTTCCTCGAGCAGCCGGCCCGCCATGTACCCATGACGAAGAGCGGCCATACGATCGTGAACTGCATGAAGACGCCGAGGTACCAGAAGTGGGTGAGCGGGGAGGGGAGCCCGGAGGCGGCGAAGTAGCTCACTTTGTTGACGATGTAGCGGATGTTGTCGAAGAACAGCAGCGCGGGCAGCGCGTCGCCGCGCGCCTTGGCAAGGAGCGCCGGCGCGAAGTAGAACGAGAGCAGCATCGTGGCCGCGACCACGACGAGCATCGACGGGAGCAGCCTGCGCACCCTCGAGACGATGAACCCCGGGTACGAGAAGCCCTTCTCGCTCGAGAGCCTGCGCGTGACGGACATCGTGGCGAGGTAGCCCGCCAGCACAAAGAAGACCGTGACTCCGATGAAGCCGCCAGGGAGGAGTGCCTGGTTCGCGTGGTAGGCGACCACCGCGACGATCGCGAGCCCCCTCAGTCCGTCGAAGGCATCGTTCCTGTGTTTGGATGGCATGGTATGACTCCGTGATTCCTCGGCTTTTGTCCAACCAAGATTGTAGCCTCGCGGCGGGACAACATTGTCCCCGCGGGCTTTGGGGAAGCTGTGGTTGAGCCGGCCGGCCAAAATCCATGCCCTATACTGGACAGGTTGAAACTACGTAGCACCCGAGGAGCTAAGCACTTGATCGCACTCGCAGACAAAGTATCCAAATCCTTCGGCGGCCGCGTGCTCTACACCGGCGCCACGCTGCAGCTCAACGCCGGTGAGCGTTGGGCGCTCGTCGGGCCCAACGGCTCCGGCAAGACGACCTTCTTGAAGATCTTCATGGGCCTGGAGTCCAGCGACGAGGGCACCATTAGCTTCGCCAAGGACACGACCGTGGGCTACCTGGAGCAGGAGTCCAAGCTCATGGGCGGCAAGTCGGCGCTCGCAGAGGTCGTCGACTCCGCGCATGAGGTCAAGACCTGGGAGCGCAAGGTCTCCGAGCTCGAGGCGAAGATCTCGACCACCACCGGCCCCGAGCTCGATCGCCTGCTCGAGGAGTACGGGCACGCCCAGGACCGCTTCGAGCGACTCGGCGGCTACGAGCTCGAGGCCCGCGCCCGCCAGATCCTCGCCGGCCTCGGCTTCCCGGTAGAGGACTTCGACAAACCCGCCGAGGACTTCTCCGGCGGCTGGCAGATGCGCATCAGCCTCTCGAAGCTCCTGCTGCGCCACCCCGACCTGCTCATGCTCGACGAGCCGACCAACCACCTCGACCTCGAGAGCGTCAAGTGGCTCGAGACCTTCCTGCAGGGCTACGACGGCGCGGTGCTCCTCGTCAGCCACGACCGCGCGTTCATGGACGCCTGCGTGAGCCACGTCGCCGCCGTCGAGAACCGCAGGATCACCACCTATACCGGCAACTACAGCTCCTACCTCAAGCAGCGCGAGGACAACCTCGAGCAGATGCGCGCCAAGCGCGCCGCGCAGGAGCGCGAGATCGCCCACATGCAGGTCTTCGTCGACAAGTTCCGCTACAAGCCCACCAAGGCCGCCCAGGCTCAGGAGCGCATGAAGAAGATCGAGCAGATAAAGAGCGAGCTCGTCATCCTCCCCGAGGGCAATAAACACATGAGCTTCAGCTTCCCCGAGCCCCCCCGCACGGGCGACATGGTCATCGGCCTTGAGGGAGTCTCGAAGTCCTTCGGTGACAACCATGTCTACGAGGGCGTCGATCTCAAGCTCTACCGCGGCGACCACGTGGCGCTCGTCGGCCCCAACGGCGCCGGCAAGTCCACGCTCATGAAGCTCATCAACGGCAAGCTCAAGCCCGACGCCGGCAAGGTCGAGCTTGGCCAGAACGTCACGATGGCCTACTACGCCCAGCACCAGCTCGAGGAGCTCAACGAGGCGAACACCGTCATGGCCGAGATGGACACCGTCGCCCGCGGCTGGACCTCCTCCGAGGAGCGCAGGCTGCTCGGCGCCTTCCTCTTCCACGGCGACGACGTCGAGAAGCGTGTGGGCGTCCTCTCCGGCGGCGAGCGCGCCCGCCTCGCCCTCGCGAAGATGCTCGTCGCGCCCGACCCGCTGATCCTGCTCGACGAGCCCACGAACCACCTCGACATCGACTCGGTCGACGTGCTCGAGCAGGCGCTCATCAAGTTCCCCGGCACCATCGTGCTCATCAGCCACGACGAGCACCTCGTCCGCGCCGTCGCAAACAAAGTCGTCGACGTCCGCGACCACAAGGTGACGCTCTACGACGGCGACTACGACTACTTCCTCTTCAAGCGCGCCGAGCTCGAGGCCGCGGCGGCCGGCGAGGCGCCCGCGCCTTCCGGCAAGCGCTCGCCCGAGCCCGTCGCCGAGGCCCCCTCGGGCCGCAACGTGAAGACCCGCGAGCAGCGCCGCGCGGAGGCCGAGGAGCGCAAGCGCCGCAACCAGGCGCTCAAGAAGGAGAAGAAGCGCCTGAAGGAGGTCGAGGCCGCCCTCACGCCTGCGCAGAAGCGCTACGACGAGCTCGTGGCCCTGATGGCCGACGAGTCGCTCTACAACGACTCCGCGAAGTTCGACGAGTGCATGAAGGAGTACAACGCGCTCGCGCGCAAGATCCCCGCGCTCGAGGAGGAGTGGATGGAGCTCTCCGAGAAGATCGAGTCCGCCGATGTCTAGCGCCTCGCACGACAACCCCGGCGGCGCCCTTCTGGGGGCCGTCGCGTTCGCCCTGCGGTTCGCCGGCTGGGCGGTCGTCGCGCTCGTGGTCGCCGATGTCTTCGCGTCGGGCCAGCTGAGAGCCGCTATCCTGCCGCTCAACTCGGCGCTCTCGGGGATTCTTCCCGATGCGCTCGACGGCGTCCTCGTGATCCAGACCCCGTTTGGCGGGGCCTTCCGCGGTGACTTCGCCGTCTTCGCGATACTCTTGTTCATCATCGATTGGGCGATCTGCAAGGTCGCCGCCTCGCTGCGCTGACGCCGCGAGAGGGGAGCGCGCGTGTTCCAGACGTTTTCCATCGAGCAGCTGGCGAGCATCGCCGTCTCGGTCCTGCTCGTCATGTTCTCCGCCACGGTGCATGAGGTCGCCCATGGGTGGGCGGCGCTCAGGTGCGGCGACGCGACCGCAAAGGAGGCCGGTCGCCTCACGCTCGACCCGCGGGCGCACCTCGACGGCTTCGGCTCCGTCGCGCTCCCGCTGATCATGGCGCTCATGGGAGGGCCGATGTTCGCCTTCGCGAAGCCCGTTCCGTACAATCCCAACCGGCTGCGCAACCCGCGCCGCGACGAGGTGATCGTCGCGCTCGCAGGGCCTGTGTCGAATCTTTTGCAGGCGCTTGTGGGCACCGCGCTGTTCGGCATGGTGTGGTCCTCGCGCGCCGCGATTCTCTCCGTGCTCGGCCAGGCGGGCGTCATGTGGGCCGCGCGCATTACCACGACCTACATCTACGTGAATCTCACCCTCGCGTTCTTCAACCTGATCCCGTTCCCGCCGCTCGACGGGTCCAAGGTCATCATGCCGCTGCTCCACGGTCGCGCGCGCGAGGAGTACTACCGCATCCAGGCCTATGCCATGCCGGTGCTCATCATCGCGCTCTATGTGCTTCCGAGCTTCCTCGGCGTCGACCCGGTGGGGGCCTTCCTGGACCTCACCGCCGGCAATCTCTATGACCTTTTGGTCCAGGCGGTGATGTAGGTGTCCTACAAGGTTCGCACCCAGGCGTTCTCCGGGCCGTTCGACCTGCTCCTGCAGCTCGTCACGAGGCAGAAGGTCACCATCGGCTCCATCTCCATCGCCGAGGTCGCGAACCAGTACCTCGAGGAGGTCGAGCGTATGCGCGACCTCGACCTGGACGTCGCGAGCGACTTCGTGCTCGTCGCCTCGACCTTGCTGGACATCAAGGCCGCATCTCTCGTCCCCGCCGAGCCCGCCCGCCGCGCCGCCGCCGACGACGCGGATGACGAGGACGACGACCTCGCGGACATGGACCCCGAGGAGGCGCGCGAGGTCCTCATCGCGCGGCTCATCGCCTACAAGCAGTTTCGCGGCGCCGCGGCCGCCCTCGCCGCCCGAAGCGAGGCGGAGGCGCGCATGCACCCCAGGATGGTCGGCGCAGACCCGGAGTTCCTCGGCCTCATGCCCGACTACCTCGAGGGGATCAGCCTTCGCAGCCTCGCGGTCATCTGCGCGGACATCGACTCCAAGCGCGAGACGTTCCTCCTCGAGAGCGAGCACATCGCGCCCAAGCGCCTGCCGGTCGCCCTCACGATCGCGTCGGTCGACCGGCTCGTCCGGAGTCGCCGGCACGTCACCTTCACCGAGCTCGTGGGCGAGGACTCCACGCCCGAGGTCGTGGTCGCGAACTTCCTCGCGATCCTCGAGCTCTTCAAGCGCGGCCTTGTCCGCGTGAGCCAGAGCGAGATCTTCGGCGAGATCGACGTCGACCACATCGAGGGCACCGAGGCCTACAAGATCGACGCGACGGCGCTCGCCGACCTCGACGAGGCGACCCGCGACCTCGTCATCGAGGGCGCCACCGACGTCGCAGCCAACCATGACAACGAACAAACAGCAGGTGAGGAGCTGTGATGCAAGAACTCGAGACCTTTGAATCCGGCGACCTGAAGCCACTGCTCGAGGCGCTTCTCCTCGTCTCGGACGACTCCGTGCCCGCCACCGAGCTCGCGCGCGCCACGGGCGCCGCCCCCGGGGAGGTGTCCCAGGCCTTGGCCGAGCTCGCCGCGGAGTACGAGTCCGCGAACCGCGGTTTCCAGCTGCGCGAGGTCGCCGGCGGCTGGCGCTTCTACACCCACCCCGCCTACCACGACCAGGTGGGGGACTACGTGCTCTCGTGGGACGCGCGGAAGCTCTCGCAGGCCGCGCTCGAGACGCTCGCCATCATCGCCTACCACCAGCCGGTCTCTCGCGAGGGCGTTCGCGCCATCCGAGGCGTGAACTCCGACGGCGTTATCGCATCGCTCAAAGAGAAGGGCCTCATCCGCGAGGCGGGCCGCGACTCCGACCGCGGCCAGGCGGTCCTCTTCGGCACGACGAGGCTCTTTCTCGAGCACTTCGGCTTGAAGTCGCTCCGCGAGCTCCCGCCGCTGGAGGACTTCGCCCCCGACGAGGAGTCCAAGCGCTTCATCCGCGAGCGGCTCTCGGGCCGGCAGATATCCTCGACCCTCGAGGAGGCAGCCGACGACCTCGACGACGAGCGCGACCTTCTGGGCGACGACTTCGGCGCGGCCGAGGGCGGCGCGGGCGACGCGGCTGAGGGCGACGAGCCCCAGGCAGAGCATAGCGCCGCGCCTTCCTCCCCGGTGGCCGAAGAGAAAGGCGCGCCTGATGAGCGATGAGCTGTACCCCATGCGCCTGCAGCGCTTCCTCGCGCGCGCGGGCGTGGCGTCGCGCCGCGGCTCCGAGCGGCTCATGACCTCCGGGCGTGTGCGCGTCAACGGCGAGGTCGTGACCGAGCTCGGCAGCAAGGTCGACCCGTTGCGCGACGTCGTCACCGTCGACGGGCGCGCGTGCCGCATCCAAGAGAAGCCCTGTTACCTCATGCTGTACAAGCCCGCTGGCTACCTAACGACCATGAGCGACCCGCAGGGCAGGCCGACGGTCGCCGAGCTCGTGCCCACCTCCGACTACCCAGGGCTCTACCCCGTCGGGCGCCTCGACTTCGACACCACGGGGCTGCTCCTCTTCACGACGAATGGCAACGTCGGCCAGGATCTCCTGCATCCCTCGAGCCACGTGGACAAGCACTACGTCGCGCTCGTCCGCGGGGTGCCCGACGAGCGCGACTTCGAACGCCTGAGGTCGGGGATCATGCTCGAGGACGGGCCCGCGAGCCCTGCCGAGCCGGAGCTCCTGGGCGAGCGGGACCCGCTCTTCCGCGTTGTCGCGCCGCGCGGTGCCGGCACAGACCGCGGCGGGCACCCCAACTCCGTCGTCGGCCTCACCATCCACGAGGGCCGCAAGCACCAGGTGAAGAAGATGCTCATGGCCTGCGGCCACAAGGTGCTGCGCCTTCATCGCGACGCGTTCGGGCCGCTGCGGCTCTCCCGCCTCAAGGAGGGCTCGTGGCGTCTGCTCGACCCGACCGAGGTCGCGGCCGTAGAATCGCTGTGCAGGAAGCGCGAGAAGGGCGCGTGACGCCCCCCACCCGCTTCCCTGTAAGCTCGGACAAACGGCCCCGCCGCGGGGCCCATCGAAAGGAAACCATATGATCGTCGCCATTGACGGCCCCTCGGGCTCTGGCAAGTCTTCGGTGGCCCGCGCCATCGCGCAGCGCTGCGGCCTCACCTTCCTCGACACGGGCGCGATGTACCGCTCGGTCGCCGCCGAGTGCCTGCGCGAGGGCATCGACCCCGATGACGCCGAGGCCGTGTCCGGTGTCGCCCGCGACATCGACATCCGTTTCGGCACTTCCCGCGAGGGTCAGACCGTGTTCGCCAACGGCCGCGACGTCACGCGCGAGATCAGGACCCCTGAGGTCGAGCTCGCGGTCTCGCCCGTCTCGGCCACGCCCGCCGTCCGCGAGGTCATGGTTGCCCTGCAGCGCAAGGTCGGGGAGGGCACAGACGTCGTCGCCGAGGGCCGCGACATCGGCACGGTCGTCTATCCGAAGGCCGACGTGAAGGTCTTCCTCACCGCGAGCCCCGAGGCGCGCGCCCGCCGCCGCGCCGTGCAGCGCGAGGGCGGCAACCTCGCCGAGGACGCCGCGGCCGTGGCCGACCCCGAGGCCGAGAAGAGGATCCTCGCCGACCTCAAGCGCCGCGACGACTACGACTCGACCCGCGAGGCGTCGCCTCTGCGCCCGGCCGACGACGCCGTGGTCATCGATTCCTCGGACCTCACGTTCGAGCAGGTCATCCAGCGAATCTGCGGTCTCAGCGAGGAGCTGTCCGCCCGTCTTTGCGAGGAGAGGTAATTGACGACGACGAATGACTCCGCGCCCAAGGAAGAGCTGAGCGACGCGGCTAAGGACGCTTCCAAGGCCAAGGCAAAGAAGCCCAAGGGCAAGCTGCGCGCGTTCGCGGGCAACACCTACGAGGATTATTACGACGCCGCGATGTCCGACTTCCCGGCCCCCGCGCGCTGGCTCATGAACGTGGTCGTCGCCGCGTGCTACGCCTTCACCAAGCTCCTCTGGCCTTGGAAGGTCGAGCGCGCCGAGCTCCTCACCCAGGATGCGCGCGGCCGCGTGATCATCCAGAACCACGAGTCCATGATCGAGCCGGTCATCATGGTCGTCACGCTGTGGCGCGCGGGCATCCATACGCGCATCGTGTACAAGAAAGAATTCGACAAGATCAAGATCGCGCAATGGCTGTTCTCCCGCGTGGGCGGCTTCCCGGTGAGTCGCGGCGACGCCGACATGAAGGTCGTGCGCCGTGCGCGCGCAGCCCTGCAGCGCGGCGAGTGCCTGCTCATCTACCCCGAGGGTACGCGCGTGAAGAATGACGCGGACGCCCAGGTGCACGGCGGCTACGTCCTCATGGCCCAGCTCGCGAAGGCCCCGGTCCAGCCGACCGCGGTCGTCGGCGCGAGGCACCTCAAGTTCCGCAGCCGCGTCGTCGTCAGGTGCGGCAAGCCCATCGAGTGGTCCGAGACGGGCGGCGGCAAGCGCAAGGAGCAGCTCGCCCGCATGGAGAAGATGGGCATGGACGCCGTCTATGCGCTTCGCGACGAGCTGCGCGCCGACTACCCTGAGCTCAAGGAATAGGAGACCCATGTCCGCACGCATCGAGATCGCCTCGGAGGCGGGCGCCTGCTACGGCGTCGAGCGCGCCCTGCGCATGGTTGAGGACGCTGCAAAGAGCTCCGATGTCCCCGTCCACACCCTCGGCCCCCTCATCCACAACCCGCGCGTCGTCTCCGGTCTCGCCGAGAAGGGCGTGACCGTGGTCTCGTCCCCCGAGGAGTCCGCGGGCGATACCCTTCTGCTGCGCACGCATGGCGTCACGCCCGACGAGGAGCGCCGCGCCCGCGAGCTCTGCCTCGAGGTGCTCGACGCCACCTGCCCCTTCGTGAAGAAGGTCCACCAGGCCGCGGCTCGTCTCGCGCGCGAGGGGTACCAGGTCGTCGTCGTGGGCGAGGCTGGCCACCCCGAGGTCGAGGCGACCCTGCCCCACGCCCCCGGCGCCGTCGTCGTGGGGTCCGCCGACGAGGCCGCGGCGCTTCCCTCCTGCAAGAAGATCGGCGTCGTCGTCCAGACGACGCAGTCGCGCGCGAACCTCGAGAAGGTCGTGGCTACCCTGCTCGGCCGCGCCGAGGAGGTGCGCGTCGTCAACACCATCTGCGACGCCACGAGCGGGCATCAGGGCGCTTGCGCCGAGCTCGCGGCCCGCGCCGACGTGATGGTCGTCATCGGCGGCCGCATCTCCGCGAACACGAAGCGCCTCGCCGAGATCGCCTCCGGGCTCTGCCCGCGCACCCACCACATCGAGGGCGCAGACGAGCTCGACCCTTCGTGGTTCGACGGCGCCGAGCTCGTGGGCATCACAGCAGGCGCGAGCACCCCCGCGAGCCAGATCGCCGCCGTCCGCACCGCCATCGAGAGCATCGTCGCCTAAGCCCGCTTTCGGCCACCGACGAGTGCAGATAGACCAGGCGCTTTGCCGTGAATCGTCGGGCCGGCAGGGGCGCCATGGCTTGCGTTGGGCGAGTTCCGCATGAGCCGAAGGCCACCTTTTACCGCCGACGAGTGCAGATAGATCAGGCGCTTTGCCGTGAATCGTCGGGCCGGCAGGGGCGCCATGGCTTGC
>ERZ1673741.1921-NODE-1921-length-16008-cov-5.545289_pt1 | contig 16008 bp, 10 predicted proteins | sample MGYA00580209_ERZ1673741 | MGnify/ENA primary metagenome ERZ1673741 (study PRJEB41218, sample SAMN15661754) | gut metagenome | host: Homo sapiens | place: Canada: London | collected 2015-08-20/2019-03-30 | study: EMG produced TPA metagenomics assembly of... | reverse complement strand
GGCGGCTCCAAGCGTCGCGCGGCCATCATTAAGGCCTACAACGCCCTCGGTGGACAGAATCTGTAGAGGGTCGCTGCATATCCCTTACCGCTGGGGAGAGGCCCTGGATTTCTCTTCATGCTCAAACAGTCCTGACTCGCACGGGGGCCACATTAAGTGGCCCCCGGCTCATGCGGAACTGCGCGTGAAGAGAAACCCAGGGCCTCTTCGGCAAGGTATAAGCAGCTCAATCGCGAGAACATAGGGTGGCCCGCACGCACGCAGCCCACGATTTGCCTCTGAACTCGGACAGTCCTCTTCGCACGAACGCGACGTTGAGTCACGTTAGGCTCATGCGGAACTGCGCCAGAGGCAAAAGCGAGAACCCGGGCCGGTCGGGAGCCTACGCTTGGGCTTTTGCCGCTGATTGACAAAAACGGCTCGGATCTTGTGTTTGGCGCAGTTCCGCACGAGCCGGAGTCCACTAAATGTGGACTCCGTGCGAGCAGGACTGTTTGAGCACAAACACAAGATCCGAGCCGCAAACGGTAAAGCTACAAGCAGAAACTTCGACCTAATGCTTCTTCCGCACGATCGTAGGCTGCTGGGAGCCGCCGACGGACTCCTTGGTGACGACGACGCGGGTGACGTCAAGGTCGGAGGGGACGTCGAACATCGTGTCCTGCAGCGTCGACTCGCAGATGGCGCGCAGGCCGCGGGCGCCGGTCTTGCGGGCGAGCGCCTGACGGGCGATCTCGCGCAGGGCGTCGGGCTCGAACTCAAGGTCTACGCCCTCGAGCTCGAAGATGCGCTTATACTGTTTGACCAGCGCGTTCTTGGGCTCGACGAGGATCCTCACGAGATCGTCCTCGGTGAGCTCCTTGGTCGTGGTGATCACGGGCAGACGGCCGACGAACTCGGGGATCATTCCGAACTTGTGCAGGTCCTGGGGCATAACCTCGCTCATGAGGTCGATGGAGTGCTCATCGACCTTGGTCGTGAGCTCGGAGTTGAAGCCGATGCCCTTCTTGCCGATGCGGTCGGCGACGATCTTGTCGAGGCCGACGAACGCGCCGCCGCAGATGAACAGGATGTTCGTCGTGTCGATCTTGATGAGCTCCTGCTGTGGGTGCTTGCGGCCGCCCTGGGGAGGCACGCTTGCGATGGTGCCCTCGAGGATCTTGAGCAGCGACTGCTGTACGCCCTCGCCGGAGACGTCGCGCGTGATCGAGAGGTTCTCGGCCTTACAGGCGATCTTGTCGATCTCGTCGATGTAGACAATGCCGACCTGCGCGCGCTCGACGTCGCCGTCGGCGGCGGTGATGAGCTTGAGCAGGATGTTCTCGACGTCCTCGCCGACATAGCCGGACTCGGTGAGCGAGGTGGCGTCGGCGATGGCGAAGGGCACCTCGAGGAAGCGCGCGAGCGTCTGCGCGAGGAGAGTCTTGCCGGTGCCGGTCGGGCCGAGCAACAAGATGTTGCTCTTCGCGATCTCGACGTCCTCGGCGGAGGAGTCGACCTCGGCGTTGCCGGAGAGGATGCGGCGGTAGTGGTTGTAGACCGCGACCGACATGGCGCGCTTGGCGCTCTCCTGGCCCATGACATACTGCGAGAGCTCGTCGTAGATCTCGTGCGGGGTCGGTACCTGGCTCATGGGCAGGCTATCGGCGGCCTCGAAGGCGCCCTCGTCGTCCGCGGCGCCCTGGCCCATCATGTCCATGCATGCCTGGAGGCACTCGTCGCAGATGCAGACGCCGTCCTGGCCGGCGATGAGCTTGTTCACCTGCGAGCGGGTCTTGTGGCAGAAGGAGCAGCGCATCTCGTCGTCGGGGCCGCCATAACCCGGGCCGCCGAAGCCCGGGAAACCGTAACCGCGGTTGTAACCGTCGTTGTTAGAGGGCATCTGCTACTCCTGGGAAGCCGGGTCGTTACGGGAAGAGATGACCTTGTCGACGAGGCCGTACTCGCAGGCCTCTGCGGCGCGCATGTAATTGTCGCGCTCGGTGTCCGCGTTGATGCGGTCGATCGGCTGGCCGGTTGCGTCGGCGAGCATCTGGTTGAGCTTCTGGCGGATCCAGCGGGTCTCGTCGGCGACGATCTGGATGTCGGTCTGCTGGCCGGAGACGCCGGAGCTCGGCTGGTGGATGAGGATCATCGAGTTGGGGAGGCTCAGGCGCTTGCCCTTGGCTCCGCAGGCCAGGATGGCCGCACCCATGGAGGCGGCCATGCCCACGCAGATGGTCGAGACGTCGGGTTTGATGAAGTTCATCGTGTCGATGATGCCGAGGCCCGCGTAGACGTCGCCGCCGGGCGAGTTCACGTAAAGCGAGATGTCCTTATCGGGGTCCTGGCTCTCGAGGAAGAGGAGCTGCGCGATGACGAGGTTCGCTGAGTCGCGGGTGACCTCCTCGCCGAGGAAGACGATGCGGTCGTTGAGCAGTCGGGAGTAGATGTCGAAGCTGCGCTCGCCGCGCGGGGTCTGCTCCACGACATAGGGAATCAGGGGGATGTTCGTCGGGTTGTGCATATACCCTCCTAGAGGTTGTACACGAAGCCCCGAGCGGGCCGGATGCTCGCTCGGGGCTGACAAAGCTGGTGCGGATCGAGCAGGTATGCTACTCGGCGTCGGCCGCCTCGGCCTCGGCGGCGCGCTCGGCCACCTCGTCCTTAACGGTCACCTTGGCGTTCTCGACCAGCCAATCGAGGGCCTTGGTGCGCTTGATGGAGTCGCGGATGGCCGGGAGGCGGCCCTCCTTCTTCCACTGCGCGACGGTGGACTTGACGTCCTTGATGCCGGCACGGGCGAACTCGTTGTCGACGTCCTCATCGGAGGCCTCGAGGCCGAGCTTCTCGGCGACGGCGTCGAGGGCGAGGGACTGACGGGCACGCTCGTCGGCCTGCTCGTGGAGATCGGCGATGAAGTCGTCGGACTTCACTCCGCGGGCGCGCAGGTACATGTCGAGGCTGATGTTCTGGCGCTGGAGCTGGGCCAGGAACTCCTGGGCGAGCTCGTTGAAGATCTCGTTCTTGTAGTTCTCGGGGACCTCATCGAGCTTGACCTGGTTGCCCATGGCCTCGACGACGCGGTCCTCCTTGAGGTCGGGAAGCGTGTGCTTCTTGTCGGCCTCGATCTCCTCCTTGACGGCGGCCTTGAAGGCGTCGACGTCGTCATAGCCGAAGGACTTCTTGACGAGCTCGTCGGAGAGCTCGGGGACGACGGCCTTCTTGATGGCGTTGAGGGTGACCTTGACCTTGAAGTCGTGCGAAAGGGTCTCGCCGTCGTGCTCGTGGCTGTGGGTCCACTCGACGTCCTTGGTCTCGCCCTTCTTCATGCCGACGATGCCGGCCTGGAGCTCAGCGGGGACCTGCTGGCCGTTGAGGAAGACGGTCTTGTTCTCGCCGGCGAGGTGGCCTGCGCCCTGGACGTCCTCGATGGTGACGTTGACGATGTCGCCCTCGGCGACCTCGCGGTCCTCGTCGGTGTCCTCATAGGTGGTCTGGTAAGAGAGGAGCTGCTTGATCTGCCAGTCGACCTCGGCGTCGGTGGCCTCCTCGGGGGGCATGTTGACCTCGGGGGCGTCGTAGCTCTCGAGCTCGACCTGCGGGCGCACCTCGACCTTGACGTTGGCCTTGTACTCGGAGCCCTCGACGAGGAGCTCGGGCTCGTCGCCGAACGAGAGGCGGCCGACAGGGGTGACGTCCATCTCCTCGAGCACGGCGGGCTCGAGGGAGTTGAGGAAGTCGTTGGTGGCCTGGGCGATGACGCCCTCCTTGCCCATCATAGCGTCGATGACGGGACGGGGAGCCTTGCCGCGGCGGAAGCCCTGGAACTTGTACTGCTGGGCGATCAGCTTGTAGGTGTTCTTGATGGCGGCATTGACGTCGGAAGCGGCGACGGTGACCTCGGCGGTCAGCGTGTTCTCCTCGCGCTGCGGCTCGGTGACGGTGATGTTCAACGTTCCTCCAGTGTCTCGTGCTCCGGCGGGCCTTCCCCGCCAGCTAGTTACTATGTTGCTGCGATGGTGCGGGCGAAAGGACTCGAACCTTCACGGAGTCTCCCCCACTGGAACCTAAATCCAGCGCGTCTACCAGTTCCGCCACGCCCGCAGTGGTCGCACAGCCGTCCAATAATAACAAATTACGAGAAAAACCCCAAACGACATGGGATTTGCACAGAGGCGCGCCGCCGTGGCGAGGAGGCCCCCGCGCACGGTCGCGCAGGGGCCTCCAAAGACAAGTAGGGCTGGTGCTGATCCGGCGGGCTCAACGGGCCTGCGAAGGGTCTTGCAGGGACTAGCGGGCCTGGGGCAGGTCCTGCAGGGCATATACGTCGAGCGGGCCTTGGCGCAGGGCGCTGATGGCCTGGACGAGCGCCACCGCACCGGACATGGTCGTCGCCATGTCGATGCCGCGGCTCACGGCCTCCGAGCGCAGGACGGCGCCGTCGCCGCGGGAGCGGTGCCCGTGCGGGGTGTTGACCATGAAGCTGATCTTGCCCTCGGCGAGCATGTCCCCGATGTTCGGGCTCGCCTCGGATATCCTCCTGACGACCCCGCAGGGGATGCCGGCGGCCTTGAGAGTCTTTGCCGTGCCGCTCGTGGCCACGAGGTCGTAGCCCAGGTGCAGAAGCGAGAGCGCCACAGGGGCGATGGAGCGCTTGTCGCGGTCGCAGACGCTGAGGAAGACGGTGCCGGACTGCGGGACGTCGTAGTCGATGGCCTCGCGGGTCTTCGCGTAGGCCTTGGGGAAGGTCACGTCAAGGCCCATGACCTCGCCCGTGGACTTCATCTCGGGCCCCAGGGTGACGTCGGCGCCCGGGAAGCGACTCCAAGGCATGACGGCCTCCTTGACGGCGTAGTAGCCGCGATCGGCGTCCTCCGATGGCAGGCCGAGGTCGCGGATCTTCTCGCCGCTCATGATGCGCACGGCGTACTTGGCGAGGCTCACGCCCGTGGCCTTGGACGAGAACGGCACCGTGCGGCTCGCGCGCGGGTTCAGCTCGATGACGAAGACCTGCTCGTCGCGGACGGCGTACTGGACGTTCAAGAGGCCGCGGATGTGGCACGAGAGCGCGAGCTTGCGGGTGGTCTCGCGGATCTTTGCCACGATGGCGTCCGAGAGCGAGAAGGGCGGGAAGCAGCAGGCGGAGTCGCCCGAGTGGATGCCGCACTCCTCAATGTGCTCGAGGACCGCGCCGACGTAGCACTCCTCGTCGTCGCACAGGGCGTCGACGTCGAGCTCGATGGCGTCCTCGAGGAAGGCATCGAGGTAGACCGGGTGGTCAGGGCTCACCTTGGTGGCCTCTCCCATGTACTTCACGAGGTCGTCGTCGTCGTAGACGATGCCCATGCCGCGGCCGCCGAGCACATAGCTCGGGCGGACGAGCAAGGGGTAGCCCACGCGGCGGGCGACGGCCTTGGCGTCGGCCACGGTCTCGGCGGTCGACGAGGGCGGGTAGGCGATCTCGAGCTTATCGAGCAGCGCGGCGAAGCGGTCGCGGTCCTCGGCGAGGTCGATGGCCTCCGGCTGCGTGCCCATGATGGGGACGCCCGCGGCCTTCAAGCGATTGGCGAGATTGATGGGGGTCTGGCCGCCGAGCGTGACGATGACGCCCTCGGGGCGCTCGACCTCGATGATGTTCATCACGTCCTCGAAGGTCAGCGGCTCGAAGTAGAGTCGGTCGGAGGTGTCGTAGTCGGTGGAGACGGTCTCCGGGTTGCAGTTGACCATGACGGTCTCGTAACCCTTGGCCTCCAGGGCGTAGGCCGCGTGGCAGCAGCAGTAGTCGAACTCGATGCCTTGCCCGATGCGGTTGGGGCCGGCCGAGAGAATGACCGCGCGGGGCTTGGTCGCCTCGCGGAACTCCGAGGCACCGCCGCGCTCGTAGGTGAAGTAGTGGTAAGAGGTGCGGCTCGCGAACTCGCCGGCGCAGGTGTCGACCGTCTTGACGAGCGGGCGAACGCCCAGCACCTCGCGGATCGCGCGAACGGTGTCCTCGCGCTGCCCGGTGAGGTGCGCGATCTGCGCATCCGAGAAGCCCATCTGCTTGGCGGCGAGCATGTGCTCGGCGTCAAGGCCGGAAAGCCCCAGCTCGCGGATGCGGCCCTCAGCGGCGACGATATCGGCGATGCGGTGGAGGAACCACTGGTCGATCTTCGTGGCGGCGAAAACCTGCTCGACCGACCAGCCGCGGCGAAGGGCCTCGGCCACGTAGAGGATTCGCTCCGGGGTCGGAGTGGAGACCTTCTGGGCGAAGTTCTCCTCTTCAAAGTCGTCGTTGCCATCCGCGCCGAGGCCGGCGTGACCCTGCTCGAGCGACCTCATGGCCTTCTGCATAGCCTCCTCGAAGGTGGAGCCGATGGCCATAACCTCGCCGACGGCCTTCATGCGGGTGCTCAGGCGGTCGCTCGCGCCCTTGAACTTCTCGAACGCGAAGCGCGGGATCTTGACCACGCAGTAGTCGATGGAGGGCTCGAAGCAGGCGGGCGTGGAGTGCGTGATGTCGTTCTGTATCTCGTCAAGCGTGTAGCCGACGGAAAGAAGCGCCGCCATCTTCGCGATGGGGAAGCCCGTGGCCTTGGAGGCCAGGGCGGAGGAGCGGCTCACGCGGGGGTTCATCTCGATGACGATGACGCGGCCGTCCTCGGGGTTCACCGCGAACTGCACGTTGGAGCCGCCGCAGGCGACGCCGACGCGCTCGAGGATGGCGATGGAATAGTCGCGCAGGCGCTGGAGCTCGTAGTCGTTGAGCGTCTGACAGGGAGCCACGGTGATGGAGTCGCCGGTGTGGACGCCCATCGGGTCGAGGTTCTCGATGGAGCAGACGATGACGCCGTTGCCGGCGACGTCGCGCATGACCTCCATCTCGATCTCTTTCCAGCCCTCAATGGACTGCTCGACGAGGACCTCGGTCTCGGGCGAGAGCGCAAGGCCCTGCTCGCAGATGCGCAGCAGGTCGTCGTGGTCGTAGGCGATGCCGCCGCCGGCGCCGCCCAGGGTGAAGGACGGGCGGATGACCACGGGGTAGCCCCCGAGCTCGTCCACGCAGGCCTCGCACTCGGCGATGGTGTGCGCGATTCCCGACTTGGCCACGTCGAGGCCGATGTCCTTCATGGCCGCGGCGAACAGCTCGCGGTCCTCGCCGGTCTCGATGGAGTCGATGTCGCAGCCGATAACCTCGACGCCGTACTTCTCGAGCACGCCGGAGTGCGCGAGGGCGACGGCGCAGTTGAGGCCGGTCTGGCCGCCCATGTTGGGCAAAAGCGCGTCGGGGCGCTCCTTCTCGATGACCTTGGCCACGGAGTTGGCGGTGATGGGCTCGATGTAGGTGCGGTCGGCGGTCTCCGGGTCGGTCATGATGGTCGCCGGGTTGGAGTTCACGAGGACGACCTCGTAGCCCTCCTGGCGCAGCGCCTTGCAAGCCTGGGTTCCGGAGTAGTCGAACTCACAGGCCTGGCCGATGACGATGGGGCCGGAGCCGATGATGAGGATCTTCTTGATGTCGGTGCGCTTGGGCATTAGAAGCGCCTCCCCTCGCGGACGTCGATGGCAAGGTAGTCGGGCTCGCCGTCCATGAGGCGCGCGAACGCGGCGAAGGCATACGTCGAGTCGTTGGGGCCAGGCTTGGCCTCGGGGTGGTATTGCATGCTGAAGGCGGGCACGTCGAGGAACTGGATGCCCTCGGGGGTTCCGTCGTTGAGGTTGACGTGGGTCAGGCGCACGCGCCCGTAACGCTCGGTCTGGACGACTGGGGCGATGCGGCGCTCAGACCAGAACCGCAGGTCGTTGGCGTGCTCGGAGAAGCCGCCGGAGAGCTCGGGGATAAGCGGGCCGAAGGTGCTGAAGACGGGCCCGTAGTTGTGGTTCTGCGCCGTGATCTCGACCTTGCCGGTGAGCAGGTTCATCACCGGCTCGTTGCCACCGTGGTGGCCGTAGGGGAGCTTCTCGATGGTCGCGCCCGCAGCCATGCTGATGACCTGGTTGCCGAGGCAGATGCCGAAAACAGGCAGCTTGCCCAGGCAGGCGCGGACGGCCTCGACCACAGGGGGCACGGTCTCGGGGTCGCCGGGGCCGTTGGAGAAGAAGATCCCGTCGGGCGCGAGCGCGAGGGCCTCGTCCGCGGGGGTGTCCCACGGCACCAAGGTGACCTCGCAGCCTGCGGCCGCCAGGCGCCGGGCGATGCCCGCCTTCTCGCCGCAGTCGTAGGCGACGACCTTGTGGCGCGCCTCGCCCTTCGCGGGGACGGCGTAGGGCTCGGGTGTGCTCACGTCGGCGACGTAGTTATGGTCGGCGATGGGGGCCGACGCCTTGACGCGCGCGACGAGGCTCGCGGGGTCGAGGTCGACGGTCGAGATCGCCGCCTTCATCGCGCCGCCCTCGCGGATGCGCAAGGTGAGAGCGCGAGTATCCACGTCCTCGATGGCGACGACGCCGCGCTCGGCGAGGAAGTCGGGAAGCGACTTGACGGACTGCCAGTTGCTCGGCTCATAGCACATGTCGTGCACGATGAGGCCGGCGAGGTGCAGATCGGCGGCCTGCATGTCCTTCTCGTTGATGCCGTAGTTGCCGATCTGCGGATAGGTCAGGGTGACGATCTGGCCCGCATAGGACGGGTCCGAGACGATCTCCTGGTACCCGATCATCGAGGTGTTGAACACCACCTCGCCGAAGGTCTCGCCGCTGGCGCCCGCCGAGCGCCCAAAGAAGTAACTGCCGTCCTCTAGCGCCAGTAGCGCCTGGGGATGCCTGCCGCCGTCGACCAAGAGGTTCAACGCAACACCGTCCTTTCCGTGCGCGCCCATAGGGCCCGCGCGGGCACAAAAAACGGAGCTGGCCGAATGTGGGCATGACTCCGAGAAGGCTCGCGCGAATACGTTGTGGACGCCTTTTCGGTCTCTCGTACCGTCTTAAAGGTCTGATGGACAGTATATCCGCCGCGACGACCGAAACCGTCGCGATTCGCCGACTTAACACACAAGAAACCGCAGGTAGATGCTGCAATTAAGTGTGGTGAGCTTACAGATAGTTAGTGTGGCGCGCTAACAGATTGTAAGAAACCCGTGCACCGTGGCGCTTATGGAGCCGAGCGGCGGCGTGAGAAGAAAAAAGACCCTGGCCGAAGCCGGGGTCCCAAGTCGGGCTCTTTAGCCCAATGATGCGGATGCCCGCTTAGCAGACTCCCTGGGCGAGCATGGCGTCGGCGACCTTCTCGAAGCCGGCGATGTTGGCGCCCATGACGAAGTTGCCCTCGTGGCCGTACTTCTTTGCGGTGTCGTCCACGTTGTGGAACATGCCGCGCATGAGCTGCTCGAGCTTGCCGTCGACCTCCTCGAAGGTCCAGCTGAGGTGCTCGGCGTTCTGGCTCATCTCGAGGCCGGAGACGAGCACGCCGCCGGCGTTCGCGGCCTTGCCGGGCATGAAGGCGACGCCGTTGTCCTGGAAGTACTCGGTCGCGTCGATAGTGGTCGGCATGTTCGCGCCCTCGCCGACCACCTTGCAGCCGTTGGCCACGAGCGCCTTGGCGTCCTCGAGGAGCAGGGTGTTCTCGCGGGCGCACGGAAGCGCGATGTCGCAGGGGAGCTGCCAGCAGCCGCGGCCCTCGCCCTCGTGCCAGGTGGCGTTGGGCTTCTCGTCGACGTAGAGGGCGAGCGTGACGCCCTTGTCGTGGCCGGAGCGCTTCTTGTTGTAGATGCCCTCGAGGACCTTGTAGTCGATGCCGTCGGGATCCTCGACCCAGCCGTGGGTGTCGGAGCAGGCGAGCACCTTGCCGCCGAGCTGGGAGACCTTCTGGATGGCGTAGATGGCGACGTTGCCGGAGCCGTGGACGACGACGTTCTTGCCCTCAAAGGACTCGCCCTTGGACTTCAGGTACTCGTCGACGAAGTAGACCAGGCCGTAGCCGGTTGCCTCGGTGCGGGCGAGCGAGCCGCCGAAGCTGAGGCCCTTGCCCGTGAGGACGCCAGTCCACTCGTTGCGGATGCGCTTGTACTGGCCGAACATGTACGCGACCTCACGGCCGCCGACGCCGAGGTCGCCGGCGGGGACGTCGGTGTTCGGGCCGATGTGGCGGCAGAGCTCGGTCATGAAGGACTGGCAGAAGTGCATGATCTCGTTGTTGGACTTGCCCTTGGGGTCGAAGTCGGAGCCGCCCTTGCCGCCGCCCATGGGTAGGGTGGTGAGGGAGTTCTTCAGGATCTGCTCGAGGCCGAGGAACTTGAGCATGCCGAGGGTCACGGTCGGGTTGAAGCGCAGGCCACCCTTGTAGGGCCCGATGGCGGAGTTGAACTCGACGCGGTAGCCGCGGTTGACCTGGACCTTGCCGGAGTCGTCGACCCAGGGCACGCGGAACATGATGACGCGCTCGGGCTCGACGAGGCGCTCGAGGATGGCGGCCTCCTCGTACTCGGGGTGCGCGTCGAGGGCGGGCTGCAGCGTGCCGAGGATCTCGGTCGCGGCCTGCAGGAACTCCTTCTGCTCGGGGTAGCGCTCCTTGAGCGTGGCCAGGACGTTGTCGCAATACGACATATCGACTCCTATCGTCGGTTCGGCTCGGCGGGCGCCGGGCCTTATTTCCAACACGATAGGTTACGAGCGTTGCGTTCCGCGCAAAGCTACGGTCCTAAAGCCGTAACGTTTTCGGTCGCTCGCCGAAACATTGCGTACATACAGGGAGCTCAGACGCGCGTTGCATAACAACAAAGCAGGCCATGGACTCAAAATCCATGGCCTGCCGATTTGTTTGGAGCGGGTGACGGGAGTCGAACCCGCGTCATCAGCTTGGAAGGCTGAGGTTCTACCGTTGAACCACACCCGCATATGTTGGTCGGGGCGACTGGATTCGAACCAGCGACCCTCTGCTCCCAAAGCAGATGCGCTACCAAACTGCGCCACGCCCCGGAACCGAGGAATCACTATACGCGAGATGCGCCCCTCAGGCAAGCGCATCGCGTAGAATGCCCATAACGAGCGGCGCCCCAGTCGCGCCGCGAACGGACCGAAAGGCGCCCCATGTCCCGCTCCCCTCTTGGTAAGACCCTCGTCATCGCGAACCCAGCCGCGCACAGCGGCGCGGGCGAGAAGGGCGCGAGGTTCGCCGAGGACTTCCTGCGGAGTTACGCCGCGGCCACCAAAGGCTTCGAGGTCGTGCGCACCTCGGCTTCGGGCGACGCCGTGGGGATCGCCGAGTGCGCAGGCGCCTTCGACAGCGTGGTGGCGCTCGGCGGCGACGGGGTGATCCACGAAGTGGTCAACGGCTTGATGCGCGTTCCCGAGGATGCCCGCCCGAAGCTCGGCGTCATCCCCATGGGCTCGGGAAACGACTTCGCGCGCACCCTCGGGATGAAGAGAAACGACGCGGAGGGCGCGCTCGCACAGCTCGTGCGAGGACATGCGCGCAGCTGCGAGGTCGGCCGCGTGAACGGAGTCCACTTCATGCAGACGCTCTCGTTCGGGCTGGACGCCGCCATCGCGCTCGATACGACGAAAAAGAGGGCCGAGGGAACGGCACAGGAAGGTGAGGAGCTCTTTGTGCGCTCTGCGCTGCGCATCCTCTCGGGCACGAAGAGCGGGTACAGGGTCTCGGCCGCGTTCGACGGCGAGCCTGCGGCCGAGCTCTCGACCGTCGTGTTCGCCGTGCAGGTGGGGCCCACCTATGGAGGAGGCTTCAGGATCTGCCCAGACGCAGACCCCGCAGACGGCCTTCTGGACGTCTGCTACAACGTGAAGCTCCCGGGCACGCCGCGGATCCTCGGCCTCCTTGGCCTCGCGCGCTTCGGGGCGCATACGGGGTCGAGCGTCGTCGAGCTGCGGCGCATTCGCCATGCGGAGCTTCGCTTCGATGACGAGCCGCCCTGCCAGGTCGACGGCGAGGAGCTCTGCGGGCGCGAGTTCACCGTGGACGTCGTCCCCGCCGCGCTCAAGGTTATCTTTCCGTAGGTGAGCGTAAGCGAGCTCATACCCTGAGCGCATGCCGCCGCGAAACCCATTCGGGCCCCAGCGATGCTCCGGTGCCTCCCGAACAAAAACGCGCCTCAGGCCGTATGACCTGAGGCGCGTTGATCGCTACGCGAGCAGGAACTACTTCGCGGCGGCCTGGAGCATGGCCTTGACCTCGGTCGCGGTCTTGAGCTTCATGACCTTCTCGACGAGGGCGTCAGCCTCCTCCTTCGTCCACTCGGAGATGATGCGACGCGTGCGCAGGATCGACGGGGCGCTGACGGAGAACTCGCCCAGGCCGAAAGACAGCAGCACGGGGATCAGCAGCGGGTCGGCCGCGGCCTCGCCGCACATGCCGACCATGATGCCGGCCTTATTGCCCTCCTCGATGATGCGCTTGAGGGAGCGCAGGACGGCGGGCTGGTAGACCTCGTAAAGGTACGCGACCTTGTCGTTGCCGCGGTCGGCGCACATGGTGTAACCGATGAGGTCGTTCGTGCCGATGGAGAAGAAGTCGCACTCGGCGGCGAGGTCGTCGGCGATGAGGGAGGCCGCGGGGGTCTCGATCATGGTACCGACCTCGATGTCCTTGTTATAGGAGACGCCGCGGGCGTCGAGCTCGGCCATGCACTCCTTGACGAGCTCCTTGACCTGGCGAATCTCGTCGATGTTGGTCACCAGCGGGACCATGATCTTGATGTCGCCGAAGGCGGAGGCGCGCAGGAGGGCGGTGAGCTGGACCTTGTACTGGTCCGGGTTGTTCAGGCAGTAGCGGACCGCGCGGTAACCCATGAAGGGGTTGTCTTCCTTGGTGAGGTGGAGATACGGGATCTCCTTGTCGCCGCCCACGTCGAGGGTGCGGATGATGACCGGCTGGTCCTTCATGCGCAGGGCGACCTTCTGGTACGCGGCGAACTGCTCGTCCTCGGACGGGAGCTCCTTGGCGTCCATGAAGAGGAACTCGGAGCGGAAGAGGCCGACGCCCTCGGCATCGTGCTCGGCGGCGACGTTGGCGTCGTCGGGGTTGCCGATGTTGGCGACGAGGAGCTTCTTCTGCCCGTCGGCGGTGACGGTCTCCTTGCCGCGGTAGGCCTCGAGGGCGACCTTCTCCTCGGCGTACTGCTTGGCCTTGGCGCGGTAGTGCTCGAGGTCATGGTCGCCGGGCTTGACGATGACCTTGCCGTTGGTGCCGTCGACGACGACCATGTCGCCGGTCTTGATGGCGGAGGTGGCGTCGGCGACCGAGAGGACGGCCGGGATCTCGAGGGCACGGGCGATGATCGCGGAGTGGGAGGTGCGGCCGCCGGTCTCGGTGACGATGGCGGCGACGTTCTCCTTGTCGATGTCGGCGGTCATGGAAGGCGTGAGCTCGCGCACGACGACGATGGAGTTCTCGGGGAGCGTGGAGAGATCCACGAGCTCCTGGCCGAGCAGGTCGGCGAGAAGGCCCGTCTTGACGTCGGCGACGTCGGCGGCGCGCTCGCGGAAAAGCTCGTCCTCCATGTTGGAGAACATGTTGTAGTACATGTCGTACGCCTCAGAGACGGCCTGCTCGGCGCACATGCCGCTCTCAATGGAGCCGTTGACCATCTCCTTGATGCCGTCGTCCTCGGCGAACTCGATGTGAGCGCCCATGATCGCGGCGGCCTCGGGGCCGACGGTGGCGGTCATGCGCTCGATCTGGGCGTTGGTCTGCTCGATGAACTTGGCGACGGCGGCCTTGTAGCGCTCCTCCTCGGCCTTGGCGTCCTCGGGCGCGTGAGGCGTGAAGCTCAGGTCGGGCTCAACGGCGACGCGCGCGACGCCGATGCCGATGCCGTCAGATGCATTTACTCCCTCGTACATTTAGTCCCCCTACGTTTTGGCCGCTCGTGCGGCCTCTTCCCTTATATGCTCGCGCCGGGGTCGCGCGGCCCCGGCGCACATGAGCCTTAGTTTCCGCCCGCGATGCCCTTGGCGGCCTCGAACTGCTTGGCAGCCTCCTGCTGCTTGTCGACGACGGCTTGAGCGGCGGCCGCGTCCTTGGCGTTCTGCATGTCGTTGGCGATGATGCCGGGGATGGCGCGTCCCATCTTCTTGTAGAGCGCGGTCACGACGCGGTTGATCTTGTTGCGGTGCGCGATGCCCTTGGAGGCCGCGGTGGCGGTGCCGCAGGCAGAGGCGAAGACAAGAGCGGTGTCGTAGTCGGCGCCGCGGGTGACCATCGAGAGGAAGCCGCCGACCATCGAGTCGCCGGCGCCCGTCGCGTTGACGAGGCGGATGCGGGCAGTCGGGACGATGTGCTCGGCCCCGTTCTCGTCGAGCAGCAGCGAGCCGTGGCCGCCGCACGAGATGATGACGTTGCGGGCGCCCTCGTCCTGGAGCTTGTGCGCGTAGGGCATGCACTCCTCGGGGCTCTCGATGTTGACGCCGTAGATGCGCCCGACCTCGTGGTTGTTAGGTTTGATGAGGAACGGGTGGGCGGGCAGCGAGTCCATGAGCAGCTGGCCAGGGGCGTCGACGACGAACTGGATGCCGCGTCCGGCGAAGCGCTTCATGATCTGGTCGTAGATGTCGGACGGCAAAGAGCTCGGGATGGAGCCGGTGAGCACGAGCGTGTCGCCCCCCGTGATGACGTCCAGTCGGCCGAGGAGCTCATCGACCTTCTTCTCGGAGATCTTGGGGCCCATGCCGTTGCACATCGTCATGACGATGCCGTTGAGCTTCACGTTGATGCGGGTGAATCCGGAGTCGAGGCAGACGAAGTTGGACGAGATGCCCTTCTCCTGGAGCCTGTGGAGCAGGTAGTCACCCGTGAAACCGGCCGCGATGCCCATCGCGATGCTGGGCGTGCCGACCTCCTTGAGCAGGGTGGAAATGTTGATCCCGTTGCCACCGCAGTGCAGCTCCTCGCTCGAGGACCTGTTGGTGTAGCCCATATCGAGGGTCAACGGGTGCATGACGTAGTCGAGCGCGGGGTTCAACGTCATCGTGTAAATCACACGTACTCCTTCCGACAGGATGCGACAGATTCCAGTATGCCGCAAAGCCGGTGCTCTTGTCTCAACAAAATAGACTCCAGCTAGCCTCATTTTGTTCGCTGCGCACAAAGAGCCGGGCCATCATTCGGCGAGCGGGTGGATTTGAGCGCCTCGGAGCAGGCTATGGTCAGGGGGGGGGCGAGCTCCCTGCTTGCCCGGCGTTCTCCTCGGCACATATATGTACCAAACTCGCCTTTATAAAGAAAAAGGCCACAGCCGATAAAGCTGTAGCCTACCCACACATTGGTGCGCCGTGGGGGATTCGAACCCTCGACCTTCGGATTAGAAGTCCGTTGCTCTATCCAACTGGGCTAACGGCGCGTAGGTGCCATTCTAGCATCTATCGGCCGGAATCGAGAAGCGCTTTGGCCGCGAGCACGCCCGAAGCAGTCTTCCCGTCCTGGATGACTCCTTCGAGGACGGCTTCGACGACATCGTCGAGCGGGAACCAGAGCGCGCTCACGAGCTCCCCCGCATCCGGCCGCGCCTGCCCTTGGCGCAGGTCGCGCGCAAAGAAGACCTCGGTGTGCTCGTCGGTGAAGCCCGGCGACCCCAAAACCGTGACCAGCGGCTCCATGCGCCCCGCGCGAAGCCCCGTCTCTTCCGCGAGCTCCCTCGCGGCGCAGACGGCGCCCTTCTCGCCGCGCTCGAGCTTGCCCGCGGGGACCTCGAGCGTCATGCGACCGAGCGCCACGCGGTATTGGCGCACGAGGCAGACGCGGCCGTCCCCATCGAGCGCGACGACGCCTGCCCCGCCGTGGTGCCGGACGATCTCGCGGTAGCCACGGGTACCGTCGGCAAGGCGCACGTCGAGGGTGTGGGCGCCGAAGATCTTCCCCTGCCATCGGCACGCATCGCCCTCCACAGCCTCCGCGAACGCGGAGTCGGGCTCGAGCGCGGCGCGGATCGCGGCGATACCGGGTGCTGTTTTCATACTGAGTTTCTCCCCCACTGTACGGACGGGCAACAAAATAGAGGCCGTGAGCCCTTCTTGCCAGATTCTAGCTAAAAGAAAACGGACGCCGAAGCGACCGTTGAATTCAATGGTGGATCGTCAGGGGTTCGAACCCTGGAC
>ERZ1673741.1920-NODE-1920-length-16014-cov-17.235854_pt1 | contig 16014 bp, 12 predicted proteins | sample MGYA00580209_ERZ1673741 | MGnify/ENA primary metagenome ERZ1673741 (study PRJEB41218, sample SAMN15661754) | gut metagenome | host: Homo sapiens | place: Canada: London | collected 2015-08-20/2019-03-30 | study: EMG produced TPA metagenomics assembly of... | reverse complement strand
CCTAGAGGGATTCGAACCCTTGACCTCTCGGATGCGAACCGAACGCTCTCCCAGCTGAGCTATAGGCCCATATTTAGGGGCGTGACGCGGTTGGGCGACCAACCGACATACTCCCCATTTGAATGCCCACAACTCTGTGGGGCACAAAAGCGATACGCTTGCACTCCCAACTGAGCTACAGGCCCATACCAGATGACCCTGTAAGTGTAACTCGAATCAGGAGATTTGTCAAGCGGATTGTGTCAGGTACGGCCCAGCTGCCAGAAGGCGACGGCACTGGCAGCGGCTACGTTCAGCGAGTCTACCCCATGGGACATGGGGATCTTCACGGTATAGTCGCAGGCGGCGATGGTACTGTGGGCCAGGCCGTCGCCCTCGGTGCCCAGCACAATGGCCAGTTTGGGCTCAGCGGCAAGGGCGTTGTCGTCGATGCTCACCGAACGGTCGCTCAGGGCCATGGCGGCGGTCTTGAAGCCCAGAGCGTGCAGCTGTGCCATGCCGTGTTCCGGCCAGTCGGCGGGGGTGGTGCCGATCTGCGCCCAGGGCACCTGGAACACCGTACCCATGCTCACGCGCACCGCCCGGCGGCACAGCGGGTCGCAGCAGGAGGGCGTGATGAGCACCGCATCCATGTTCAATGCGGCAGCACTGCGGAAGATGGCACCCACATTGGTGGAATCCACGATGCCCTCCAGCACAGCCACCCGGCGGGCATCCCGGCATACCTGCTCTACTGTGCGGGGCGCGGGGCGGCGGAAGGCGCACAGCACGCCGCGGGTCAGTTCGTAGCCGGTCAGGCGGGCCAGCATCTCGCGGTCGGCCGTGTATACCGGGGCGTCCCCGCAGCGGGTCAGGATGTCCTGGGCCGGGCCGGTGATCTGTTTGCGTTCCATGAGCAGGGACAGCGGCTGGTAGCCGGCATCCAGCGCCCGCGCGATCACCTTGGGGCTCTCGGCAATAAAAACGCCCTTTTCCGGCTCCAGTCGATTGCGCAGCTGGGCCTGGGTCAGGCGGGCGTAGACGTCCAGCTCCGGTGCGGAAAAATCAGTGATCTCAATGATGTTGGGCATGGAAAAAGGCTCCTTTGTGTTTTTTCTTATTTTAGCACAAGATGCGCCGCAATGCAAAAAGCGGGCGGCTGCCCGATCGGGGAACCGTCCGCTTGTGTTTTGTCTGCCGGGAATCACTCCGAGCGCAGGGCCTTGACGGGGTCGCATTTAGAGGCGCTCTTGGCGGGGATCAGGCCGCCCAGAATGGTGAGCAGTGTGGCCAGTGCGATCAGCACCAGTGCAGCCTGCAGCGGCAGGGCTGCCGTGACCGAGGCACTGTCGGCAATGGAGTGGATGAGCATGTTGCCGGGAATCAGCAGAATCAGGCTCAGGCCCACGCCCATACAGCCGGAGCACAGACCGATGATGAAGGTCTCGGCGTTGAATACCTCCGAGATGTTGCGCTTGGACGCGCCGATGGCACGCAGGATGCCGATCTCCTTGCGGCGCTCCAGCACGCTGATATAGGTGATGACGCCGATCATGATGGAGGACACCACCAGCGAGATGGACACAAAGGCCACCAGCATGTTGCTGATCATGTTGATGATCTTGGTCACCGAGGTCATCAGGGTGCCCACCACATCGGTGTAGCGCACCACCTTGTCATCCTCGCCATTTGCCTCGGCGGAGGCATTGTAGGCGTCCAGCGCATCCACGATCAGGGCCTTGCAGTCAAAGTCCTTCGGGTAGATGGAAATGGTGCTGGGGTCATCGAGGTCGGCGTAGCCCAGGCTCTGCAGGTTGCCGTCGTAGGTGGAGGTGGAGGACAGCATGGAGGACTTCATCAGTTCAGCCAGCTCTTCCTGCGTCATGTTCATGTGGATGGCATTCTGGAAGGCGCTGGCGTCGATCTTCAGGGCATTTTCCATCTGGCTGCCCAGCTGGGCAATGTTCTTCTGGATGGCGCTTTCCATCTGCTGGCTGATCCGGGTGCCCATCTGCTGCATGGCCGTATTCATGGCGGCGCTCAGCTGGCTCTGCAGGGCCTGGCTGATCTGGGCAGAGTAGCTCTCCATCACGGTCTGCATGGCGGCGGAGAACTGCTCCTGCAGGTTGGCGTCGGCCAGCAGTTCACTCATGGAGCTGGCCAGCAGCTGCTGGAACTGCTCGGTCTGCATATAGGCGGAGAAGCTGATCTTGTCCAGATTCAGGATGCCGTTGCCCACCACATAGTCCTTGTAGCCGTTCAGGATCTTCTGCATCATATTCTGCAGGGCCTCCGGGGAGATGGACAGATCCATGTTCTCAAACACGCTGCTCATGTCCATGTCCAGCTGCGGCAGGTCGCCCAGGTCCAGTGAGAAGTTGTCCGGGTCCAGCAGGGAAGAGAGGTCGAAGGAACCGGCGCTCAGATCAAAGGCGCCGCTCAGGTCAAACTTCAGGGCGCTGGTGTCAAACTGGAAGGCGTTCTTCAGCGTATCGGTGTCCACCGAGAACATGGAGGACATATCGAAGGAAGTGCCGTTGTCGGCACCGAACTCCTCGCCGGTGAACACATTGATCTGGGGGTCGGCCATCTGCTGCTGCACGATGGCGCTGGATTTGGCCTGCTCGATGACGTGCAGGGTGAGGTCGTGGGTGTAGCCGATGCCGGAGGACAGCATGGCAGCAGAAGAATCCTCGGCGGGCTGCACCACGCCCACGATGGTCAGGTCGGTGCCGTTGGCCACCACCTGCTTCATATAGTCGGTGTCATCCGATTTATCGCGCCACAAGCTGTAGGTCTCGTCGTAGACATAGCGGTCGGAACTGTTGATGAGCTTGAACTGCTTGCCTAGAAAATCGGAATAGGAATAGGTCTTGAAGTCATCCGGCACGTCTACGTTCTGGTTCTGGGCAAACTGCTGGATCATCTTGTCCAGCTCGGCGTTGTCCCGCATGCCCAGCGCGTACAGGGCGTAGTCGGTCACGCTGCCGGTGGCGTCCAGCACCAGCACGCATTCGTTGTAGGCTTCCGGCCAGCGGCCGGCCTTGACGTCGTACTGGGATGCATACAGCTCCGGGGTCTGGGGCAGTTCCGAGAACACACTGGTGTTCATCATGGAGGACATGATGTTGTTGGAAGAGGTCTCGGAGCTGATGCCCAGCGAGGACAGGGAGGAATCCGGGTTCACCTGCCGGATGCTGCCGTCGGGGTCCTGCCGGTAGATCTGGGGCGACACATTATAGGCATACTCTACGGCGGTGGCATTGTCGGCAACGGTGGTGTCGGTGGTCTCCAGATACTGCTTGAGGGACTTGAGGTCGTTGGTGGTGATGCCCGACACCATCTGCGAGAGCAGCTGGCGCACCGGCACCATGTTTTCTTCCTGAGTGGTGCTCTGGGAGCTGTCCGACGGAACGCGGGAAGAGAGCATGGAAGTAAAGTCCATGCCGCTGCTCATGATCTGCAGCGGGTACTCCGACAGGGTGGAGCGCTCCATGTCGTCAATGTAGTTGTTGACACCGGTGGACAGGGAGATGATCAGCGCAATGCCGATGATGCCGATGGAACCGGCAAAGGCAGTGAGCAGGGTGCGTGCTTTTTTGGTGCGCAGGTTGTTGAAGCTGAGGGTCAGCGAGGTGAGCACCGACATGGACGAGCGGCCCATGTTCTTGTGCACGGGGGCCGCAAGGGTCTGGGTGTCCGGCTCATAGGGCATGGTGTCGGAGCGGATGACGCCGTCCTTCAGGGTCACGATGCGGGTGGCGTAGCGCTCGGCCAGCTCCGGGTTATGGGTGACCATGACCACCAGACGGTCCCGGGCCACCTCCTTGAGCAGCTCCATGACCTGAATGCTGGTTTCACTGTCCAGTGCACCGGTGGGCTCGTCGGCCAGCAGGATGTCGGGGTTGTTCACCAGTGCACGGGCAATGGCCACACGCTGCATCTGGCCGCCGGACATCTCGCTGGGGTGCTTGTGCAGCTGGTTGCCCAGACCCACTTTCTCCAGTGCCTCGGTGGCGCGGCGGCGGCGCTCGGCCCCGGAAATGCCGGAGATGGTAAGGGCCAGCTCCACGTTGGCCAGCACGGTCTGGTGGGGGATAAGGTTGTAGCTCTGGAACACAAAGCCGATGGTGTGGTTGCGGTAGGAGTCCCAGTCGCGGTCGGTGTACTTTTTGGTGGAAATGCCGTTGATGATCAAATCGCCGCTGTCATACCGGTCCAGACCGCCGATAATGTTCAGCAGGGTGGTTTTGCCGGAGCCGCTGGGGCCGAGGATGGCGACGAATTCGTTATCACGCAGGTTCAGGCTGACATTGTTCAGCGCATTTTGCACGAGATCGCCGGTCTTGTACTGTTTGCAGATCTGTTTGATTTGTAGCATGTGTGTGCCTTTCTGGGGAAAAGGTTCCGGCCGGGGCCGGAGAGGTGAGGAACGGACAGCTGTGCCGCTGCGGGCCAAAAGGCGCGCAGACTACACAGAAGAATCGAGATGATTTTAGCAAATCTATATGAAAAAACTGTGTATGGAAAAGAAAGTGTTTCCGGAAGCGGAAGCAGAAATTCTCTGTTCTGGCCGGGTCAGAGAGGAAAATTTTCCTAACCCGGCGGCAGGGGTTGCAATCCTGCGGCGTTCGTGTTATTGTAAGGGTACTGAAAAAAGCCGTGCAAACCATCCGGAACGATGAAAATGCGGTGCGGCACAGGCAGCATGATTTGCAAAAACGTCGGAAAGCAAAACAACACGACGCAAAATCGAACAGAAAAACAGCCTGACACTTTTAGACACTTTTTCAGGGTTGAATGGTTCCTTCCTGCTCCATACAATAAAAAAGGAAAAACAAGGAAATGCACTAAAAACGTCGCAATGCCTTGTAGCAAGGAGGAATTTCTATGGAACGTACATTTTCACCCATGGTCCGGCAGTTTTCTGCCATCGCCGGGTTGCAGCAGGCATATACGCTGGTTTACTCCCTTGACCCGGACGGCGAAACCGGCTGTCGCCTGACGCTTTGCCGTACCGGCAGCAGCCAGCGCATGGACAGCAAGTATATGGCCGTTGCACCGGAGTTTGGCTACCGTGTTTTGCAATATCTGTGTGAGAATGGCGTTCAGCCGGAGATCTGGCAGGACGTGGTGGCGGAGCTGGATACGGCACAGCAGACCGAACAGGAAGGCGGCGCGTGGCGTGGACAATGAGCGGACGGCAGATGTGCTGCAGGTCGCCCTTGCAAGCTATGACCGCAAGGAGCTTCGGGTACAGAAAAACTATCTGGAAGAACAGAACCCAGTGCTGGCCTGTACCTGCTTTCTGAACGGACACAAACTGCTGCAGCCAGATGGAGGATATGAGCAGCATCGAGTTCATGATGGAACTGCGCAAGCTGGAGCACAAGCCGCTGCTGATGCTGTTCGACGAGGGCCGGCGCAAGAACAGCTCGGCACTGCGCATGGAGGACTCCGGCAGCTGTTGCTGCGTGGAGCGCATGGAGCTCAAGAACCTGCTGCGGGAGCTGTACCGGATGCCGGGCCAGCAGTGGCAGCGCACCGAGCAGCAGTGCCAGCAGCTGTACCACAGCTGGGGTATCCGCATCCCGGACATCAATTGCAGCTATCTGACCAGTGCGGTGGGCGTGGTCTACGGCACCTCGCAGAAGCTGGCCATCCGCAAGGAGATCCTGCAGGCGGTCAGTGAGCAGTATGGTGTTTCGGTCTCGGCCGTGGACAGCGGCATCCGGCGCATGATCGACCAGCTGGAAGCAAAACCGGCCGAGGGCTGGACGCAGTTCAAGGCTGAAAGCGGCTTTGAAGCGGAAAAGCCCACTACGGGCAAGCTGATCTATGCAATCAAACGGTATCTCATCCAGCAGAAGAGCAGGGAATAACGCACACAGTCTTGGAGGCGGTAGCAATGGAGCAGGCACAGCAGAATACAGCGCAGGAGCTGACGGCGCAGGCCATCCCGCAGCAGGCGGTGGAGGATGCCTGCTTCCATTCGCTGGGGCTGATCGGGCGCAACTGCGAGTATCTGGAGCAGCATCTGGCCCGCGTGGGGGCAGACGCCCAGTCCCTGCAGGCAGTCAGCGACATCAGCGCGGCCACGGCCAAGCTGGAACGGACCATCAACGAACTGCTGTCTGCGCTGGAATTTCTGCGTGCCGGGCAGCCGCCTAAGCTTTACCCGCTGGATCTGTGCGAGCTGCTGCAGCAGGTGGCGGCCCAGGCCGACATGGTGCGTGCGCAGCTGGGAGTCACCCTGGAGCTGGACTACGGCGGCTGGACGACCTGCCGTGTGCTGGCTGACCGGGATGATGTGGAGCTGCTGTGTCTGCATCTGCTGTCCAACGCGCTGCGTGCCTGCCGCGAGGGCGGCACGGTGAGAATCCTGCTGCGCCGCAGCGAGACCATGTGGCAGCTGACTGTGCGGGACAATGGCTGCGGTCTGCCGGAGGGCAGCCAGGAAGCCTGGCTGGAAAACCGGCGCAGCTTTCTGGGCGGGGCTCAGCTGGGACTGCTGCTTTGCCGCGAGTGCTGCCGCCGCATGGGCTGGGGGCTGAGCGTGGAGTGTGCCCCGGAAAAGGGCACCCAGGCCGTGGTCACGGTGCCGCTGTACACGGACGATGGGCGGGCACCGGAGGTGGAGCTGCATGCCGGAGCTGACCTTGCGTCCGAGCAGCATCAGTACCAGCTGCGCGCCATGCTGGTGCGGGAGCTGCGCACCATGCCCGAGCGCGGCGACCCGGACGAATAAACCGAACAAAACCAAAAACCCGGAACTTCCTGTCCGACAGGAAGTTCCGGGTTTTGTTGTTTGTCTAGAGTTCCGGCACAGAGGCTCAGTAGTGCAGACGGTCGGCGGTCAGGGCTTCCAGAACCGGCAGCATGGCAGCGGCCTCGGCCTTGGCGGCAGACAGATCCATGTCGCGGTAGTTGCCGCACTCCACTTCGCTGGCACCGGGCACGGCACCCTCAAAGGCGGCCATAAAGCGGAAGGACTCCACGGTCAGCTCCAAAGCCTGCGCAGGGGTCAGGCCGCGGGTCAGCAGGTAAAAGCCGGTGCGGCAGCCCATGGGGCCCACATAGATCACACCATCCTGGAAGGCACTATTGCGTGCGTAGGTGGCAAACAGGTGCTCCAGCGTGTGGGCAGCGGCCGTGGACAAGTAATCGCCCTGGTTGGGCTTCTTCATGCGGATGTCCCAAGTGAGCACGTCGCCGTCCTGACGGCTCAGGTACATGCCCCGGTCCAGCTTGGTATGGTCAACACAGAAGCTCGCAATGCGTTCCATTATGTCGCCCTCTTTCTCAGGCCTGCAGGCGCTGCACGCTGCCGTGTGCGCAGTCCACAGCGATCATCAGGCCGTCACGGATGTGAGAGGTGGCACCCACGGCACCCACGACGGTGGGCTTGAGCAGAGCCTTGCCGACAATGGCGGCATGGCTGTTCAGGCCGGGCTCCTCCACCACCAGAGCGGCGGCGTCGCGCACATAGTTCAGCATCTCGTTGCTGGTGGAAGGCACCACCAGCACCATGCCGGGCTTGAACTTGGCACGCACCTCGTCCAGGGTGCGGCACACGCAGGCCTTGCCGGTGGCGTTGGACACCTCGGCGTTCTCCGGGCCGACGCCCACACCGGTGGCCAGGCAGTTGCCCACCATGTGGATCTTGATCATGTTGGTGGTGCCGGAAATGCCCACGGGCACGCCGGCGGTCACCACGGCCAGCTCACCGTTGTGCAGGAAGCCGTTTTCCTTGGCCAGAGCGGTGGACATTTCGATCAGCTCGTCGGTGCTGTGCGCCAGAGGCATCATCAGGGAGGTGATGCCCCAGCTCAGGGACAGCTGACGCTGCACCTGCTCCTTCATGACGCAGGCGATGATGGGCTGCGCGGGACGGTATTTGCTCAGCAGGCGGGCGGTGGTGCCGGACTCGGACACGGTGACGATGGCGGCAGCGTTCACGTCCTTGGCGGTCAGGCAGGCGGCGTGTGCGGTCGCATCGCTCACGCTGATCTTGCCGTTGGTGGCCTCGGTCAGGTACTCTACGCGGGCATGGTTCTCGGTCTCGGTACGCTCGGCGATGGCGGACATGGTCTTAAGGGCCTCCACGGGGTAGGCACCGGCAGCGGTCTCACCGGACAGCATGATGGCAGAGGTGCCGTCGTAGATGGCGTTTGCCACGTCCGAGATCTCGGCGCGGGTGGGGCGGGGGTTCACCATCATGCTGTCCAGCATCTGGGTAGCGGTGACGATGGGCTTGCCGAAGGAGAAGGAACGCTCGATGATGTTCTTCTGGATGCCGGGCAGCTCGGTAAAGTCGATCTCGACGCCCAGGTCGCCGCGGGCCACCATGACGGCGTCGGCGGCAGCCAGGATGCTGTCGATGTTGTTCACACCCTCACGGTTCTCGATCTTAGCGATGATGCGGATGTTGGAGTCGTACTCGTTCAGCAGGTTGCGGATCTCGTACACGTCCTGTGCGGTGCGCACAAAGGAAGCAGCGATGAAATCAAAGCCCTGCTCGATGCCGAAGATGATATCGTCCTTGTCGCGCTGGCTCATATACGGCATGGACAGATGCACACCGGGCACGTTGACGCCCTTCTTGTTCTTGATCTTGCCGTTGTTCAGCACAGTGCAGACGATGTCGGTATCGTTCACGGTCTGGATCTGCAGTTTGATCAGGCCGTCATCCAGCATGATGGTGCCGCCGGGGGCCACGTCCTGAGGCAGATCCTTGTAGGTGATGGAGCAGATCTCCTTGGTGCCCTCCACATCGCGGGTGGTCAGGGTGAAGGTCTGGCCGGCTTCCAGCATCTCGGTGCCGTTCTTGAAGTCCTTCAGGCGGATCTCAGGGCCTTTGGTGTCCAGCAGAGCAGCCACGGGCTTGCCCAACTCCTCGCGCAGGGACTTGAGCAGGTCCAGACGGCCCTTGTGCTCCTCGTGGGAGCCATGGGAGAAGTTGAAGCGGGCAACATTCATGCCGTTGGCGATCAGTTCACGCAGGACGCCGTCCTTGTCGGTGGAAGGGCCCAGGGTGCAGATAATTTTCGTTTTTCTCATTCAAAATACCTCCGTCTACGTTCTCACTCTCTCATTTATTTTGCAGCAGGCTGTCTGCTGTCATGCAGAACGGCCCGCGCACACGACCAACAGGGAAAACTCCCCGTGCTGTGGGTTGGAATGTACGGTAAAGTGAAAATCCAAAACTTTACCAACTACTATTATAATCGCTTTCTGACAAGAGAGCAAGTGGAATTTCAGGATGAATACAACTTTTTTGCATACCGGGAGGTTTGAACAGATGCTTGACGCAGGAACGCGATAATTTTGCAGATTTTGCACAGAGAAATCGTTAAAGAAATGGCTAAGATCCTGCTCGTCAGGACAGCTGTGCAGCATGGAAAGACAGCCCTTGCAAACGGGCTTGTTTTTGCTTATAATGGTGGCAGGTAAAAGTGTCACTTATCCGGGCTGACCCGGAAGAAATGGAGAAAACCAAGATGGAAAAACGTGTCTTTCTGATCGTGCTCGACAGCTTTGGCATCGGCGCCGAGCCGGATGCCGCCGCTTTTGGCGACGAGGGCACCAACACGCTGGGAGCCATTGCAAAGCATCCCAACTTCAACTGCCCCAACCTGCAAAAGCTGGGCCTGTTCAACATCGACGGTGTGACCGCCGGGGAAAAGACCGCCGCTCCCACCGGTTCCTTTGCCCGCCTGCAGGAGCAGAGCATGGGCAAGGACACCACCATCGGCCACTGGGAGATCGCCGGTGTGGTGAGCCCGAAGCCGCTGCCCACCTTCCCGGAGGGTTTCCCCGCAGAGCTCATCCACGAGTTTGAGGAAAAAACCGGCCACAAGGTGCTCTGCAATAAGCCCTATTCCGGCACCCAGGTGCTGAAGGACTACGGCGAGCAGGCCATGAAGGAAAACGCCCTCATCGTCTACACCAGTGCCGACAGCGTGTTCCAGGTGGCCGCCAACGAAGAGCTGGTGCCGGTGCACGAGCTGTACCGTTACTGCGAGATCGCCCGCGAGATGCTCAAGGGCGAGTATGGCGTGGGCCGCGTCATTGCCCGCCCCTTCCTGGGCCGCACCGCCGATACCTTCTACCGCACCACCAACCGCCACGACCTGAGCCTGAAGCCGCCCCGCGCCACCATGCTGGACCTGCTGAAGAACGCCGGCAAGGACGTCATCGCCGTGGGCAAGATCTTCGATATCTTTGATGGCGAGGGCGTGACCGAGAAGATCAAGACCACCGGCAACACCAACGGCATTGCCTTCACCAAGGCTCTGCAGACCCGCGACTTTGAGGGCCTGGCCTTTGTGAACCTGGTGGACTTCGATATGCTGTACGGCCACCGCCGCGACGTGGCAGGCTATGCTGCCGCCGCCACCGAGTTTGACCGCTTCCTGGCCGACTTCATTCCCGGCATGCGGGAGGGCGACCTGCTGATGGTCACCGCAGACCACGGCTGCGACCCCTCCTACACCAAGACCACCGACCATACCCGCGAGTATGTGCCGTACCTGGTCTGCGGCAAGGGCGTGAAGCCCGGTGTGGACCTGGGCACGAAGCTCTGCTTCGGCACCATTGCCCAGACCATCTGCGAGTATCTGGGCGTGGATGCCTCCAGCCTGGACGGCCACAGCGTGTGGAACGAGATCAAGGCATAAGATCCTGACAACGAAAAAACGAGGCCCCGGGGGTTCTGCCCTCCGGGGCCTCGTTGCGGTTGTGGGAAATCAGGCGGCGTCGTTCTGGGACGCTGCATTGTAGATGGCATCCAGAATGGTGGACGCTGCGTTGTACAGCGAGGATGCAGCCTGTTCCATTTCTTCCTGCGAGGGCAGGGAGATGGACGGAGCTTCGGTGCTGCCGTCACTGGTGCCGCTGTCGGCCGGAGTCTCCGGCTCCTGGGGCTGGGTGTCGGCAGGCTGTTCTGCAGGCTGCTCAGCAGGCGTTTCGGCCGGGGTCTCTTCCGGCACGCTCTCGGCGGGCTCCTCCACGATGACGCTTTCCGCCGGTTCTTCCGGAATGGAAGCAGCGGCGTTCGGGTCGGTGGTGGGGGTAAAGATGTCGGTCTTTTCCGGGGTCTGGGTGGTGTCGCTCACAGTGCCCTCACCGCCCAGCACGGTCGCGATCATCTCTTTGGCCTTGCTGACGGAGGCTTCATCCGGCTTCATGACGTAGAGCTTCTGGCCCTTGGCGGAATAGCACTGGGTGCTGGTGCCGGACGAGCCGGTAACGGTGTAGCTCTGGATGTCCCAGTTGGCAAAATCGCTCAGCTGCATGCGCACCAGCGCACTGATCTGATCCTGCGAGAAGTCGGTGACGAAACAGTCCGAAGCGGCGTCCATGATCTTGGAGAAGCCCATGAGCAGGGCAGGGGACTTGATCTTGTTCAGCATGGCGTCGATGACCTTCATCTGGTTGATGCCGCGCTGGATATCGCCGGAGGCAAAGGCGTGGCGCTCCCGGGCAAAAGCCAGGGCAGACTTACCGTCCAGATGGTTCCAGCCTTCGGCAAAGGTGGTGGGGTCGTAGTAGCCGGGGCTGCCCACTGAGGTGAAGGCCTGGTCAGAATACACGTCCACGCCGCCCAGGGCGTCCACGATATTGATGAAGCCCGCAAAGTTGATGCGAATATAGTGGTCCACCGAGACGCCGTACAGGTTGCCCAAGGTAGCCATGCTGGTCTCCACGCCGTACAGACCGGCGTGGGTCAGCTTGTCCTTGCTGTTGGTGCCGGCTAGATCCACATAGTAGTCGCGGGGCGTGTTGATCAGTGCCACCTGCTTGGTTTTGGGGTTCACCACAGCCAGAATGTTCACGTCGCTGCGGGCTTTTTCGGTCAGTTCACCACGGGTGTCCACGCCGCTGAGGTAGATGACGAAAGGCTCCTTGGTGATCTTGTTGGCCTCGGCACCGGTGAGCAGACCGTTGGTCATGTTGTCCAGCGCGGTCAGACCCTGCTGGGCCCAGACACAGCCCAGCGCCATGCAGGCGCACAGGAACACCGAGAACACCCGGGACACCTTTCCGGGCACATTGTACTCCTGACAGCGCTTGACCAGCAGCCAGAGCAGGAACAGCAGGGCGGCCAAAATGACCAGATACAGCACGGGCAGCATCTGGGTGCGCCACAGCTGTACCAGCGAAGCCACGCTGAGGATGCCCTGCACCGGCAGCAGGATCTTGCCGAATTTCGAGGGTGCAGCGGCGGCAGCCGGTGCCTCTGCACCGCTGCGGCGCGGGGCAGAAGAACCGGGCTTTTTCCGGGGCGGAGGCGTGGGAGCCGGATCTTCCGCAAAGAATGCGGAGCTGTCCACTTCCACAGTGCGGTCTGCCGCACCGCGGCCCTTGCGGTTCACACGCCGCAGGGAACGATTGGAATCATCCTTCATGGGAAATCTCCTTTTGAGCGTTCAGGCTCAGTCAGCCGGCACGATGGTCAGCACCGCGCGGGCGGGCAGGCAGGTGGCGGTCTGGTCTTCGTTGGACAGCCAGCCGAAGCCCTCACAGATGTGGTCCGGGCAGGGGGAGTCCACAAAGCGGGCGGCACCGTCCTTGATCTCGATGTGCACCGTGTAGTACCCGGTGTCCACGTCGTAGGTGTCGTTCTTGTCCAGCGGAAGGTTCATGGTGGTGTTGTTGTCACCGTAGATCAGTTCGGCCCGCAGCTTGGAACCGCTGCTGTGTGCGCTGCGTACCAGCAGCAGAACGGCGGCAATGGCCAGAACGACGGCGGCAAACAGAAGATTGGTCAGCAGTTTTTTGTGTTTCATGTGTCAGTCCTTGATCGAAAGCTGTTCCAGTTCGGCGAGCCAGAGGGCGGCACAGGCATCGCTGGGCATGCGCCAGTCGCCGCGGGGCGAAAGGGTCACGCTGCCCACCTTGGGACCGTCCGGCAGGCAGCTGCGCTTGAACTGCTGGGCGAAGAACCGCCAGTAGAAGTTGCGCAGCCACTTGTACAGCACGTTGTCGGGGTATTCGGGGCGGCCTGCAAAGGCGGCCTTTGCCAGCCGGAAGATCTTGGCCGGGCCAAAGCCGAAGCGCAGCACCTGATACAGGTAGAAGTCGTGCAGCTCGTAGGGTCCCACAAGGTCCTCGGTCTTCTGCGCGATCTCGCCGTCCTTGGCGGGCAGCAGCTCCGGGGAGACGGGCGTATCCAGAATATCCAGCAGCACCGTGCGCAGAGCGTCGGTGGCGGCAATGTCGGCTTCGTAGCGCACAAGGTGGCGCACCAGCGTTTTGGGCACCCCGGCGTTCACACCGTACATGCTCATGTGGTCGCCGTTGTAGGTGGCCCAGCCCAGTGCCAGCTCCGACAGGTCGCCGGTGCCCACCACAAGGCCGCCGGTGCGGTTGGCGGTATCCATCAGCTCCAGCGTGCGCACACGGGCCTGCCCATTTTCAAAGGTCACGTCCAGCACACTTTCGTCCTGGCCAATGTCTTTGAAGTGGCTGTGCACCGTTTCGGCAATGTCGATCTCTTTGAAGGAGACCTGCAGCTCATCGCACAGGATCTCGGCATTGCTGCGGGTGCGGTGGGTGGTGCCGAAGCAGGGCATGGTCACGGCCAGCACATCGCTGGCGGGGCGGCCCAGCTGCTTCATGGCGCGCACCGCCACCAGCAGGGCCAGACAGCTGTCCAGACCGCCGGAAATGCCGATGACCGCCGTTTTGGCGTGGGCGTGCTCCAGCCGCTTGGCCAGACCGTCGGCCTGCATCTTCAGGATCAGTTCGCAGCGCTCGGCGCGGCGCTTGGGGTCGCCGGGCACGAAGGGTGCCGGGTCAATCCAGCGGGTGAGGGGGGTCTCGGTGAGTTCCAGATCGAACTCCACCGTGGTGTAACCGTCGCGGCTCAGCTCAAAGCTGGTGTTGCGGGCACGCTCGGCCTCCATGCGCTGGCAGTCGATCTCGGTCTCGGCAATGCCGCCCGCAAAGGGTGCTGTCTCGGCCAGCAGGGTGCCGTTTTCGGCAATCAGGTCGTGCCCGGCGAACACCATGTCCTGGGTGCTCTCGCCGTGCCCGGCCGAGGCGTACAGGTAGCCGCACAGCAGGCGGGCCGACTGGTTGGACACCAGTGCCCGGCGGTACTCGGCCTTGCCGACGGTCTCGTCGCTGGCCGAAAGGTTGGCGATGACCGTGGCCCCGGCCAGCGCGTGGAAGGTGGAAGGCGGCAACGCACTCCACAGGTCCTCGCACAGCTCTACGCCCAGCACAAAACTGGGCATGGACCGGCAGCGGAACAGCAGCGAAGTGCCAAAGGGCACCTGCTGGCCGCACACGGTGATCGTTTCCACCTCGGTGCTGCCGGGGGTAAACTGGCGCTTCTCGTAGAATTCACCGTAGTTGGGCAGGTAGGTCTTGGGCACAAGGCCCAGCAGCTGCCCGCGGCACAGCACGGCGGCGCAGTTGTACAGCTTGCCGTGTACCAGCAGCGGCAGGCCCACCAGCACGACGGTGTCCAGCGTCCGGGTGCCGTCCAGCACGGTCTGCAGGGCATCCAGCGCACCGGTCTGCAGCGTGTGCTGCAGGAACAGATCGCCGCAGGTGTAGCCGGTGAGGCAGAATTCCGGGAACACGGCCAGCTTGACCCCGCGCGCGGCGGCTGCCTGCACGTCGGCAAGGATCTGCTGGGCGTTATAGGTGCAGTCCGCCACCCGCAGGGCGGGGGAGAAGGCGGCTGCCTTTAAAAAACCATCTTTCATCGGAGGATTTCACATCCTGTCTTTTGTTTTAGCCTGCAGAGGGCCTGCAGTGCCCATAGTATACCACAAACTGCAACAAACGGAAAGTAACAGCTTGGTAAAAGAAGTGTGACAAAACAAAAGCTGCCCGCAGGGATGCGGGCAGCCGGAAAGCATAAAAGCGGAAAACGAGATGGACCGTAAGCCGGGTTCTGTATTAAACGACGATCTGTCTAGACCTGCCATTGCTGACAGGTTCGTGCCGCCTTCGGGACACGCGAGCAGCGCTGTACGTCCCATATAGGCGTTGCTTCCGGTAGGGTTTACAAAGCCGCATGGTCACCCATGCGCTGGTGAGCTCTTACCTCGCCCTTTCATCCTTACCGCATTGCTGCGGCGGTTTCCTTTCTGTTGCACTTTCCCTGAGGTCACCCTCGGCTGCCGTTAGCAGTTACCGTGCTCTGTGAGGCCCGGACTTTCCTCAGAGCGGTCAAAGCCGCCCCGCCGCCGTATGTTCCACTCGTTTTCCGTTCCTCATAATACCATAAAAAAACAAGATTTGCAAGCGAAAGCGTTTTTTGCTATACTATTTATATCTGTTTTTCGTGCAAAGGAGGGGTGTGCGTGCGTCTGTATTTCACGGTGCCGGACACCCTGCAGACCCAAAATGGAACGCTTGTGCGGAACTTTCTGCGCCAGTGTGCCGTTTCTACGGAGCTTGCCCGGGCAGTCAAATTTCAGGGCGGCGGCTTTTTTGCCGACGGTGCGCCCGTGCTGGCCAACCGCCGGGTGTACCCGGGGCAGGTGCTGAGCTTCGACCTCCCGCCGGAAGCGGGCGGCGTGGCCCCGCAGCCGGACATTGCCGTGCAGGTGGTCTACGAGGATGCCTTTGCCGTGGTGCTGGAAAAGCCGCCCCATCTGGCGGTGCACCCTACTCTGAACTACCCCGGCGGCACGCTGGCCAACGGCTATGCAGCCTGGGCGCTGCAGCAGGGCCGCAGCCCGGTGTTCCGCCCGGTGAACCGCATCGACAAGGACACCAGCGGCCTTGTGCTGGCGGCCCGCAACACCTATGCTGCGCCGCTCCTGGCAGAAAACGTGCAGAAGCTCTACTACGCCATCGTGGAGGGCGAGCTGCCCTTGGGGCCGGGCGTGATCGACGCGCCCATCGGCCGCCGGGGCGACAGCATCATCGGGCGGTGCGTGACCCCGGAGGGCAAGCCCAGCCGCACCGAGTACACCATATTAAAGGTACAGAACGGCCTGAGCCTGGCCGCCTGCGTGCCGGTGACCGGCCGCACCCACCAGATCCGGGTGCATTTTGCGTCCATCGGCC